>MDTD01193596.1_pt1 | contig 11169 bp, 8 predicted proteins | sample 811221 | NCBI WGS metagenome assembly MDTD01 (sample SAMN05326646, study PRJNA326480) | marine metagenome | isolation source: seawater | place: Pacific Ocean: South West | collected 2011
ATCAGATGTTTTATTCAACTGATACCACTCGGTCACAATCGTGCCGCCAAATGTGTCCACATCATCCAAAGGAATTGTTGACAAAATGTCTAGAGAAGAACGCCACAATAACGCGTTAATGGGTAGGCCAACGCTATTTTTGCTTTTGTTTACTCCGGCTATATCCTGCAGGGTTATACCCTGTTCAGCTCGGCCTGTAAAAATTGAGCCTGGTCCCTTTTCTGAATTGGGCGTCGCGCCAGAACATGCGTTTAAACCGAGTAATACTGATAGAATCAGAAAAAAGCGCATATCAAAAGTCCTATAAAAAAGAGAGGCTTGGAAACCAAGCCTCTCTCTTATACATCATTACAAGTAACTTAGAAAGATACGTGTAAGCCGATGCTTGTAAATGTGTGGCTCTGTGCAACGCCAGCCGTATCTGCAGAATCTGTCTCTGCTGATGTAAACGAAGCAGACAGCCCTGGTGCGATTGTATATGACGCACCAACTGAAGTCATATCATAATCCTGTGCTGCAGTCCCGTTTTCACCTTTATCCATTTCCATGCCAACTGTCAGCGAGTCACTTACTGCGTACTGAACACCGATGAGTGTTGCAGAGTTGTCTAAGTTAGCTTCGTCGTTAGAGTTTTGTGCGATTTGAATTGTCGCTCCACCGAGTGGGACAGAAACACCAAAATGAGTATCGGTTTGTGTAGAGGCTCTTACTTCACCATACACAATTCTTGCTACACCTGCGTCAAAAGTCACTCTATAAGAAGCGGCTTCGCCGGTTGTCGCTGTTGCACCTGTTCCGTTGGAAAGAGAACCAGCAAGAGTCAGACCGTCAACGAGTGATGGCAGTGTGAAAGTTACATGGTTATCACCAATTCCAGGGAGGCCACCTGTGTAGGTGTTAGCATGCATGTCACCAGCTGCAGGGGCTCTCTCTTCTGCAGTACCTGCAGGATCGACATCGCCACCGTTCAGTGCATGATCATCACCAGCATTTGTGTAGCTGAATGAGCCAAAATCGCCAGAAATTGTGACGATCATATCATCATTAGCACCACCTTCATCAATACCATAATTCATTGAAGTTGTGATGCCTGAATCTGAGGTATTAGAGAAATTGATGTTGATGTCTGTTTCACTTGCTAGAGATGAGTCGTCAGCTGTAGCTGAATTTCCCATGTCTAGAACCATTTCTGATGAACCAGAAATAGAAATATCAGCTGCCATTGCTGAGACTGAACCCAGAGCGACAAGAGCTGTTGATGCGAGAAGTACCTTACGCATAATTTTTCTCCCAAAAGTTAGAATCGCCACAATTGACGATGATCCAAAAATATTTGTTTCATCCGAAACAGCAATTACTATCGAAAGATAATTTTATTATTTACTTAAATGATGTGGCATTTTTGCAACAGCTTAATTGTTGGAGAATATCAACCAAGCTGGTGATTGTACCCAAGGCTTGCATCTTAGCTATGTAAAGTCTTAAAAATGAGTGAAAAACAGATAGATAAAACAAAAAGGTAAGGGCAATGGAGCTTTCAGACATCTCAGAAGCTTTTGTGCAGATAAAAGCAAAAATTGATAAGACAGCATGTGACTGCAACAGACTAGCGGACGAAATTACTTTGATTGCTGTGTCCAAACAGCAACAGGAAAACCGAATAGACGCCAGCTTGGCAGCAGGCCACCGTGTCTTTGGAGAAAACCGAGTCCAAGAGGCACAAAAACGCTGGGCAGACCGGAAACATTATTATCCTGAGTTGTCTCTTCACCTCATCGGCCCTCTACAATCTAACAAAGCAGCTGACGCAGTATCTCTGTTTGACGTGATTCATACAATTGACAGGCCAAAAATTGCTTTAGCTATATCGAGAGAAGCAGATCGTCAAAACAAAAGTATTCAATGTTTCATTCAAGTGAACACAGGAGATGAGCCTCAGAAATCAGGTGTTAACCCTCGCGACTTGGAGAGCTTCATTAATTTTTGTAAGAATGAGGCCGGTCTGCAAATTACAGGTTTAATGTGTATTCCGCCTGTTGATGAAGAAGTGGCGCTTCATTTTGGCTTTCTAAATACACTAGCATCTAGAAATAATTTAACTGGGCTGTCTATGGGTATGAGTGGTGATTATGAAGAGGCGATAAGATTTGGGGCAACACATATCCGTGTTGGCTCTGCACTGTTTGGTTCCAGAGAATAAATTAGAAATGTTCTCTACTCTGAATCAATCAGGTGACCAGTGCGCGCCTTTTTTGTTTTCAGATAGTTATGATTATGTGGGTTTGTTGGCAGGCTGAGACTAATACGCTGGTCTACAGTGATGCCATATTTTCCAAGTTGGCTGAGCTTATCAGGATTGTTCGTCATAAGCTTAATGTTTGATATCCCTAACGCTTTTAGCATTGCTGCTGCGGGACTGAACACGCGCTCATCTGTCTCAAACCCCAGGCGGTGATTCGCATCGACTGTGTCTAATCCGGCATCCTGCAAAGCATAGGCCCTGATTTTATTTAGTAAACCGATATCTCGGCCTTCTTGTGCTAGATAGAGCAAAATACCGCTACCAGCATCTTGCATTTGCGTCAACGCAGCTTGAAGCTGCAGACCACAGTCACATTTCAGACTGCCCAGAATATCACCTGTAACACATTGTGAGTGCAGTCGCACTAGAGGGGGCGTTTCGGGACTGATTTTACCAACAAGTATAGCAAAATGCTCTTCTCTTTTGGCAGGCTGTCTAAACATAACAATCTTCGCATCAGCCGCAGCTTCAAGCGGCAATGTCGCGGTAATGCTTATACTCATTTCAGGCTCTTTGTCTTCGGTCAGGTTAGTCAGTTCTGTCAAGTCAAGAACAGGTATCTGAAGTCCCTCAGCTAGGCGGGCTTGTTGGTTTTGATTACGCACAGAAATACGCTGTAGCAGTGCTGCTGGAATAAGCCGTACGGCTCGCAACAGTCGGCACGCCATATCAGGCAGACTGTCCTCACGCTCTCCTAGAATATTTGCATTTGCAGGCAGAAGTGTTCCATCTCCCAAGATAAGTGCTGTAATTTGACCATTATCAAAGGTTTCAGCAGGAACCGTAAAACAACTCACTTTATCTGGAACTGCTCGGCCAAATGATTTCATATGTCGCTTAGTCAGACAGAGTGTTTCTGAACTTATTGCAATATCTTTAAAGCGTTCGGCTGCAATGTCTGAAAATTCAGCCGCTCTGATCAATCCTGCCTGGCCTTTGCCATCCCGTATCATGACAGCCCCACCTCGGCGGAGAGCCATTGAAATGCGATCAAACTTCAAATCAATCTGTAATGTTGAATAGCGCATTGTCTGATGACTTCGTCTTTATTTAATAGCCTTAAACGACAAACCTGGATTTTACGGCGTTTTCTGGCATTATGCAAATTTATATTCACTTTTACATCAGACTGAAACCTAAACTAAAGCAGGTTTTTGGAGTTGATATGATGGATACTGAAAATCTGCTATCTTCAACACGTATCCTCTTGGTTGATGACGATGATTATCTGCGGAGTGTTTTGTCCAGCCAACTGCGCAATAAAGGTGTCTTGGCTTTTTCAGAAGTTGCCAGGGCGAGCGAAGCCCTCGATCAAGTTGACACATTTAAACCTGATTTGATCTTGTTGGCCACTGAATTTCCTGATGGAAATGGTTTTGATATTTGTCAACGTCTGCGTGCACGTGGATTTCAAAAACCAATTATCTTACTTACAGTCGGAGAGGATGAAAAAGACATCGTCAGGGGCCTTGATAATGGGGCAAATGACTGTATTGCAAAGCCCATGCGGTTTAGTGAATTGTTTTCGTTAGTAAGGGGACAGTTGCGCCAATATAAGACATCAGAGGACGTTAGATTCATGACGCAGAATGTTGAGTTCCAGCCTAACAAGAAGACTCTTACCTTTTCGGATACGCAACATGTTATCTTTCTAACAGAAAAGGAAACCATGATGCTCAAAAAACTCTTTCAGATCTGGCCAGAAGCCATTTCAAGAGAGAGCCTATTATCCGAAGTTTGGGGTTATCAGAATATGGTTGCAACTCATACTTTGGAAACGCACATCTACCGCTTGCGAAAGAAAATAGCCCGCCTAACTGAGGCCCCAATTATCGAAACAACACAGGGGGGTTACAGGCTGGTTAAAAATGAAAATCTATTGGATCCTGAATGCTAGTCAAAAGCATTTTTTCAAGTGAAAGAGGAAATTTTTGGCGAAGTTGGCTGGGGCGGTAGGATTCGAACCTACGATACACGATACCAAAAACCGATGCCTTACCACTTGGCTACGCCCCACCATAAAACTTTGGCCTAGTTCTGCCTATGTGAGCACTATAGGCTACTGTTATCAGATTGTATTTGGCCCAAATTTATGAATAACCGCGAGATTATACCCATTAAGTATAGGGTGATCAATGAAAAAATCAGCGAAAAGCAGGCTGAATAACAGTGCTATGTAACAATTGACTTCTTGCTTTCATTCACTCGATTAAGCTTGTGGCTACAGTCCAGAATCCGCATGCACTTAGTTCGTCACAAAGTTGGCTGACAACATTCTGAGACCTGCTCAGCGCAAAGCAACTTGCGCCGCTCCCTGACATCCCCACTCCTAACAAACGCTTGGCAACAGATGAATTTTCCATCTGATGAAGCAGTGTAGCAATCTGCGGACAGAGCTGAATGGCTGGCTCGCACAAGTCATTACCAAGTGCTAGCACATCTTTTAGCTGGAGCGTTTCTTGTTCCGGAAAAGGTCTTAAATCGGAGCTATAATTTTTTTGATGAAGTGAACTGAATATTCTGGCTGTTGACACTTGGTTTCCAGGATTAGCAAGTGCGCAATAAAGAACCCCTTCTGTAATTTTAGCTGGACGAACATCTGTTCCGTCCCCCTGCATTATTTGGTAGCCAGGGCGAAGACAGACAGGCACATCTGTGCCAATGTCACCTGCTAGACAGAATAAGCGGCGCTTTTCAGGTGGGCTTAGCTTCATCATATCTGCTAGACAACGCAGATAAGCAGCAACATTACTTGAACCGCCACCAAGGCCGCTACTTACTGGAATATGTTTTTCAAGATGGATATGATGGGGTTGTGGCTGGAACCCAGCTACCAGGACAGCGCTTCTTGTTTTGTTAATAAGATTTTCCTGGGGGTTTTTTTGAAGTTCAGCTGCGAACGGTCCGCTGATGGATAGTCCTGTCGGTCTGTCATCCGATATAGTCAATTGATCCGCATAGGAAGTGAAAGCAGCGAATGAGATTAGATCATGATAACCGTCTGCTCTGCGACCTGTGATATTCAGACTTAGGTTTACTTTTGCTGGGGCGGGGCTATTCCAGTCCATCTGCCATTTTTTCCGCAATGATAGTGGCATACTTGTTTTCAATCCCCATATCCAAAGCCTGTTTCCATTTGTAACGCGCTTCAAGAAAACGCCCGACTTTCCAGTATGCATCACCAAGATGATCAGCAATTACGGGATCTGTAGGGGTAAGCTGTATAGCTTTTTCTAACCACAGCACAGCTGCATCAAAATTTTCTTGTCGGAAATAGGCCCAGCCTAGGGAGTCAGTAAAATAACCGGACGTTGGCTGCAATTTAACAGCCTTTTTTATCAGTTCAAGTGCTTCTTCAATGCGCCTGCCTTCATCAACCCACCAATAGCCAATATAATTTAATGTCAATGCATCATTAGGATTGAGCTCAAGTGCTTTTTGAAGGGCATTTTCTGCTAGTTCAACTTGGCCAGTGCGCTCATAACTTATGCCTAAATTTCGATAGTTAAAGTTTGTTCTTCTACCCAAAGCCAGCACTTGTTCAAAATATTTGATAGCGTAATGATATAATTCTTGTCGTCTTGCAATTGTTCCTGCATGCTGCAAGATCAATGCTTTTTCATCAGAAAACACTGCCTCAGTGCCAATATCAGCTAAATCGGAAAGGGCATTTTCTGCAACGATGAAAGCTGCTTCTGCAGTTCCTTTTTGACGTGCGATTTCCATTTTTAGCATAATGGCCTGATTGAAATAGGGGCTGGTACTGCTAATCTGATCTAGATGATCGCCAGCTCTTTCATAGTCTGGTTGATCAAAGTAGGATTGCGCCAGAATCAGATGGCCAAGTTCAAGTCCGGGCCAGATAGACAAAGCTAAATGGATGCGAGGCAGAATCAGGGGTTGACCGGAAGGTAGGCGGCCAAACCAATTTATTTCGAAAATAAACTGAGCAACAAGCTGGCGTAAGTTGAGCTGTTGAAGTAAATCTGTTTGATGGGTTTTAAACAAATGAAGCAACCACTTAGAAGCTAATTCTCCCCCCTGATATTCGCGGAGTATTGCTTCCGCATTGTCATGGGCGCCAAGTCGCCATAAACCTGCAGTGACAGCAATTAGAGTATAGCTGTCGTCTTTAATGCCCACGCTAATGGATTTATAAAGAGAAATTGCTTCTGAAGCGTTTCCTGTAAGCTCGGCAAAATAGGCTTGCTGAAGCGTCAAAATCTCATGTGGAACATCTATTTTTGTGTTGATAATGAAATCTATCATGCGCTGGTGTTCTCGCAGCGCGGTCTCTTGTTCGCCGAGACCGATAAGGGCCAGACTACGCAATCCAGTAGCAAAAACATAGCCATGGTCTGTCAAACTAATTTTATCACTGAGTGCAATAACGGCTTCCCAGTCGCTACTGTTCACTGCAGTGCTTAAGGCAGGCTCAGGGGACGGGCTGAATTCGTTACCCAATTGCTCAAGTTCGGCAGCTATTTCTGCTGCTCTTTTCAGGTTTCCACTTTGATAATTGCTCAGAAAACTCTGTTCCCACAGCATTAAATCGCTGCCACCTTGGGATAGTGCTTGGTCAAAATAAAAACCTGCTGCAACATTGTCCCGGTTGAAAAGAGCCTGCCGCGCCGCAAGAAACTGTCCTGACTTTGAAGGTGGCAATCGTGGTACGATTCTATTGTCCTGTTGATTAAGCATTTCATCACCGTCTTCGGATACAGAAATGGACTTACAGGACACAAATAAACCAGCATTTATTATCAGAAAAGCAGCTATAATCTTTTTCATTCGCTGTTTGTCCTGTTCGAACTGCGCATCTGGTCGAGTGTTTGCGTGAAAACAAACCCTACTTACATATTGGGGTAGTTCGGACCGCCGCCCCCTTCCGGGGTCACCCATCTAATATTTTGGCTCGGATCTTTAATATCACATGTTTTGCAATGAACACAATTTTGCGCATTAATTTGTAATTTTGGATTGCTGCCATTCTCACTGTGCACGATTTCGTAAACTCCGGCCGGACAATACCGTTGCTCAGGGCTGTCATAAAGGGCCAGATTGTGTTCAATTGGCACCAAATGATCCTTTAAAGTCAAATGAACAGGTTGATTTTCTTCATGGTTGGTTCCAGACAGATACACAGATGAATTCCGGTCAAAGCTAACCTCATTGTCAGGCTTGGGATAATTGATTTGGACACTTTCCTTAGCAGGCTTCAAACAGGTGTGATCGGCATGGTGATGAAATGTCCAGGGGGCTTTGCCACGGAGAATATATGTGTCAAGCGCAGCATAGCCCATACCGGCCCACAGGCCCTTGGAAAAAGCGGGGCGTATGTTACGCACTTTATAAAGCTCCGACCACAGCCATGATGATTCGATTTTTTCTCCATAGCTGGCGGGTTCTTTGCCTGTGGCGTCCCCGGCTATAAGGTCAAAAACAGCTTCAGCTGCCAGCATGCCTGACTTCATCGCTGTGTGGGTACCCTTGATTTTTGGAACATTCAAGAACCCCGCTGTACAGCCAACTAGACATCCTCCGGGAAAAGTCAGTTTTGGAATGGACTGAAACCCGCCTTCATTCAGTGCCCGCGCTCCATAAGATACGCGCCGCCCACCCTCAAAAATCGACCGGACAGCCGGATGTGTTTTGAAGCGCTGAAATTCCTCAAAAGGTGATAAATAGGGGTTGCTGTAATCAAGGCCCACAACATAACCAACTGCAACCTGATTACCATTCAAATGATATAAAAATGACCCGCCATATGTATCTGTCGATAAAGGCCAACCTACAGAATGCCATACTGTGCCTGGCTTTGATTTTTCGGGGGATATGTCCCATAGCTCTTTAATGCCGATGGCAAATGTTTGAGGGTCTTTTCCCTCTCTTAGCTGGAAAGTTTCGAAAAGTTCTTTAGTTAAATGACCCCGGCAACCTTCAGCGAAAATAGTCTGTTTTGCCAGCAGGTCCATTCCAGGCATATATGCATCTGTCCTATCACCGTCCTTTCCGATTCCCATATCGCCGACTGCAACACCTCTCACGCTGCCATCATCGGCAAATAGAACTTGTGCGGCAGCAAAACCAGGATACACCTCTACTCCCACCTGTTCAGCCTGTTCACCAAGCCAACGGCAGAAATTTCCAAGTGAAATAATATAATTTCCATGGTTATTCATTTGTGGTGGTGTGGGCAACTGCATCGAACCTTTTTGAGTTAAAAACATAAATTTGTCACTCGACACCGCAGTATCGAGCGGCGCCTTTTTATCTGCCCAGCTCGGAATGAGCTCGTTAAGAGCGCGGGGCTCAAGAACTGCACCAGATAAAATATGTGCTCCAATTTCACTGCCTTTTTCAATTAGGCATACAGATAAATCCTGACCCTTTTCATCAGCTAGCTGTTTCAGTCTGATAGCCGTTGAAAGGCCTGATGGCCCCCCACCAACAATCAGCACATCGAATTCCATTGTTTCACGTTCCATGTTTTTTGCCCTCATCACAGTCTGCGAATCATACTCAGTCCTATGCGTTTCACTTCATGCAGTCCAGTGATTCCAGTTTTGTTTCCTGACCTGTAGAAAATCGCCGGGTCATTGGCACAAGAAAGCATACTTGTTCAATCTGATATGTCATTATATTCTGGCAAAAATTCATTCGGTCTGGACACAAAATGCAATGGCAGCGTCTTATTTTACACATTCTGAGCTTTTAGATGCTTTGCGCTGGCAGCTGGAGATAGGGATTGATACCGCCCTTGTTGACAGCCTAACGCCGCAGGCACAGCTGCAGACAACTTCATTTAAGGAGGGTGTTCAGCGGCAACAGCAGCTTCCAGCTGCTGGTCCGCTGTCTGCTCCGGTGGTGCCATCAGACGACATATTACCCGTTTTGGCTTCAGCGCAGACGCCCAACCCCGATCTGGCTGGTGTGCAGACCTTGGAAGCGTTACAGCAGGCTCTAGCTCACTTTGATGGTTGCGCATTGAAAAAGACAGCCAGCAACCTTGTTTTTGCTGATGGTAATCCAGATGCAAAAATTATGATAATCGGTGAAGCCCCGGGGGGTGATGAAGACAGAATGGGGCTGCCCTTTGTAGGTGCAGCTGGTCAGCTTCTTGATAAAATGTTGAGTTCTATTGGATTGGATCGTCAGCATGTTTACATCACAAATATCTTGCCCTGGCGGCCACCAGGGAACAGAACGCCCTCATCTGAAGAAGTGGCTTTGCTGTGGCCCTTTTTGCGTCGCCATATTCAGCTAAAAGCTCCGAAGGTTATTTTCGCGGTTGGGGGCAGTTCAGCAAAGTTGTTGCTGAACACAACAACCGGCATATTAAAACTCAGGGGACGAATCCAGGAGATTGATTTTGGTGATTCAGGACAGGCGAATGTGATTCCTGTTCTGCCTAGTCTGCATCCAGCCTATTTATTGCGGGCCCCGAAGATGAAACAACAGGCCTTTCATGATCTTTTGGCTTTGAAATCTATGTGCAGAGGATAGTCCATGCGGAACAGATTTGGTTTAAAAATGGCAATATTTTGGAGTGTTTTGACCTTATTCACAGCGGCTGGACCTGCGCCTGTTGATGCCGCAGATAAGCTGCCACAGCCCTTGTCCGCTAGGGATGCAGAGATATACCGTAAGATCTTTACTTTGCAGGAAGATGGTGAGATTAAAGCAGCGGCAACGCTGATCAAAACATTGGACAGCGATTTGCTTATGGGGCATGTGCTTTCGCAGAAATATCTGCATCCCACCGCTTGGCGGTCAAGTTTTAACGATCTATCAGCTTGGTTGTCGCGTTATAATGATCATCCGTCAGCCAGCCGCATAAAATGGCTCTCTAATAAGCGTAAGCCAAAGGGCGCGAAAGCAGCTAAAGCCCCGAAACAAGGTTATTTAAATGGTGTTGGTATATCGCGCCCACAAAGTTACCGAGCAACCATTCCTGAGTCATGGAAAGGCAGGTCTGCGCCACGTCGCACGGCCAATATCGCCAAGGAGATTCGGCGCGCAATACGAAGAGGACATCCCTCTGGCGCACTGGAAGTAATCGATAATAAATTAAATCTGCGCTATCTGACTGCTGCTGAAGAGGCACATTTGCGTGGTGAAATTGCACATGCTTATTTCATTTTTGGTGTTGATGATAAAGCCGTAAGGTCCGCTCGCCAGGCGATTGCCAAGGATACAGGACAGGCCTTTATGGCTTATTGGGCAGGTGGCCTTGCCTCTTGGCGCGCTGAGCGGTTTGAGCTTGCTGGCAGCTTTTTTCGAACATTAGCTGAGATGGAAAACGCGCCTGATGTATTGCGCGCTGGTGCGGCTTTCTGGGCACACCGGGTCGCGATGCGTTTTGGCCAACCAGAGCAAGCAGATAGCTATCTAGGCATTGCCGCAAAATATCCTGAGATATTTTATGGTGTTATGGCTGTGAAAGCTTCTGGTCAGCAATATGAAATTGACTTTTCACTGCCCACCATATCAGATGAATTCAAAACTTGGCTGACTTCAAAAAAAGGGGGGCAGCGCGCGCTGGCATTATTGCAGATTGGCAACTGGACACGGGCTGCACGTGAACTGCGTTATCTTGTAGAAGAGATGCCGCTAATCTTCCAGCACGACTTGATTGCTTTTGCGACTCAAAATCAAATGCCTGGCTTAGCTTTCAGGCTAGCTGATCTACATCAACGAGATACCGGTGAACGGATTTATGCCGCTCTTTATCCCATGCTATCAGCTCAAACAGATTTTGTTGTTGATGAAGCACTAGTTCTGGCGATCATCCGAAAGGAATCAGGGTTTTATCCATTGGCGCGTAGCCGAGCTCGGGCAGCTGGCCTGATGCAACTCATGCCTTC
>MDTD01075637.1_pt1 | contig 11166 bp, 10 predicted proteins | sample 811221 | NCBI WGS metagenome assembly MDTD01 (sample SAMN05326646, study PRJNA326480) | marine metagenome | isolation source: seawater | place: Pacific Ocean: South West | collected 2011
CAAGCACACCACTAATCGGAAGCATTCGTTCCACCAACTCCTGATAGATGGCATCAGAAATATCGTGTACTACTGGAGTCAATCCAGTTATAGTAACGGCCTTCCTAACTTCAGTGGAGGTAAATTCGTCCATTGTTGAAGTCGGAGAGAGATATATGCGGTGGCATATGTCACAGATTGTTTGGTCGGACTCCTCGTAGATTAGTAGCTCGGCATGCCTGATGAATGCCTTGTGATCCCTTAGTTGGCCCGATGGATTCTCTTCCGACTTACCCTTAGGGTCGTCGCGTGGAGTTATTGCAGTGTCTGACATGTCGAACTTCAGGCCCATGATGATGACGGCCGTGTCCCAGATGCCGTCGTTGTTGGTGTCGCGAACGAAGTTGGATAGCAGGGGCTCCGCGTCCTCGACGAACCTGTCTATCCTCTCCTGTGCCCCCGAGCCTTCGGGTATCGAGTAGCCCTCGTATGGATTGAGCGAGGAAACGACGCAGTCCTCGTTGTCGCCGGTGGGCAGCGCGTACTTCTCCATGGCGCAGTTGAAGCGGTAGCTGGACGAGTTGGCCTCCTTGATGATTTGCGCGGGTGACAGGACCCAGACGACTCCATCTATCGACCCCCTGTCCTCCTTGTTGTAGTCGAGTCCGGACTGGTAGCCACCTATCCCGCGGTTCTGGTCGTCCCCTTCTATCCAAGACATCTGTTTGAGTATAGTCACACTGGTGATGTTCTCCGTGCCATGCTCGGCGCCAGTGGCAGCGTTGTTAGTCTGGATGTAGAGCATGAAAATATCAGTGGACCATTGCTCACGTACCTGTTGCAGAAGCTCGGTGGAATCGGCACCATCAGGGAGATATATCTCTACATCTCCGTTAATCTGGTGTTCAAATTCCATGGCATCTCTGCCTATAGTAGCGGTAACTAGAATCAGCAGAATTACTACGGCTGCTGGACTTCTGAGAATCGAGGAATAGGTCAACTCGGCAGTCCTTCTTGTTACTGCATCTGCAGCATCGCCAACGTCGTCTACTAGTTGGGCTACCGTGTCGACACCTTCGCCGATAAAGCTCGATGAAATCGCTTCTCTGGCATCGTCAATCGACTGCTTTACTGGCTTCAAGGATTCAAAGAATCGATCCCAGAAGGCCTGCTCATCGTCTCGGTTTTCGTCGGACTCGACAGAGTATCTGTCGGTTGGTTCCTCCTCACCCACGCGGGGGTGCCCCTGCGGGAGCCAAATGAAGCGTTCGCAATGGCTCTCCGTCAGAGGCGATTTAGTGCAGCATCAGGATTCCTGGAACTGACTGACTGTGGTGACTGCCTGCTGGCCATCGATGACACGCCTGAGTGCAGCCATGCTAATCACCAGAGGCACGTAGTCTGAACCATCAGCGGTGGTGTAGGTGCTGCAGCCGGAAACGGCTTCGGTGTGCAGACTGAGCTTGAGTGCTCCACCTGCCTTGCTGCACCTCGCCCACCCCACTAGGGTGGTCGGGTTTTCGTTCTCTTTTTGTTCATCTTTCTTCGGGGTTGCTTTCGTCATTTTTCTACCTCCTATCTCCGAGTCGAGATACCCATCCGGATATCAATTGAGCCAAGGGGCGTCACTGCGAATGAAACTGTATCTCTACAGCAGCCGTAGGCTGAGTTCGCAGAGTGTGCGAAAGTGATGAATGGAGAGGGTTATCTCATGCCCGATGGACTCAAGGCATGCGGTAGGTTGGCCGACACATGGAACTGGTCACCGGAGGGGCTGGATTCATCGGCTCTCATCTAGTCGACACCTTGGTTTCCAACGGTAAGACTGTCAGGGTCCTCGACAACTTCAGTAGCGGCCGGATGGAGTTTCTCTCCCACCACGAGGGTTCTGGCAAGGTCGAGGTGGTCAAAGCTGATCTTCTGGACTCAGATTCAGTCAGGGGAGCCATGGCAGGCATAGACGTCGTGCATCACATGGCTGCCAATCCGGATATCAGATTGGGTACGACTGTGACTGACACCGACCTCAAACAGGGCACAGTAGCGACCTACAATGTCCTTGAAGCGATGAGGCTCGAGGATGTCGGGCAAATTTCGTTCTCATCCTCGTCTGCTGTGTATGGAGAGGCTGATGTCATGCCCACGCCCGAAACTTATGGGCCAATCAAGCCAATTTCCCTCTATGGGGCCTCAAAGTTGGCCTCAGAGGCACTGATTACTGCTTGGTGCGGAACCTTCGGAGCCAAGTCTTGGATTCACCGCTTCGCCAACATTGTCGGCCCGAGGGGCACTCACGGGGTAATCTACGACTTCATTCACAAGTTGAAGGCGGACCCTAGTAGGCTCGAGGTCCTAGGAAATGGCTTGCAAGAGAAGTCCTACATGTCCGCTCACGACTGCGTGCAGGCGATGGTCCACCTCATCGACAACACCGGCTCGGATGTCAATCTGTACAACCTAGGCACTGGAGATACCTGCTCGGTACGCAGGATAGCGGAGATAGTGATCGAGGAGAGCGGGTTTGAGGAAGTCTCGATTGACTACACCGGCGGGGACAGGGGTTGGGCTGGTGATGTACCCAAGACCTCGCTGAATGTCGACAACCTGTTCGATACCGGCTTCAGGCCTGAGATGATGTCCGAGGACGCTATCAGGCATACTGCAAACGCACTGATATCAGAGATTGGGCTTTGATGTCGTGTAAGTAATGACCATTTCATTAACCCGAACCACGAGGAAGTCCCGTGAGCAAACGCTGGTATCAGGATAACAGGCGAGATGCCTGGAGGCGCATCGCGCGCTCCAAGGGATATCGTACACGCTCGGCGTACAAACTGAAACAGATCCAAGAGAGGTTTGGTATCATCAGGCAAGGCGACTGTGTGCTCGACGTGGGGTGTCATCCGGGCGGTTGGCTGCAAGTTGCAGTTGAGGAGTCGGGAGATGAAGGACTCGTAATCGGAGTCGACCTGCTCGCCACCTCTCCTGTAGAAGGCGCTGTCGTAATCATCGGAGATATCACTGAAGAATCCACAATTGAGCGAATCGACGAAGCCCTTGAAGGCCGTGAGATTGATGTTCTAGTCAGTGATATCTCGCCCAATCTGACTGGGCGCTACGATACCGACCAGACCATCTCGTTAGAGCTCTCGACTCTAGTTCTGGATGCTGCTATGCGGTTCGTACCCGCAGGAGGGTCATTCGTGACCAAGATATTCCAAGGTACCGGGATTGAGGGGCTTGTTGATGCGGCCAGGGATAGATTCTCAAACGTTCAGAGATTCTCTCCGACGGCCAGCAGAAGTTCGTCTTCCGAGACGTACCTTGTATGCCAGAACAGATTGTCAAACCCTCGAACAGCCGCTCGCGGCAAGTCTGCGTTAGACCAAGTCAACGAGCATCTAGGGAAATTAGGTGTGCTTGTCGAGGATGACGAGGATGATGAGGATACTGTGGTTGGTTTCAGAAGGCTGAGCAAGGACGATTGAACACTTTCAACCCACTAAGCCCCTACACTTTGAACGACCCCTCTCCCCACATTTGATAGCCGAATCTCGGATTGTATGATGATTCATGAGCAAGGAATTCAAACAAGTGATTCTTAGGGATTCGGGCATTACTGATTCTAGGGCAGTGCCCGTTCAAAGAATTAGAGAGGATAGGCCAGTTAGGAAACTCGAAGTAAAAATTCTACGGAGATATCCTCCTCGCTTAATCTCAAGCCGCAAGTGGACGGGTAGAGTCGCTGCGGCATGTGGAAGAGACTCAACTGGTGTAATCGGACTGGTTCTTTGGGACAATCAAGTCGATTTGGTTGCCACGGGGGACACGGTAGTGATCCGTAACGGATGGTGCAAGCGCAGGATGGGGGAGAGAGTGGTTTCGACGGGGAGATCGGGGAGCCTTGAGGTCAAGCATTACTCTGAATCTCGGTCGTAAGGGGCTATGTTCTGCCATTCTGATGCGTCCGAGCGGGCCACTACAGCATGTACCCAATCATCATCGGAGCAATTGAACACCTCGTGCGGCAGGCCCGGCTCGATGTAGAACATGTCTCCTGCACTGTGTACGACTGACTTTCTGCAACCAGGACCGTACTCGTGCCTGACGCTTCCTTTGAGCAAGTAAATCATAACATCGAAGTCAACATGGATGTGTGCCTTCGCAACACCTCCGGGAGGTATGTATGCGCGATTCATCGAGAGTCCGGTCGATGGGGTATTTTTGCCGGAAAGACCAGGTGCGTACTCGATATTGTTCCAGCCTCTGACCTTCTCCAATTGTCTCAGACTCCAGATTCCACCTTCGTCTGTGACAAAAGCATTCAGATCTATCGTCTCACCAGATAGACTCGCTTCCTCTTCCGACATCTTACTCAGCGACTAGTCTGGCCTGTGGTATTTCACCCTAACCGAAGCGGGGCATTGCTCGCATATCTGTCGTTATTGACTAAGTCAACGCTAAAAAGGGAGTGCGATTCGCCGCCTCACCGGGGTTCGTTAATGGGTCAAAGAGCAGACATCTGCACCTCATCTGGTCTACCGTTGGTCGACAAGAAGAGTACCGCCTTCCCATGCCCCGAATGCGGGCACTCAATCGGACGTAGTGAACAGTGTAGAGTCCAAGCTGTGGAGTACGTCTGCACCGAGTGCGGCTTCAGTGGGCCCTGAGGTGATTTGATGGGACATGTAGTAGTCAAGTACAAGGTGACGATTGACCAACCTGAGGAAGGTATGCCGGATTATGATGGGATTGCCGGCAGAATCGACGAATTCGACGAGGTTCAGGCTGTGGAGATTAAACCTCTTGCATTCGGCATGATGTTCATCGAAGTCCAAGTCGTTCTCGGTGAGGGAGAAGGAATCGTCGACGGTTTTGAAACGCGAGTTCGCGATCTAAACCCTCTAATCGGCCAGATTGAAGCCCTTGAAATGGGTCGCCTTTGATCAATAGTGATCCAGAGGGGATTTCATCAGTTCACGCATCAGTACCGTGGCATAGGTCCCTGGAGGCAGCGAGAACCCCAGCCTCAGGCTAGCCCCATCTGGGTGCCACCTGTCCGAGTTTGACGGTCCGTTTCTCCACCTCTGTGAGAGTTGTTCGTCGGGCATCTCTTGGGCCTCTTCGACACTGAATGAATCAAAGGGTACGGAAAGAGGGCGACGGGTTCCCGAAGAAGTCAGTCGCGGGATGCTTCGAACCCTCCAATCGACATTTGAAAGCCCGGACTTCTCTAGGCCTGCCAGTTCGATCTCGCCTTGCTCTCCCGAAGCGAGATGGGAGTCCAACCCTGGTAGAGGTCCGGTCACGGATAATCTTCCCAGTTTGCAGTTCCTCCTGCATCTCTCTAGATTGGACTCTGTAACCTCGGCCAGTTTGGAGACGTCGATTCTTCCGTTGGCGTGCAATGGAGCGACCAAATCTCCCAAAATTGGTTCGATTAATGAGAGGCCGGATTCCATTCGAATGGCGATTGCGTGGTTGAAAGCCAGCGATTGCAGTGAATGGACGGAAAGCAATTGGAGCGAATGAGGGAGTCTTTTGAAAGCCCTGAGCCAGTCCTCGGGCTGCTCGGCCAGTGATTCTAGAATCGATTTCTCGTAGCCGAGGTGTTCTGGAATTATCTCAAGGCATGATTCAGCATCTCTGCTGTCCCTCCACATTTTCCTGAATTGCCAGACGTCCTCAGCGTCGCTGTGACCTTCCATTCCAAGATATAGGTCGCAGGCCCTCTCAAAATCTCCCTCCACTACAGCCCGGCCGACTTCGGGTGTCACCGGTCGGGTAGAGCCAAACCTCTGAGGGCCAATCCAATTGGGGAACGAATCAGCGCCCATACGCTCTGACATACCTGCGATTATTTCTCTGACTCTGGACATCGACTTCTTGCTATCAATCGGATTGCCTTCTGAGTCGCAGCATCCTCTGACAGTGATTGTGAACCGATTTCCATCGTGATCGCTCATGCCGATTTTGTGATGTGTCCTGCCAATCACCTCGATTGTAGCGTCAGTAATCTGCACCGACTCCACTTTTGAACGAGTTGCGTCGATTACCAGTATCTGGCTAGTGACCGCGCGCTTGTCCTTCATGCCCGACGAGAATATCCTCCTCCTACTGATTCCGCATGCCTTGGCCAGACGTCCGAGGAAGCGGTTGGTCTCCCAGTTGTTCAAAGACACTCTTGCTACGGTGAATCTGCCTTTGGGATCCAGGGCCGGGATGCGGGCAATCTCATCAACTCGGAAGTCCTCCACTCTGGTCTTCAGCAGGCCGCCGATTCCGTCACCCTCTGCCGACCACCCAGTCAGCCCCAATTGCTCTTCAACAGAGCTGAATGACAAAACTCCACCGCCATCACAGTTTGAGCTTCGACAATTCCTTTGAGATGTCTGAGCACAGGCTCTTGAATACCTTCTCGGCGCTCTTGCCCTTGACTGTTCGGATGTATAATTCCGGCTCGTCGAGGTCGGGGTGCTTCTGGAAATAATTGGAGTACTCCACGTCCTTGCTTGAGTTGAGTCTAGAGCGGAACAACTGTAGTGAAGTATGGTCCTCTCCGGACATACGCAGTCTGAGTTCGCGTCCTTCGTTCAAAAGTACCTTGATTGGCATGTCAGCCGCGCGACCGGACGCTCCCTTTTGAGTGCTTTCATCTCTATGTTGGACCCCGAAGGGTCCAAACGGAGCCTAAGTTATAGATGGGGGGCGATTGGACCGCCGCATGGCTGGGGGGATGGTGTCCTCAGAAGCCCTAGAGCGGCTGTTTGAGAAATCCTCTCTCGCGATAGTGGTTGTTAGCGTCCTGTTCACCTCTGCTATGATGCAGGTGCTAATGGATTTCCCAGGATTCACCACTGAGATCTCCTCATTCGCTCCCGAGTCGGATTCAGATTCCGTAGAGGATACGATCAATGAGGAGATGGGTGCCACTCCGCATCTTCTGTACATTGATGTCAGGCCTTACAGCGAATCAGCAGATGGAGGTAATGCCTGTGATGATGCTCCTTGTAATGTGCTCGAGTTAGGAGCGTTGCAGAAACTGGCTCTGGACCTCCAAAGAGTGGAAGATTATTCTACTGAAAATAGTGATTTCATTGTCTCTCACCTCAACGCTGCGGGCATAATTCAAACAGCACTGGACGAGCGCGATGATCAGGATAGGGATCTGTCCGAGTTCTCCGATTGGGCCGAACTCTTAGAGGCAGTCTCAGACGGAGAGGAGTGTTCGGACGCAATCGGCAACGAGCAGGCAATCGCCTCGGCTTCGTTCGCGGCTTCCGCTATGCTGCATACCGACTTCGATTACGATCCTGTCTGCGAGTGGCTGGATACCGGCGAGGGCACTGCTACCCCCGTTGCATCAAGCACGATGTGGGTCATTGAGATTAGTGGAGACATCAGTAATGAGCAGCGGCGTGATCTGTCGGCCGGAATCAGGAGTCTGCTCAGTGATGAGAGTGTGTTGAGTTATGGTGTAATCTCTGATGACCTGATTAGCCATGACATCAATCAGTCGACTATGGACAATCTCGTGTGGTTGCTGCTAATCGCCGTTCTAGTCGTAGTTGCGCTTCTGGCCTTGGCCTTCCGCTCATTCATGATGGTCGCCGCACCACTGATGGGTCTGTCTGCGGCATTGGTATGGACGTATGGAATTGTAACTATTCTTGGAATGAGGCTGTCAGTACTAGAAGTCGCTGTGGCGCCAGTGGTTCTAGGCCTGGGGATAGATTACTCGATCCACCTGCAACGAGCCTATGAGGTGGCAAAAAATCGTTCGGGCAGCGCGGCTCGGGCGTGGGTAGAATCGATTTCTGTGTTACGATTAGCGCTATCTCTGGCCGTGGTCACCACAGTGTTCGCTTTCCTAGCCAACTCCTTCTCGGATTTACCTCCATTGAGGACATTCGGGTTCACTCTCGCTCTTGGTGTGGTCTCCGCCTTCGTTGCTAGCACCATCACCGTGGGCGCAGTGCATGTGGTTGTCGAGAAGAGTGCGGGTGAGATGTATCACCGGGGCCTGAGGATGGATGGCCTAGCTGATGTATCAACACGCTTCCAGCGCAGGAATACGGCTCGGGTGCTGCTCATCGTCGCGATGATAACCATGGGCTCGGTAATCGTTGCAATCAGAGAATTGGACACCAGTTTCGAGCTCACTGACTTCCTCTCAGAGGAAGGCATGGACATAATGGAAGTCAGAAACGAGATTTACGACTCCTACGATGCTGCTGCTTGGAAGTCGGTCATTTTATTGGTCGAGCCGGAGGATGGGAGCGATTCCCTAGCAGGGGATGATCGAGATCTGCTGAGGGGATTGGAGAGATTGGACAGCAGAATCTCAGCCTTGCCCGAGGTCGTCAATCCGAGTTCCGGTTCGCAACGTCCCTCTTACGATGGACTCTATACGATACTTCGCGACGCTGTTGAAAACGATCCGTCATTCGGAGAATCGCACAATCTTGGAATCTTTGATGGCCGACTTGGCCCTACTGGTGATTTCTCTGACGGAGATGTCTCAGCGGCCGTTTCTTCTCTGTTGGGCAATGAAAGCATTGGAGACCCGTTGAGAGGTGACTCATGGTCACAGAGAGTGAGTATGCATGTCGCTCTGACCGAAGACGGTTCTGCAATCAAGTATCTGAGAATGAGGGTGGATGTGCTAGTCAGCAATAGCGAAGAGGCTCAGGAGGTCTCTGACGTGTTCGCAAAACAGGCACAATTGCTTGAGGAGGATGGCCTGGTTGAAGGTCAAGTGCATATCACAGGCGATGTTATTGTCCTCAACAATGTACTTTCGGGACTGGTTCTATCTCAGGTCGAGTCGACAGCAATCAGCCTATTTGTGTCGATGTTGGTTCTGGTGCTGCTGACTCGCCGACTTGGCCAGTCACTGGTTGTGATTCTACCAGTCGGTCTTGCCGGCGCATGGGTGGTCGGAGCGATGGCTATGCTAGGAATCAATTGGAACGTCCTGACCATCATGATCACCGCTCTGACCATTGGCTTGGGAATCGACTATTCCATCCATGTTTGGCGGAGGATTGAGGCGAATCGTAACTCCGGGATGAGGACATGGGAGGCCATGCGAGACATGTACTCTACCACGGGTACCGCTTTGCTGCTCTCCGCCGGCACTACAATATGCGGATTCATGGTCCTCCTGCTTTCTCCGATTCCGGTTATTCAGGACTTCGGCGTAGTCAGCTCTATCTCGGTTCTGTTCTCTCTCGTGATGGCTCTGCTCGTGCTTCCGGGCCTCCTCGCCGCTGAATTCCGTAGTGGCAATGGGTTTTAGCCCGATTCAGGGTCAATTGCAGAAACGACCTCGTTCATGTCAAGACCTTGTTCTCTGGCTACTAGTGCTAAAGCCATCCAAAGTGTGACTGGACCCAGTGCTCTTCGTTTACGTTGGGCTCGACGAAGCACCTCCTTGCTCTGCAAGCCCGATCCATCTGAGATGATTCCTATCAGTGCTGGGATTGAGCCCTCTGCTCTGTCTGGCGGTAAGTCGCTGCCCTCCGGATCGGTAATCCTAGGCTTGGTCGGTCTTGCTATCTGAACAGGGTCAGCGAGTGGTTCGGCGGGCTTTTCTTGCAGTGCCAATTTTGGCAAAGACAGAATGTTGTTGGCTATCGGCCTCCACCCAAGGGGCGGTCTCGATAAAGTCAGACTCGGGGCCGGTGAGAGCATTGTAGAATCAACGACCAACCAGTTCGAAGAGCAGAGATGATTGATTATGGAATCGGACTGTTCGGGTGTGAACCACTGCAACTCTAGCGACCATACTCTGGAGAGGTCGTCTCTAGTAGCAGACTGATGAGGGGCATCGTACAATGCCGAATACAGCAGGCGGCCGACTTCCAGCGAGTGTTCTTCGGCCATGTCTTTCATACTGTGATTGCTCTGATATGCTTGATGCTTATCCCTGTGTGATTAGCAATTTGGCAACTGATTCAAGAGACAAGGCGCTATCGGGGGCCGAAACCGATGGCTAGGAGATACGTTGCCAGAGACCCACGGACCTGGAAGAATATTGGTTATTCGACTGCTTCAGTGGACGTCAATGTCCAAGGTCTGCTACCCGCAGAGGGAGCTTGGCAGAGGATTCCGAAGCATGAGGTGATTCCGCTTGCTAGAGGCGAAGCATCCAGTATTCAGATTCCTCGTGGAAAGGGTGGTTCTTTCGCTGTCAGAGGAGACGGGATAAAGGCTCTTCACACTGTATTGGAGAGCAGACTTGACGAAGCACACGCAGTGCTTCTTGAATGTCTGGATGACGATGATGAGTCGATCAGGGTGGCTGCTCTAAAGGGTCTGCCTCCGATGGCTCTCAAGCGGCACGAAGGACTGTTCCAATGTCTTTCGGATAGATTACTGGATGAGAATTCGGACGTCTTACGGGCAGCAAGAGAGTGTCTTACCCTTGTATCTCCTGTCTTCCCCTCGGGCTGCGAGGAGATACTCAGAAGAGAGTTGAGGAGGAGTGAGAGCAAACATCGCAAGAATGCCTTCGAAGCCCTCAAACTGACCGCTGAGAGTTGGCCTGAGGCTGGTTGCCTGCATCTGGACGAACTGATTCGAGAGGGCGATCGGGATCTGAGGCGAAGAGGTTCGAAAATTCTGCGAGTCATCGCGACGAGATCTGGCTCTGCGGGTTGGGACTTGGTTGGATGGTCGTTGGAGGACGAGGACCCCCAAGTTAGGAGAAATGCCTCCAACACCCTGATTCAACTGGCTAATGCTGAGCCGGCGATAGCAACAATCCTGATTGAGGCGGCTATGCAAGACGATGACTCGGGCGTCAGGAAGTCCGTAATCAGAGCTCTCAAGCGTCTTGACATGAGGAATCCCCGAGTCAGCAAGATGATTGTAGATGGAGCTAGAAGCCGGGACTACAACCTCAGGAAGGCATGCATTGACCACCTCTCTGTGATAATGACTGGCGAGGATCTGCGGAACGCGGCCGCTGAACTGCTCCGCCAAGAGACAAGATCGGACCTAAGACGTCGACTCGCATCACTCGCCAGAGATGTCGAGATAGTAGGCACTGAGCAAGAGAAGAACCTGTTCCTCGCTCCGCTAGACAAAGTGGAGGGTGAAGTCGAAGAGCCACCGCGTAGCGGTGATTCACCACTCAGGCGTGAACATGATAAACAGAAGTCGGGTCGGCCGCACAGCGAG
>MDTD01114475.1_pt1 | contig 11166 bp, 3 predicted proteins | sample 811221 | NCBI WGS metagenome assembly MDTD01 (sample SAMN05326646, study PRJNA326480) | marine metagenome | isolation source: seawater | place: Pacific Ocean: South West | collected 2011
AGACTGGATGAAATAAGTTTATCCAATTCAGTTCTTTTTACTCTTGATGTTAAAAAAGTAACCCAAGAAAAAATTGCTGTAATCACGGTGGGGGACACCTCTGTTTTCAATGAGGATGATCTAAAAAGAGTTAACAGTGACTTTCGTTCTGAGTTCGCGGATGTCACGGACTTTAAATTAAAAGATGAGATGCTCGTTGAGCCGATCATAGAATCCTACAAACGTAGTGCAAGTCTCTGCTCCAACGAAGAATGTCAAATCGAAATTGGTAAAAAACTTGGTGTTGAAAGACTGGTATTTGTTGATGTCGCAAATTATCCAAAACAGACAACGGTTACTATCTTTCTTAGAAATATAGGAAAAAATGAACTAGAACTTCAGTATGGTTATGATTTCCCTCATGATGAGTGGAAGGAAAAAGCACCAACCAAGCCCTCTGGTTATAGGCGTGCTAGATTAAAAATGAATTCTGCAGAAGAGAAATATGAGACAGGCGAAATGACCGAAGATGATTATTATAGGGTTATGAGTGAGACAGAGGAAATTTTAGGTGATTATGAAAAGGAGCTACAAAAGTATAATGACAAATTTGAACCTTTTAAAGATAATCTTATCTATGAAGTTTTGGATAATATTCCAGATATGGTTGAGGATTTCTGGGTAAGGACCAACCCCGGAAAACTAACACTTAATTGCAGAACGAGGGGTGTAAAAGCAGATTTTACTTATTTAGGTCGTAATAAATGGTTTGAGAAAAATTTTGATAAACGGCTTCCTTTTAGAGATGAAAGATTTTTGGAAGGAACATACGAGATAGATGTTGAAAAATTAGGGTACGAAAAGTACCATATGAGATTTGATGTGGCAATGGGTGAATTCCCTGTTCATGAAATAAGATTAAGTCCAAAAAGGGCTGGGAAAGCATTTTTAAGATCTCTATTCATTCCTGGGAGAGGACAGATTTACTCATCAGATGAAGAGCATAGGGGCAGATTTGTAATGGGTCTAACATATTTTTTGTCTACTACCGCATTATCAGTGGTTAGTGGAGTCCTCTGGAATGAGTTTTTTACAGCTAAGGATTCTTATGATGCTACAAGGCTTGAGTATTTAGAGGCAGTTGAAATCGATGATATAGCGTTGAAGCAAAGTACTATGTTATCGGCCCATTCATCTATGAGTGAAAAAAGAAATACAGCAGTCTTGGTTACGGGTATTACAGCTGGGATTTGGTTGTTTAATGCAATCGATGCTGCTTTATTTTTTCCAGCAGAATACAAGGGAAGGAGGCTTAGTATGAATGTCTCGCCCGAGATATATGCTAACACAGTCAGTGCAAAAACAAAGTTAGTTTGGAGTTTTTAGAATGCGTTTGGAAACAAAATATGCAATCTTTTTGTTGACTATATTTAGTTGTTCTGAGCCAGAGCTTCAGCTTGATAATGAATATGATCCTGAAAATCCTGACTTTGAGGCACCGATGACAACAATCCAATATGTGGATCAAGTCATATCAGAAAATGAAATTGAAATCTTTTGGGATGGCAATCAGGTTGATATGGAATTTCAAACACGTTTGGATGATGGTGATTGGTCTGATTGGTCGAACAGGAAGTCGGAAACATTTAGCTATTTGGATGAAGGCATTCATGAAATATTCGTTAAAGGAAGATACGCATCGGGAACGGTTGAATATTACCCGGACACAGTAAGTTTTGAGGTAGATGCAATATCAAACAATTCGCTTAGAATACATCCCTTGCAGACAACAGTGGTTGAGTCAGAAGTATTTTTTGTTGATATCATGGCCGAAGAGATAAACGCACTTGCTGGTGCAGGAATCGCATTGAACTTTTATTCCAATGATTTGACGTTGGTTGATGTAAAAAAAGGAAATTTTTTCTCTGATGACTCTGACAATATTATTCTTTTTATAAATGAAAATGAATCTGCTGGGATAACCAATCTTCAAATTGATATTGCTACTATAGACGTTAGTCAATTTGCGGATGGGACAGGTGTAATGGTTGTCCTAGAGTTTGAAGCTTTGAGTGCTGGCACTACAACAATTGAATTTGATGGCAACTACACAACCTTGCGTAATGCAAATAATGGTGAAATAAACATAAATGAATTAGTAAATGGATTTGTAAAAATATTTTAATTAATGATGTTTGGGGAAATATAATGAAAAAATACATCTTTTTAATCTGGTCATCTTCTTTTTTAGGAGCAATTAATGTAAGTGGTGATATTTCCACTGGCACATGGAGTGTGAGTGATAGTCCAGTTTATATTATTGGAAATACCAGGGTTCTAGAAAATCAGACCTTAACAATTGATCCAGGAGTTGAAGTAAAGTTTTTTGGAAACGATATTTTAGTGATTGATGGTATCTTGGTTGCCGAAGGAACTGCAAATAATAAAATTACATTTTCTAGTGCTGATCAACAAAGGCGTGGTAGTATTGTATTTACTTCTCCTAGTGATACAGTCAATCTATCGCATTGCGTCTTTACAAATTTAACTGGCGGACAAATTTTTTATGATTTTGAAAATGTAAATGTCGAGGATGTAGGAACTATAGAACTAAATGATCAAGGAGGTGCTACTGGAGAAGTAATTATTGTTGAAGATTCTCCAGGAAATAATGTTCTATCAATAAAATCGAATGATACAAATACATCAATAACGATGAATCAAACCGCAACTGTTGGAGACGTTTGCTATGTCCAATTTGCTATTAGATTTACAAAAACAGAGGAGTATAATTCTTTTTATGTATGGTTAGAAGTTAATGGTGGTGAATGGCAACAAATTGGAGGTTTATATCCATATAATTGGGTTGATGCAGATGAGTGGAGGCAATCCAGATATGATATTTCTAGTTATGTGAATTTTGGAGACCAGATAAAAGTAAGATTTGAATCTACAGCTTATAATTCAAATTATGAATTTGATGAACTGCAAGCAAGAATTGACAATGTTATAGTGGGTTCTGGTGGTGCTATTACGACATATTCATCAATGAACCTACAAGATGTAGTTTTAAGTAAAAACAATGGGCATGGAATTCAATCTTCATCAGATATTAGCTTAACCAATTCCCAAATTTCATATTCATCTGTTGATGGATTAAATATGATAGATGAGGCTGATGTAACCTTAGAGGGCTCATCAATAATGGCAAATGGCGCTAATGGTATCAAAATGCACAATGGTAATCTATCAGTTAATAATTCATACATAACACACAATGGAGGATTAGGAATATTTGCATATCCATCCTTTGATCTATCATATGCAACCGTATCAAATAATGGAGATATTGGAATACAAATAGATAACGGAACCTTTTCAAACATTCATGGATCAATTATCTATCATAATGATGTTGATAACTTCATTCAAATTAGCGGTTCTGGAATTGTCAATTCAACGTATTCAAACATTCAAGGGCTGTCCTCATATGGCATAGAAACTAATACGACCAGTTCAGAGTTTATTATTGGGGCTGGGAACCTTGAATACGATCCAGTTTTTGCTGACTCCACCGGTACTCTATCCCCAAATTCATTGTGCATAGATGCAGGACCGGTATATGAGGTTGACCAAAATATGCCACCAGGTCTAGGATCTATCCAAGCTGATATTGGTGCCTTTGGTGGTCCAGAAAATCAAGTTTGGGGAGGGAGTCCTCTGCCGGAAGGTAATCCTGAAATTGATCACATTTTAGATCTTCCAAACGATCAAGGTGGCAGTGTTGGAGTACAGTATACTGCAAGCATTTTTGATCATAGCCATACTGGGTATGATATAACTCACTATTCTTTTTGGCGACAATTAGATGTTAATGGAACATTCATTAGTGGAGAAGTGGACCCAATAATTAGTAGTTCTATCTCAAATAATAGAAATGACTATTGGGAGGAATTAGGTACAATGAGTGCGCAAGGTTTTGAAAACTATGGCTATACAGCACCAACTCTCTCTGACTCATCATCAGATGGTATTTTTTGGTCAAAGTATATTGTTGTTGCTCATACGCAAGAGGATGACATCTATTTTGTTTCAGAAGTAGATAGTGGATACTCTGTTGACAATATAGCGCCAGTAGCACCCGAAGCATTCTCCACTGAATTTGATAGTGGTATTTTAAGTACAACATGGGAGGATGATATTAACCCTGATATACTCCATTATGAGGTTTTTAAGGATGGAGATTTTTTTACTCAAACAATTGAAAAGCAATTCATAGATGATGGATTTGATTTAGGAGTAACCCGAACATTTAAGGTCAGAGGCGTGGATGTTAACGATAATGTTGGAGAGTTTTCTGATCCATTTTTAGCAACCTATGGATTAAAAGGCGATATAACATGGGATGGTATTATTGACATCCTTGATGTGACAAAAATCATTTATCACATACTCTTCCCGGATGAAGACATCACAACAGAAGAGTCCTGGGCGGGAGACTATAATGAAGATTCACAAATTGATGTGGTCGATGTCACGCCGGTTGTTGACTTTATTCTTGGCGGAATGCTATCCGAATTGGAAAACCTCGGCGGTCAAACTGTTGCTCTTTTGAGCGGGGCTCAATTAACCTTATCCTCAGAAAGACCTATAACTGGTATCCAAATCAAATTAAGCGAAAATACATTAGTTTCGAACTCTACTAATCTTTCAATGGCATATCGCGAAAATCAAATTATTTTATATTCTGCAGATGGTCAATACATACAGGGGAATAATATTCCTGTTCTTGAGTTCAATAATGATGTACTTATTGAAGACATTATCATTGTAGACAATCTCGGACAAAGAATATCAGCAGTCTTGAATGTAGTGGATGAAAGTATGGTGCCTGATGAATTTAAAGTTCATCAGAACTATCCGAATCCATTCAACCCAGCAACACTTGTCAAGGTGGATGTGAATAAACCAATGAATGTCATGGTATCTGTGTATGATGTGATGGGAAGAGAGATAAGCGTTTTAGTCAATGAGCAACTTCATCCTGGCTACCACCAGTTCATTTGGGACGGTACTGATAACATAGGAACGAAGGCAGGTTCAGGGCTTTATCTGATAATGGTTCAAACTCCAGAATTGACAAAAACCATGAAAGCAACACTACTTAGGTAGTATAGGAGCACAATATGAAAAAGATAATTTATGTTTGTACTTTAATATTCGGATTTATTGTAGCTCAGGAATTTGAGATTGATGGTAATCTTAGAGTCCAGGGGGACATTATCTTTGGAGATGAATCAACCATGGCGTCTGCGTCTTCTGGTATCCCAACTGGCGTTCTCATACCTTTTGCGGGAACATCAGCTCCAAATGGCTGGCTTCTTTGTGATGGAAGCGCAATTTCAAGATCAACCTATTCTGGTTTGTATACAGTGATTGCTACGAACTACGGTTCTGGAGATGGCTCTACAACCTTCAATTTACCGGATCTAAGGGGGCGTACTGCTTTAGGATTGGATAATATGGGCGGGGTAAGTGCGAATAGAGTCACCAATGATAATGCAGATATAATAGGTGGTGTTGATGGAGAAGAGGTACATTTGCTTACAATAGATGAAGTCCCTTCTCATAACCATTCTTATCAAGGGGCAAGAAGTGTTAGTGGTTCACCACACAGGACATCCATGCAAGGAAGTAGCGGAAATAATCAAACAAATTCTACCGATTTAAGTGGTGGTGATCAACCTCATAATAACATGCCGCCATATATGGCTTTGAGCTACATAATAAAATATTGAAAGGTAAGATTGATTAATTAGCCTGGTGAAAAACTTACTATCATATATCATCCTGTTTTCAAGTATCTCAGGCGCTGATTTCAGTAATGATGGAGCTACACTTACCATCTCTGCTGGAACTACTATTAGCGCAAATGGTACTTTGGAAAATAGTAATGGAACTGTAAATAATAATGGCATTATTCAAATCACCGGAAATTTACTTAGTGATGATGTATTTAATTCTGGTATACAAAGTTCGATTAACCTAGTTGGGAATGATCAATTTATTTCAGGAGGCATTTATAATGATCTTACAGTAAGTGGAGCTGGAGTTAAATCGATGACTGGCGACATAACAGTAAACGGTAATTTGACACTTACTAGTGGCACATTAAACCTAAATGGTTATGAATTAACTGTTGAAAATATTATACACAACGGTGGGAGCTTTTCAGGCGATGGGTCTATTGAAGGTTCTCCTGAAATATCTTCAATAACTCTAGAGTCTGATAATAGTGCATTAAATGTGCAATTCAATCAGCCTGTTTACAGTACTCCAAATGGTAATGGATCACTCGAGATAGGTGATTTTGTCGTTTCTTTAAGTGGGGGTTCAGCCACTTTATTAAGCAATACACCTACAAATTTATCCAACAGTGGGACTACCTATTCTTTAAGTCTTGGACTATCAGGGTTACCAAATGGAAAGGAAATATTATCAATTTTTCCACAAGAAAATGCAATTTTTAATGATGAAGGTATTCCTGCTGGTGTAAATCAATCCATTAGTTCAATAACGCTATTTAATCAAGGAAACTCCCTTGCTATTGATGTAGATCCCGTTGTTGCTGGTGATACTGCCTGGATAAATCTATACATGGAAAACTATGATGATATTGTAAGCCTCCAGGTTGACCTAGATTATCCAACAAATATGGTCTATTCTGGTGTAGCCAATTTAACTGATCGTGCAGTAGATCATCTATTGTATGCTACCGAAATTAATGAAAACTTAAGAATAATATCCTATAGTCCGACCCTATCTACCTATGATGGGAGCTCAGGAAATATTGCAAGCTTGGGTTTTGTTACAAGCCTTCCTTATGATACAATATCGATTGAAATGGTTGACCCCATACTAGGTGATATTGCATCTGATAATAGGCTAACATCCTTTGAAAATGGTACTCTTATGATAACATCACCCGAACCAAAGCTTAGTACATTCAGTCAAGTTATTATCAATGAGGATCAATCTTACGCTTTTCCGGTAGATTCATTGGAAAAGTATGTTTTCGATGCAGACAATGGGTTCGATGAACTTCAGTGGACATTTTCAGCTGATAGGTTTACCATATTTTTGGATAACTTATTGGAAGAACCATCCTATGTGTTTCAACCTGATCTAAATTGGAATGGCCTTGATACGGTTCAAATAATTGTAAGTGATGGTGCTTACGCAGACACAAGTATGCTCCCCTTTTCTGTATTGGAAGTAAATGATGGGCCATCACCAATTACCCTAATTTCACCACCAAATAACTCGTTTGCAGATAATCTAATCTTGCAATTCCGGTGGTCAGAGTTAATGGATGTTGATAGTGAAATCCTTGAGTCAATTTTAATCTTTGATCTATCAGATCACTACGATACAATAGTTGTTGACGGTACCCAACAAAAAGTAAATCTTCTTTCCCTTAATTATACCCCTAATACCCCTCTTAACTGGTGGGTCGAGGCATCGGATATTGAAACAACCACAAGATCGGACACCTTTTCCTTATCTATTCCCTCAGCTCTTTCCTATGAGGGGCCTATGTGGTATGTGTCTGTCGATGGTTCAGATGAACAAGGAGACGGTTCTAGTTTCAGTCCATTTGCTACAATTCAAAAAGGTATCAATACAGCCAATGTTGGTGATACGGTATTAGTTGCACCAGGTACTTATCAGGAAAATATAAATTTTAATGGGAAAAATATTGTTGTGGGGTCTTTGTCCTTAACTACTGGTGACAGTTCTCATATTTCATCAACTATTATTGATGGAAATCAAAATGGAAGCGTGGTGACTTTTGTAAATGGTGAAAATAATAATGCGAAAATAGTGGGCTTTACCATTCGCAATGGTCTAGGTGGATTTTTTGGTGGACAAGAATTTGAGTCTATTGGCGGTGGTATCACATGCTATTACTCCAGTCCAGTGATTAATTATTGTACCATATCCCAAAACAGTAGTGCAAATAGGGGTGCTGGTATTTTTATGTCAAACTATAATAACGATTCTGAATCAACACCGACTATAATTAATAGTAAGATTATAAATAATCAAGATGCGATTAGAGGAGTTGGGATATATATACAATATGATGTTGAGCTTACCATAGATAATAGTACTATTTCAAACAATGAAAGTGAATTTGGCGATGGCGGAGGAATTGCCGTTGATCATGCAGATTTGATTATTTTAAATAGTACTATTTCCAATAATAGCGCTGAGAGGTTTGGTGGCATATTAGCTGGGTCATCCAGTAGCCTTTATTGCGAAAAGACTGTAATTAGTGATAACTCTGTAGAACATAATGGATCTGCCATAGGAGTTACCTCATCGGATGCAGTTGAATTAGTCAACACAACTATTGTAAATAATACAGGAGAAAATGATGTGGGGGGTTGGGGTGATTGGGGAGCCGCAATTTATTTTGAAAATAATGGAGTATCTGTTAAGAATGGTATTTTTTATAATAACTATCCTTCAAATTGGCATGCACAAAATAACTCAACTATAGCAGTTGAGTACACTAATACTGGCACTCCTAATCCTCTTTTTGTGGATGCAGACAACGGAGACTTTACGCTCCAATCTGCTTCCCCATGCATTGATGCTGGTGATCCAGATCTCGATGGCGATGGTTTAGAATTTACCTTAGACAGTGATGATAGAGACCCTGATGGTACAAGATTTGATTTAGGAGCATACCCATATTTTCAATCTCCCACAGTTCAGATTTCTGGACAGGTTTCAAGTCCTACTAGCATTTCAAATATTCCATTAGGTATTGAATTCTCTGCCTATGTTAGTGGTTTTGATGAAACAGACATTGAAACAAATAACGGACTTATTACTAGCTTTACTGGGGAGGGGTACGACTATCAAATAGTGTTTACACCAGCTAGTGATGGTCCCTGCTGGATTTTTATTCCAGCCTCCGTTAATGATAACCAGAATAGTTTACCCAGTGACACACTCCATTTTATTTACGATGTTACTAACCCAACCCTAACCTTTTTACCGCCTAATAATCCAATTTTAAAAACCTCGCCAATTCCGCTTGAGATACAATCCTCTGAACTCGTTTCAGGTTTAAGTGTTGAGGACTTGTTTATATCAAATGGAACTATTGAAAACTTCTCAGATGAAAAATTTTCACTTGCATTTGATGGGGATGATGATTTTGTTAGTACTGAAATAACATATCATGAGTTTTTCCAAGCAGATCGCATTGAAATTGAAACACGATTTAGATGGTTCTCGGAAGATTCAGATGGAGGTACAACCTCCCAATGTATTCTAGGAAATATTGAGAGCGGTAATAGCCAATTTCAATTGGGAATTGATATTGATTATCCAGGCGGAGATAAGAAATTAGTGATGGTTTGGGCAGATATGTCAACGCTTGATGAATCTTTGATGCAATATTCAATATTTGATTACACTGTAATCGAATTCAATGAATGGTATGATATCAAGGTATTGCTCCAAAATAATGAAATAAATTGGTTTTTAGATGATGCTCTAGTTGAAACGGACGAGGTACTTTTTACTTCGATTGGAAGAGAGTCCTCAGAGGTTCCAGAATTAAGCATTGGACGCGGCAATTTACTATATGACACCTATTTCCATGGTGAGATAAGTAACTTGTCTATTTCCAGTGACGAATTAATAGCACACTGGAACTTCAGTGATGGAGAGGATAATACTCTTACTGATATAAGTAATGGTTCAAATCATGGCACCATTATTGGTGCAGTTTGGAATCAGGATTCGGGGTCTATAAACTATACCGATAAGTATTCATTCGATATTTTACCGATTGGAGATGGCCCAATTAATTTGTCTATTGAGTCAAATGTTGTCGTCGACCTCGCTGGTAATACAAATCAGGTTGGTGATAATGTTTCCATTATGTATAATGGAATTGCACCTGATACGCCCAATAATTTCGCTATTCAAAATCTAGATTCTCAATTACTACTGAGCTGGAATCAAAATACTGAAGGTGACTTGAAAAATTATCGTATTTATGAGTCAGATCAGTCTGAGAATGAGGTTCTTTCCCTTATTGATTCAACTGTTAACACAAACATCCAAATAAGTAACCTAAGCAACTTTTATCCATATAGATATGCCATATCAGCAGTTGATACTGCTAACAATGAAAGTCCTATATCATTAAGAGTAAACGGAGTTCCCTACAACAATAGTAACAACCATTCCCTTAGCTTTGATGGATCAAACGATCACGCTCAGATCACAGGATTGGATGATATGAACTTGGATGATATTACTCTATCTGCATGGGTGAATGTTTCCTCATTGAGTTTTGCAGGTGGAGGTGATGCCCATCTTATTAGCAAGTGGCATAATGCAACCGGAAAATCTTTTGCTCTAGCAATTCAGCAAAGTTCAGCAAAAGCTTATTTTGTAATTAGATCCTCTGGAGGAGGAAATATATTTACTTATACGCAATCTGCACTTGATTTTGATACATGGTACCATCTTACTGCAATGAAAGATGGAAATAAAATAAAAATTTATTTGGATGGTGTTCTTCAAGAAGAAACAACAATATCGAATGCCATTAATAGCTCAAGCACAGGTGTTGGTATTGGATCAAGTAACACAGGTACATCAGGATTTTTTCATGGATTTATTGATGAAGTACAGATTTGGGAGCGGGCAATATCCCTTGATAAAATCAATGAAATTATTTTAGGGCCATCACTTTCAAATTCACTAGAGGGTATGATTTGTTATCTAAGAATGGAGAGAAATTCTGGCTTAGAACTGTATGACCTAAGTGGAAATGACCATTATGGCACCGCATCCGATGTTAGTCAATGGTCCAGCAACGCAATACAATTTCTCCCAAGCGTACTTCTTTCAACAAGTAAAACCATCACAAACGATCAAGAGGTTCAGGTTCAGGTGTCATTTTCAACTGAAGTTACTGGTTTTTCAACTGATGACATCTTTTTAGGAAACAGCAACCTAGTTTCTTTTAGTGGAAGTGGACAATATTATGAACTTATTCTTTCTCCAGTAGCTGATGGTTTGGTATGGATATATATTCCTGAGGGAGTTGTTTCCGGTCAAGATGGGGAGTTTAATACGAGTTCGGACACTTTA
>MDTD01052135.1_pt1 | contig 11165 bp, 10 predicted proteins | sample 811221 | NCBI WGS metagenome assembly MDTD01 (sample SAMN05326646, study PRJNA326480) | marine metagenome | isolation source: seawater | place: Pacific Ocean: South West | collected 2011
TAAATATTGGTGAATAATGGCGCGCCCGCAAGGAGTCGAACCCTGAACCTCCAGAGCCGAAATCTGGCGCTCTATCCAGTTGAGCTACGAGCGCATTATATATTAATATTATAAAATATGAAAAATATCATTAATTTAATTGTTGAGGAAAACTCCAATAAAAAAAGAATCGACACTTTTATTTTTGAAAAATGCAAAATATTAAGCAGAACCAGAATCAAAAATTTAATTTTAGACAAAAAACTTAGAATTAACGGTAAAATTTTAAATATTCCCTCAAAAAAAATTTCCTCGGGAGATAAGGTTTCTTTAGAGGTTCCAGAACCAAAACAAACTTCCCTAAAACCATTTAATTTTAAACTTGATATCATTTATCAAGATAGTGATTTAATTGTAATTAATAAACCAGCTGGAATTTCAATGCACCCAGGTCCAGGAAATTACGACAATACAATTGTAAATGCTTTAATGAGTTACGATAAAATAAAATTGTCAAATATAGGGGATGAGTTAAGGCCAGGAATTATTCATAGAATTGATAAGGATACATCAGGATTGGTTGTTATAGCAAAAAATAATTTCAGCCATGAAAATATTTCAAAACAGTTTAGCGAACATTCAATTAAAAGAGTATATATTACTTTAGTATGGGGTAAATTAAGACCGCAGTCAGGTATAATAAAAACACTAATAACCAGAAGCTCAAAAAATAGACAATTAATGGATGTTAGTTTTATAAAAGGTAAAAGCGCAATAACTAATTATAAAACACTTAAAATCTTTGAGGGCAAACATATTCCAACTTTTAGTTTATTAGAATGTAAACTTGAAACAGGAAGAACACATCAAATTAGAGTACACATGAATTATAAAGGGAATCAAATTGTTGGAGACAAAAAATATAAAAAAAAATATAAAAAATTAAAGAGTATCAATAAAGAGTTAGATGAAAAAATTGTTAAATTAAGTAGACAATTTTTACATGCAAAAATCCTAGGTTTTAGTCATCCAAGGTCTGGAAAAGAACTTTTATTTGAGTCAAATTTACCAAATGATTTAAAAAATATTATAAATGTGCTCGGAAAATCTGACTAATTAGATGTTGTAAAAATAAAAATTTTTATTAAATAAACATCTAAATATTTATGAGTAATACTAAAACATATAATTTACCAATCCTTTCTAATGAAGGTGGGCTTGGGGCCTATCTGGCTCAAATTAAAAAATTTCCTATGCTCGATGCTGAGGAAGAATATATGCTTGCGAAAAATTGGAAAAATACCGGTAACGTTAAATCTGCTGAAAAGCTTGTTACAAGTCATCTCAGATTAGTTGCTAAAATCGCAATGGGATACAAAGGTTATGGTTTACCATTAAATGAAATGATCTCAGAAGGCAACGTTGGATTGATGCAGGCAGTGAAAAAATTTGAACCAGATAAAGGATTTAGACTTGCAACTTATGCAATGTGGTGGATTAAAGCAGCAATTCAAGAATATATTTTAAGATCTTGGAGTTTAGTTAAAATCGGTACTACGGCGGCCCAGAAAAAATTATTTTTTAATTTAAAAAAAATAAAAAGTCAAATCGCACCAGATACAGAAGGTGATCTTAGGAATGAAGATGTTAGAAATATTGCTGAAAGATTGGATGTTAGTGAAGACGAAGTTGTTTCGATGAATAGAAGATTAGCAGGCAAGGAACATTCACTTAATGCTCCTATTGGTGAAGACGGAGATGAATGGCAAGATTGGGTAATAGATCAAACAATGGACCAAGAGCTTAAAATTGCTCAACAAGAGGAAATGGATCAGAGAAAAGATCTATTGTCAGACTCAATAAAAATCCTGAATGATCGTGAAAAAAAAATTTTATATTCTAGAAGATTAACTGATAATCCAAGTACCTTAGAGGAGTTAAGTATAAAATTTAAAATAAGTAGAGAAAGGATAAGACAAATTGAAAATAAGGCCTTTGAAAAATTACAAAAACATATGTTGAATTCCGCTAAATCAAAAAATTTATTACCAGCCAATTAAGTATTAAAAGGATCTTCAATTAATATTGTATCTTTTCTCTCTGGACTAGTAGATATCGTAGAAACCTTTGCATCAACAAATTTTTCAATAAAATTAATAAAGTGTTGTGCATTAATGGGTAATTTAGAAAATTTTTCAATCCCACATGTTGATGATTTCCATCCCTTAAAGGATTTATAAATTGGCTTAACTTTAAATTGTTGTTCCGAGGATGCTGGTAAATAGTCTATTTTTTCACCATTTAATTCATAAGCTGTGCAAACTTTTATCTCATCAAAATCATCAAGCACGTCTAATTTAGTCAAAGCTATTCCATTTATTCCTGAGGTTTTTATAGTCTGCTTTACAAGCACACCATCAAACCATCCACATCTTCTTTTTCTGCTAGTTACTGTTCCAAATTCTTTTCCTCTTTCGCCAAGTTTTTCACCAATTTCATTTTTAAGTTCAGTTGGGAAAGGACCTTCGCCTACTCTTGTTGTGTATGCTTTTGTAATTCCTAATATATAATTTATTGTATTTATTCCACATCCTGATCCTGTAGCTGCAGATGATGCTACGGTATTGGAGGATGTTACAAACGGATAAGTTCCGTGATCAACATCAAGTAAAATTCCTTGAGCGCCTTCAAATAAAATTTTTTTATTTGATTTTTTAAACTCTTCTATTTTTTTCCATATAGGTTTACTGTATTTTAATATTTCTGGAGCAATCTTCAAGAGGTCTTCTTTAAGTTTTTTTTTACTATACTCCTCTTTGCCCATTCCTTTTCTTAAAAAATTATGATGTTCAAGAAGTGTTGTTAACTTTAAGTCTAGATTTTTTTCAGATAATAAATCAATTACTCTTATTGATCTTCTTCCAACTTTATCTTCATAAGCTGGTCCAATCCCCCTCCTAGTTGTCCCTATTTTTACATTTTGTGTATTATCTTCTCTTAGTGCATCTAGCTCACCATGAATTGGCAAAATTAAGGTCGCAGCTTCAGATAAATAAAGATTATCCTTATTTATATCAACACCCTGTTTTTTTATTTCTTCAATTTCTTCGATTAGCGCCCATGGGTTAACCACAACACCGTTGCCAATTATTGATATTTTGTTTTTTCTGACTATGCCCGAGGGTAATAATCTAAGTTTATAAACCTTACCATCTATAACTAATGTATGCCCAGCGTTATGACCACCTTGAAATCTTATAACTACATCTGCTTCACTAGAAAGCCAATCAACTATTTTACCTTTACCTTCGTCTCCCCACTGTGATCCAACAACTACAACGTTTTTCATTTAAATTTGTTACTTATATTAATTGAGTTTAGGTGATTAATCGGTCCATTTCCTTTTCCATATTTAGGAGCATTACTTATGGCTTTATTTACATATTTAATTGCAATTTCACAAGATTTCTTTAACGATTTTCCACACGAGTAATATACAGCAATAGCTGAGGATAATGTGCAGCCTGTGCCATGAGTGTGCTTTGATTTTATTTTTTTATTTTTAAAAACAAAAATATTTTTATCTCCTAAAAGAACGTCATATATAAACTTTGATTCTAGATGGCCACCTTTTATTAAAACATTTTTTGCACCTATTTTTAATAATTTTTTTCCTGCCTTGATCATATCATCTATTGAATTTATTTTTTGATTGGTCAATATTTCAGCTTCGGGAATATTTGGTGTAACTAAACTTACTTTTTTAATCAATTTTTGTTTTAATATTTTTACAGACTTTTTATTAATTAATCTTGTCCCCCCTTTAGCAACCATGACTGGATCTAATATAATTTTTTTGACCTTTATTTTTGATAAAGATTTTAACACTACATTAATAACTTTGATATTGCTCAACATACCAATTTTTATTGCGTCAGGCCTAATATCTTTTGATGTAAATTCAATTTGTTTAGAAATTTCAGAGGGAGAAATTGGAAAAATAGATTTCACACCTTTTGTATTTTGAGAAGTAACTGCTGTTATTGCGGTCATAGCATATGAGCCTAATGAGCTTACTGTTTTAATATCAGCCTGTATTCCGGCTCCTCCGGAAGAGTCGGAGCCAGCAATTATCAAAATTTTAGATTTTATTCTCAATTTATTTTATAGATCGTTTTACAAGATTAATGCATTTCTTCATTAATGTTTTATCATTTGTTTCACACATTATTCGTATTTTAGGCTCTGTACCAGATGGTCTAACTAAAATTCTCCCTTTATTCTTAAGTATTTGCTTAGCGATTATTATAGAGTTTTTACAATTTTTTGTATTAATTATTGATTTATCTTTTACATTAATATTAATAAGTTTTTGTGGAATTTTTTTGAAGTTATTAAATAGTTCGCTTGCTTTTTTTCCTTTTCTCATAGAGTAAAGAATCTCTAACGCAACAAGCAAACCGTCTCCTGTAGTTGCAAAGTTTCCAAGAATTATGTGTCCTGATTGCTCCCCGCCTAAATTACATTTATTAATTTTCATAGCTTTTTTAACGTATCTATCGCCTACATTTGTTCTAATAAATTTGATTTTTTTTTCTTTAAATAGTTTTTCAAGACCAAAATTTGTCATTAATGTACCCACGACTCCACCCTTTAACATTTTTTTCTTTTTCCATCTTAAAGCGATCATAGCGATTATTTGGTCTCCATCGATTATCTTTCCTTTTTCATCGCAAATTATAATTCTATCAGCGTCTCCATCTAAGGAAATTCCAAGATTAACTTTTTTCCTATTTGAAAAGGACTTTATTTTTTTTGGAAAAGTTGACCCACAATTTAAATTGATGTTTAGACCATTTGGAGAAGTTCCTATATCATAAACCTTGGCACCTAATGATTTAAATATCTTTGGACCAGACTTATAGCCTGCTCCATTAGCGCAATCTATTGCTATTTTAAGACCTTTTAACGAAAAATTTTTTGGAAAATTACTTTTTAATATATTTATGTAATTTTCATTTGCATTTTCTAATCTTTTTACTCTACCTAGAACACTTGGGGTGGTTAAATGTTTTGATATTTTTGTATCAATTAATTTTTCAATTTTTTTTTCAATCTTATCTGATAATTTTAATCCATCAGGACCAAAAAGTTTAAGTCCGTTATCATAAAACGGGTTGTGTGATGCTGTAATCATTATTCCAAGATTTGCATTCATTTTTTTTGTCAGCATAGCTAATCCATTTGTTGGTAATGGTCCAAGTGTGTATACGTGCATTCCAGCTGAAGCTAATCCAGATACAAGAGCTGGTTCCAAAGTATAACCAGATAATCTTGTGTCTTTAGCAATAATTGCAGTTTGCTTTTTTTTCTTTAAATTTCTAAAGTATGTACCTGCGGCGAGACCGAATTTAAAAAACATATCACCATTGATTTTATTTTGGTTAACTGTTCCCCTAATTCCATCTGTACCAAAATATCTTTTTCTCATGTATTAAATATAATTTTATTAAATACTTTTATTGATTGTTTAATTTCATTCACGTCGTGTACTCTTAAAATTTGAACTCCTTGCATAAACGCATGAATACTAGATGAAGTAGTTCCTCCAATCCTATCTATGCTATCGTTTTTACCTGCTATATCTTTAATAAATTTTTTTTTTGATATTCCCAACATTACTGGAAATCCAAGTGAGTGGAAAATAGATATTTGATTTAATAAAGTAATATTATGTTTCAAATTTTTACCAAAACCGATGCCTGGATCCAAAATTATATTTTTATGATTAATTTTATTTTTCTTTACAAATTCTAGTTTCTTTTCAAAAAAATCGTATATATCAAGAACAACATTTTTATATTTCGGATTTTTTTGCATTGTCTTTGGTGTTCCTTGCATGTGATGCAAAACAAATGGGGTTTTAGACTTCTTTAATACATTTACCATTTCCTTGTCATGATTTAATCCTGACACATCATTGAGTAAATTTATTTTAAAAGGTATTGCCTTTTTCAATATAGAACTTTTTCGGGTATCTATAGAAACAAAAATACCTTTTTTTTTTGCGTATTTTATTTTTGATTTAATTCTCTCCCATTCAATTTTGCTATCTACAGTGTCTGAATTTGGTCGAGTTGACTCACCGCCAATATCAATAATATCAGCCCCTTGATTTATAAGTTTTTTTATTTGTCCGTTTGCAGCTTTTGATTTTAAGTATCTTCCACCATCAGAAAAGCTATCTGGTGTAGCATTTAATATACCCATTAGTAAGGGATGGGTTTGAAATTTTATTTTTTTTACACTCTTTACTTTAGTAATATTTTTAATATCTTTAGTTATCTTTTTTTTTAATACTAGAGGAAGTTTTTTAATATTTTTAAGCTGAATTATTTTCTTTTTTTTTCTTGTAATTAATTCAACAGAATCAAATGAAATTAATTTATTTCCATTTAATGGGAGATTTTTTTTTTGATTTACTTTTTCTTTTGAAACTTGACCATAATAAAAATTACACGCTCGTGTGTAATATTTTACCATTCAATTAATGAACTATTTTAGGTTTTAATCCAATAGACCCAAGTGCTGAGTCTTTGTTTTGATCATCTTTTGCAAGATCTTGTTTACTTTCAGGATATTTATTTTTATTTATTATGTCCTCTATTTCTTCACCAGTTAAAGTTTCATATGTTAATAAAGCCTTAGCTATTTTATGCAAATCTTCAATTTTATCAGTCAGTATTTTTTTTGCATGATTATAGCCTTCATCAACTAATTTTCTTATTTCCTTATCAATTTTTTGTGCCACAGCTTCTGAAACGCTTTGAGTTTGTGTGACTGATCTACCTAAAAATACCTCTTCTTGATTTTCTCCATATTCAACAGGTCCCATTTCTTCACTCATTCCGTACTTCGTAACCATTGCCCTAGCTAGTTGTGTAGCTTGATTTATATCTGAACCGTTTCCACCACCAGCTCCTGTTGTTATATTATCTTTACCAAAAATTAACTCTTCAGCAACTCTGCCTCCGAAACAAACTGCTAATCTTGCTTTAAGATATTTTATTGAATATCCATGTTTATCTCTTTCTGGTAAATTCATAACCATACCAAGGGCTCTTCCTCTAGGTATGATGGTGGCCTTATGAATTGGGTCATAATCAGGCAGCATATTGTAAGAAACTAATGCATGCCCACCCTCGTGATATGCTGTAAGTTTTTTTTCATCCTCAGTCATCACCATTGATCTTCTTTCAGCACCCATCATTACTTTATCTTTAGCATCCTCGAACTCTTGATAAGTAACTATTCTCTTGTTTTTTCTTGCAGCTAGCAAAGCAGCTTCATTTACAAGATTTGCTAGATCTGCTCCAGAGAAACCTGGAGTCCCTCTCGCTACTGTTCTTAAATTTACATCTGGAGACATATTAATTTTCTTCGCATGAACTTTTAAAATTTTTTCTCTTCCAATTATATCTGGATTTGAAACAACCACTTGTCTATCAAATCTTCCGGGTCTCAATAGAGCAGGGTCAAGTACGTCAGGCCTGTTGGTTGCGGCAATAATAATTACACCTTCATTAGTATCGAACCCATCCATTTCTACTAAAAGTTGGTTTAGAGTTTGTTCTCTTTCATCGTTTCCACCACCAAGTCCAGCGCCTCTACTTCTCCCCACAGCATCGATTTCATCTATAAAAATAATACATGGTGAGTGTTTCTTTCCTTGTTCAAACATATCTCTTACTCTAGAAGCACCTACTCCAACAAACATTTCAACAAAATCAGATCCTGATATTGTAAAGAATGGAACGCCAGCTTCTCCTGCAATTGCTCTTGCAAGTAATGTTTTACCAGTTCCTGGTGGACCAACTAACAAACATCCTCTCGGAATTTTTCCACCAAGTCGACTAAATTTTCTTGGATCTTTTAAAAATTCAACAACTTCCTCTACTTCTTCTTTAGCTTCCTCCACTCCGGCTACATCTTTAAAAGTAACTTTACCTTTGAGCTCATTCATCAACTTTGCTTTGGATCTTCCAAAACCCATTGCTCCACCTTTTCCACCTTGCATTTGTCTCATAAAGAAAATCCAAACCGCTATAAGTAGAAGCATTGGGAACCACGATAGAAGTACACCTAAAAGTGATGGCATTTTTTCATCTAGTGGTGAAGCAGAAATACTTACACCTTTATCAGATAATTTTTCTATTAAGTTTGGGTCATTTGGAACATATGTCGTAAACTCTTGACCGTTAGATAAGACACCATTAACATTGTTTCCTTGAATTTCTACTTGAACTACTCTACCGTTTTCTACTTCCGATAAAAATTCAGAGAATATAATTTTGTTATTTTGTTTGAAGGAGCTTTGTGGGTTTTTAAACATATTGTAAAGACCTACTGTAAGTAAGACTATAATTGCCCACATCGCTAAATTTTTAAAATTCATATTTAAATATATTACCTAATTAAGAATTATTATTAAATAAACAAGTGTCAAATTGTGGCAAATTTAACGTTTTTTTGTTTTTTCCTGAGTAACAACCACAGATTTATGTATTTTTTCAATAATTGTGCCACCTAATGTCGCTTTAAAATGATCTTTCTTTGCAAATTCATTAATAAGATACATAATTTTTTTTCCTCGGGGAGGGTAATTTCTTTGACTTATGTTTTTTATCAATTTTGATAAAGATCTAAAAACTATCTCATCTGAAAGCGAAAAAAAATTTGAATTAATTAAATATTTATTTTTAATATAAAAAACATTCTCAGTAATATTATTATCAACTATATTGTTAATTGCTTTGTTGGTTGAAGAAAGATTTTTTAAAGTTAGTTGTAGTTTTTTAAAATCTAAACCATTACGTTTTAAACTATATATTAATTTCCTTATTTTAACTCTCTGAAACTTTTCCATTTCATTTGATGGATCTTCCAAATAAAAATTGAATACTTCTTTTGATATATAAATTAATTTCTCTTTATTTAAACTTAATAACGGTCTAATTATTTTTAATCTTTTTCCTTTATATACGAATTGTTTTTCATTTTCAAAAAAAGAAGAAAGACCTTCTGTGCCAGAGCCTCTAAGTAATCTACTAAAAAAGGTCTCATATAAGTCATCTTGGTGATGTGCGGTAACAATATTTTTAACATTAGTTTCAATACACTTGCTAAAGATAAGTCCATATCGTTTTTGTCTTGCTAAACTTTGTATATTTGACATAGGCTTTTTACCTATCCACTTCAAAATTTTTAAATGAATATTTTGAATATTTAAATGTTGTTTTACTAATTGAGCCTCTTTGTAAGATTCTGCCCGTAAACCATGATCTACTAAATAAAAAAAAAGTTTAATATTTTTGTCCTTTTTATATTTAAAACAAGATAATAAAAAGCACAATGCCATACTATCGGGTCCACCAGAAACAGAAATAGCAATTTTATTTGAATAATTTAAATTTTTGAAATTCTTTTCAAATATTTTATAGATTTCTAAAATTTTTTTATCTTTTAGAATTTTATTAAAATTTAAATTTTTAGGTTTTATCTTTTTTACACTCAAACTTTTTTTCTTCATATTTTGCTTTTTGAAGAATAGATTGGGTTGCTTCAGGATACTCTTTTTCTAAACTTGTTATCATCATGCAGCCTTGGTCTTTTTCTCCAATTTGTACTAATGATACACCCAATTTTAATAAATTATCAGGTGCTTTTTCACTTTTTGGATATTTTTGATAACCCTCTAGATAAGCGGATGCTGCATCTACGTATAATTGTCTAATTCTGAAAGTTTCTGCAAACCAATATTGTGCATTTCCTGCAAGTTCATGATTTGGATTAGTTTGTACAAACTCTTTTAAAGCTCTTTCTGCTGTGTTGTAATCGCCAACTTTCAAAAAGCTTGTTGCAAATTCATATTGTTTTTCTGGAGAAGTTTCTGGCAACAACTTTTCAATACTCTCAACATTTTCTAGAAGCACAGTTGACGTAGAGTCTATTGACTGGGTTTGTTGAGTTGTAGCTGATGTAGTCATATCCTTGTATGAAATACTACCTAAATCTTGTGGCTCCGATGACCCTGGCAATATTTGATCTTGCTCCGCAATATTTTCTGCTAAATTTTCTGCATCTTTAATTACAACATTACCCATAGTTTTTTCAACTTGTTCAAAACGAAGTTGATTATCTGACTGTAGTTTTGTTAATCTGTTAGAAAGTTTATCAAGTTTAAAATTAATTTCTTCGAATTTGTTTGTTAAATCTCGAAATTGATTTTCAATTTCAGAAAGTTTTAATAAATGTCTTGTTAAAGCCTCTTCTGAATTATTACCTATAGAAGTGTTTAAGTTTTCATCCGTATTTTTCCTCTCAAATGAGTCAGAATAGACAGCTCTTTCCAAAGTTTTTATATCTTGTTTTAAAGCTTCTAAGACTTGCAACACATTTTGATTTTCAGCATTAGCGATATTATAATTCGAGCTAAAAAATAAAATGACTATAAATATTTTATAAATATATTTTCTATACATCCTAATTATTAGTTTTTAGATACAATGATGGCAAAAAAAAGACCCATCACTGTAAATTAAAGTAATGGGTCTTAAAATAATAATAATTTTAATTAGTTAGCCTTAACAGTAACTGATCTTCTGTTTTTTGACCAAGATAATGGATTTGAACCAGAATCTACTGGTCTTTCTTTTCCATAACTTATTACAGAAATTCTGTTTTCTGAAATTCCATATGTCATTAAATAGTCTTTAGCTACATTAGCTCTTCTTTCACCTAATGCTAAGTTATATTCTCTAGTTCCTCTTTCGTCAGCATGTCCTTCTAGCACTACATTAATATCAGAGTTTTTTCTTAACCAAGCTGCTTGCTTTCTTAATGTGTCTCTTGAAGCAGTAGTTAAAACTGACTCGTTAGTTGCAAAGAACACTCTATCAGGTACTCCATCAGCTAAATATTCTACTGTGTCAGTTCCTGTATAAACATCGCCTTGAATTTGTGAATCAATTTTTGCCGCTTTTTGTGCACAAGCTGAAAGTAATAATGCAAAAAGTGAAACTAAAATTAATTTGTAAGTTGACTTATTAAATATCATACTGCTCCTTAAATTCTTTTATATACCTATTAGTTTCACAACTAATTAAATCTTTCAAGATAAGAAATCA
>MDTD01078430.1_pt1 | contig 11165 bp, 13 predicted proteins | sample 811221 | NCBI WGS metagenome assembly MDTD01 (sample SAMN05326646, study PRJNA326480) | marine metagenome | isolation source: seawater | place: Pacific Ocean: South West | collected 2011
CACCCCAGAGTCGGTGAATCAACAGATGGAGTTCAGTTGACACCGGACAGTCTGAAAACAGTCCTGTCCGGTGGAAGAAAGGGTAAGCCCCAGGGGTTCAGTTTTCACATCGCCCCTTGGGGTTGTGCATGCACCGAAGTGCAAGCCCTTGCTTCAGACATTATCGTCTCTTGAAGAGACTAGTCTTCTCTTTCTCTCTTTCTTTCGGTAATTAAACCGTCGTGTCAATCTGTTGATTGGCATTAAGAATGAACATCGCTTCCGTGCGATGTTCGTGGATATGTGGGGGTGCATTGGGTATGACAACACCGAGCGCCCGGAGGCGCTCGATGCTGTCGATGCGTGGTAGGCCACGACCCAATTGGAATTAGCATCAGCTATGTCGATTTCATTTCGGAGCGATGGTCTCAAGATAGCTTGTTGATGCATTTCATATTTGTTGTATTATTTCAAATTCTGGGACTGATCGATATTCAATTCTCCGAGGATTGAACGCTCTAAAACCCAGCGGCCCGCCTCAGTCGGCACGAGGCCGGGGGGTGTCACACGTTATCCTCACGAGAGGACGTGGGACATCACCTCAGTTGTTTTGTTGCTGTACATGGTTGCACCTCCACAAGGGAGCATCAAACGCCGAATGGGTATCGGCGTTGAAGAAAGTGCGGAGGTTGGAAAATTATGTCGACACCGGACGGCCGAGGCCGCCCGATGCCGGTGGTGCGTGAGTGTATCGCAGCACGCACACTGCGAGGTTATAGGACCACTTGAGCGACGGAACTCAGTGGTTGGTACTAGTAGTAGACTTTAGCGATTGAAGCATCCGTTTCCGTCATAAGGATGCTTTCAAAGCCGAACGGTTCGCAGCAACGTGCGTCAACCGTAATTGTTACACATTATCCTCACGAGAGGACATGCATCACCTCATTTCTTTTGTTTACGTTTGGTTTCATAATTTTACCTCCACACGGGAGTGTTGAACGCCGATGGCTCTCGACGTTCGTGAATGTGCGGAAGGTTTGGGTTGTGCCCCACTGGGCGAGTTGGTAGGCTCGCCCAGTGAGCGTGAGGCATCTCTCGTGATAGGTTATCGCTCAAGAGGGGTGTCCTGATTTTTGGGATTCAAATCACCATTGACCCAACCCGGTGATTTTCGGACCCAGCGATCTGCCTCAACGGCGACCGCAGTGATATCAGACATTGTCCTCACGGGAGGACATGCCACGTATCACCTCGTTTCAGTTCGTTTTTTTTCGTCATGTAATGACACCTTCCGCATAGCGGAATTTTACACGTGCCCTACTCCTCCCGAGGTGAATCGGGGAAGACCTTCCATGATGGAAGCCCAAAAATGGTCAATCCAGTCGCCGTCATGCGACAACCGGTGGTTGTAAATTGTAGGATATGACGGCCCGATATTAAGGTATTGGCCGAATATGCGTCCATTCACTTGAGGCGCTCAATGCAATATCGAGAAGCATGATTCAGGACGATTACCGGGATGAGGAGCACGATGTTGACGACGATACGGTCGAAGCAAAGCACACCAAGGAGCACTACACGTGGCTCGTTGAAACCCTGTTGGACGGGCTTAAGGAGCATGCTTCCTTTGAGGAGAAGTACCCAAGCATCGTAGCGCCGGTTGAAATGCAAACGATTCAGGACGAAATGGAACGCGCCCTCTTGGAGGGAATGCGGCTCTTGTACTGCTCAGAACAAGTTGAGCTCCTCGAAACGATGGTTGAGAATTCTGAGCCGGAGATGGCCTCCTATCTGAACGAGTTGCTCAACCTGGTGCAATCAGAAATGGCAGCATCAACCCTTTGCGCAGAACTGCAAAAGGCGGAAAAGGTGCATGATGGAGATGACTGGAAGGCGTTGATCAACATGTCAGGCTGGCGCGCCCCGGAAAGAGAATCAGGGCATTTCCAAAACGATTGGATTGAGCGAAAGGTGCCCAGCGAAGCCCCTGCATTTCTCGAGAACCTCATCACCATCTTCCCAACACACGGGAAACTCGAAAAAGCGACACGCAGGGTACAACAGCAACTCCAGAATGCAAGCTTGGGATGGAGTGTTCTCCGTCAGTCCTTGGACCTGGGGAGTGCCGTGTTCAAACTCGAATCCTCGGTGGACAGGAAGATCAAATCGGATATGCGGGCCGCTCATTCAGGGCCTAAGCCGTCTACGGAGAGGTGAGAAACATGAGTCCAGATTACATGATGAGTGACCCTGCGAATTTCTTCGCTTGGATGATTTTTACAACCTGTATCATTGGTTGGATTGGCGGCTGTCTAATCGTCGTTGCTGAAATCTTCACTGAGGTTCGTATGGCTTTGCAGGGCGTTTCTATCGAAGACCGACCAAATGGGCACCGAATTTTGAAGAAGTACGTACGGAGGGATGACCTTGAATGAACTTCTGACCGTTGTTGATGTGCTGGCTTGCGTTTATGCAGCAGGAGCTGTTTCCTATGCCATCTTGTGTAAGATGCAGATCTTTCGAAACGATTTGAGGTGGTTAGAATGAGCTTGTTTGATTTTGATGTCTTTGCCTTTGTCTACGACCTCTGCCTGCTTTCGTTTGCTGTTTGGGCGGCGGGTACGGCAATCTTGGCAACCGTTCGTTATTTCATTGAAACCATTGTTCCTGGATACGACCCAACAGGATATAAGCAGGAAATGAGGGACTATTTGCGAGAAAAAATGATTCAGGAGAGGAAGCAATGAGTTTGATGGCTTTTGTTGATGCCAACTCAGCGGGTGGAGATGGTGGCATCATGCTCGACATAGAAACCAAAGGCGAGGATGACATGGAAGCCATCGTACAATTTATTGAAATTATGAATAATCGTGCAAACGGGATGATCCGCAGGATAACCGTCGTGAACTCCAGTACCTTCCCTGTTGAGAAACCCTATGTTCACCCACCCCTCGCTGGCAAAGCCAACCCTGATGATTCGTTTAACCTTGAACAAAAGACATGGTTTGAACTGATTCTTTCTGTCAACTTTTAAGTTCAAGACAAAGAGGTGAACAAGGTAAAATACGCTTGTGCACTGGTTTGGTCATGAACAAGCCGAGGAAACGAGTACTCATTCATTGCATTCGAGATTCAATGACAAATCTCGTTGATTCCGTTGAAGAATTCGGCCCCCATTACGTGTACCTTATTTGTGCAAAGTACCATGCAGAAGGAAAGCCCAATTACGCCATGATGGAATTGGAAAAGCCAAACAAACGAACTTTTGGAAATCAGGCAAAGGACATTGAGTATGCATCCATCCATACCATCGAAGATGTCTGGAGTCAGAACACCATGATGTCAGTTTTTGAAGCCTTTTCAGACATCAAAGCAGATGCAATTAAGCGCGCAAAAGCCTCAGGCGCAGATGATGATCCTATTTTCTACGCAGGCCTGAGTGACGCAGCGGGCCTCCTCTCACCGAGTGTAGCATTTGCAGCCGTTCTCCACAACATGAAAACATACTTCACACGTGGGCGAAGGACGTACTATGATGAGTTTGTCCTTGAAATTGAAAATCTGAACAACATCACTGCCGTTAAGAGCTGGATTCAAGCCAACAAACATCACAAAGAGAACCTGAAGTATCTGGAGACACTGATCGACATGGAAAAAACCCATCCAGACATCACCTCCAAACTTCTTTGCAATAGAATGGAAACGCAACAACGAGCCGTTGACAAGGCGATTGAAAAACTGAATTTGCAGGGCCTGGTGGACGTGGATGGTCAACGAAATCGAAAAATCAGTGCCACCACTTTAGGGAAATTGTGTATTCGTATGAATTTACACAATTAAAGTACCATAACAGTTCTCTTAAGCCCTTAAAGCAATAAATACTGTCAATTTCTTTATTATTTGATACTTTAAGAGTTTTAGAGAACCTCGGGTTTAATATCTTGTAAGGCCATGGCCGGAATCATGACAACCGCAACTCGACGAGGACAAAACCTCCAAGGATACTTTTCCATTCGTCGGGTTGACCAAACGTCCACTTTCAGTCAATCATGCCCATGGTTCTCGAGAGAGGATAACGTGTGAGCGCAGGTCAAATGAAAGTTTAGAGATCAGGAAATACCTTGATGTCGTGTCCGATCCCGGGCGATTTCAACATCAACTTGTGCAACAATGTCCTTGATTGTCGATGAGGTGCAGTCAATAATTCGGGCCGATTGACGGCGATCAAGTGATTCGCCAGCAAGGCGTTGTGCCCAACCCTCCTCACCGACAGCGATGATTGACCGGTTAAATTGCCATGCAAATGCAATTTCAGACAGGGTCCCGGCCCCTCCGCCCACGGCAATGACCACCTCGGCATTCGCCACAATCGCATTTCGATAAACATCCATTCCGGTTGGGATGATGACATCTGCGTGACCGATGGCAGGCTCAGGGTCAAAACCTGGCAGCATGACGATTGTATCGCAATCGGTACTGAGTGGGTTGGATTTTGCTCCCGCATGGACTGATTTTTGAAGAGACCCAAGACCTCCCGTGACCGTCCGATAACCACGGCCAACCAAATCATGAGCCAGCGCTTTTACCAGGGCAAGCGACCTTGGTTGAAGTTCACGAGAACCAATGATGGCGATTTGAGGCTTGTACAATTTTTCACGCTCCTTGGGCTTGGCGGAACTTAGACACTGCCGGTGGATAATCCTTCACAAATCGATCGATGTCATCACGCATTCCTACCGGCCAAGGCGTGGTTTCGAGTTGGCTCAACAGACGAATGACTGCCCCGTGTTCGTGGCCATTGACCTTCATCAACTTCAGGAGATTAACAACGCGTTTCAGGTTTGACAGGAGCCGAGCTTCCCGTTGGCGGACAAGATTCATGAGGTCCTGTGTGGACATTGTTTCTTGTTCATGAAACCTGACAAGCATACTTCCAAGTATATCGCCACGGACTTCTTCAAGACGCCCAAAACCAAAATCTCCTTGTCGCCTTTGATGAAGCGCCATATTGACGTTCCCGATAGATTCAGGGGTATCGGTTTCAATTCTTTTCGACCACAATGTGTCTCCTCTCCTGCACATGATTCCACCGAGCAAGGGAGCCATGTTGGGGTAATTGAGGAGGGGGCCCTTACCGAGAACCAGGGTGTTTCCACCCCGAGGAAGTGTCCGTTTCTGCACTCTCCACTCGGAATGCGCAGCCCTGGTAATCGATTGACCATGAAACACCCCGAGGTCAAGACGTTTGTAGCGCAAGGCTGTTTCCAGCCCATATGGAAATTCCAAATGGTCCGTTCTGGTCGTGGACAAGTCATGATGCATGTCGTGGAACGTCCTTGAGAACGTTAATGCTGTTTGGTGTTGATTTTTCTTGATGAACCTTCGATAAAAGAAATCAATCACCTGGGTCCTCACCATGTAGGACGGAGGAATCGGGGCGTCCCCCACGATGGCGCCTATACCCACTTTGAGGTTGCTTTTCTTCATCGTGTTGAACGCCATCAAACACTGGGTTATTGAATCGCTGTGAAATTCCACATCGTCATCCACAATCCACATGGCCTCGTTCGGTGAAAACAAGGCAGAGGCACGATGAAGCACGCAACGGCCCCAAGCGACACCGCATCGGTAATTTTGGTCAATATACCACGGACCTAGTTTTCCATCCAAAGCTTGTTGATGGCCCCATTCCTCTGGGAGCACCTTGATTGTTTGGAACATATATTCGTACGGCTTTAATCGATTCAGCACCGCCTCGGAGGTGATGGAAAAACAACACGCTACGAGATCAATGTTCACCTCATCAGAAAACGCACTGCTCAACGATTGCAGAAACTGGTCAACCAAGGTTTCATCGCCAAAAGTGACGCACAGCGTCAAGCCATGTAACCCATGACCACCTCGAAAGGTCCTTTTTTCAACGAACGGCAGGTTTTCATTGAGTGGAGGTTTCTCGGGAACAACACCTTGCCGAATAAGCATTTTTTCCTGGAGGGGTTTAGACATTGGATTCGACAGGATTTTCTTGAATTGGCGAGAATAATTCAACCCATCGCTCATTGATTCGAACAATCTCAAAAGAAATTCTTCTACACATTCGTCGACATCCACGATAGATTCGTCAAAACCGCCTGCATCAAGGAATTTGCTTACTTCCAGGCACGGAACCAACTCGTGAAACGCGACCGTAAGCTCCTCGATGTCTATTTCAAAGCGATGAACGAGGAGAAGATCCACGGCTAGGTTTGCAACACCAGCGAAGGATTTTGTTCTCGTGTTTTCGTGTATTCCTGATAGGCATTTTGGAACGGTTTGACAAAACGTGAGCGACGTAAATCCACCGTCAGTTGTAAAACGCAAATGCATCGGTCACTCCATCCTCTCCCTGTAGGCATCATCACTTCCGCGAGAACTCAGGATATGCAGCAAAGATTCAGGGTCAGCGTCCAGTTTTGCCAGTGCTGCTGTATCTTTGGGGACACATTTACCCGCAAAACCACCAAGATTTGGCGTGAGGTGAGCAGGATTCATGACGCGTCGATCTCGCCACACCGTCTCCATGACCCGAGACGGGTCTGCGCCCAGTTGTTTCGCAATCCGTTCTATCTCAACAGTAAAGGTCACTTTCGTAGCGATGTAAGCGTTGTGCGCCAGTTTGCCAAGCTCCGCCTCCAAATGGGTCATGGGCACGCGAGGGACATCACCAGATATCCATGAAAAGGCCGCCAACAATTCGGCTTCGTCAGTTGAATGACAAGAGTAAACAAGTCGATCCGGTGATTCAAACCATTCGATGGCGTCTTTCTCCCTAAGGAATTCTGGGACGTATGCCACCCTCAGGGACGGGTGTTTTTCAAGGATTACATCCATGGTACCTGGTTGTAATGTACTCTTGATGATGATAAGTCCACGGTATGTTTGAGATGCCAGTCTGCTCATGGTTTGAAAGATGTGAGCCATTTCCAAAGTATCGTCTGCCGAACCATCTGTTGGGACGCAAACCAGTGCGATGTCGGATGAAATGATTTCATCCCAATCACCTCGCCCGTCAACATCAAACGCCACGACATTGAAGTGTTTTGAAAACGTTGAGAACGCCGCTTCGCCCACCGAACCTAAGCCCACAACACCTACAGTGGTCTGTAGATGATTGTACCACTGATGGCCAGCAACCTCCCACCAGTTCGAGTACGCGCTGTTGTATACATTGCGAGCGCGATGCTTCTCATATGCTGAAAAACTGATTTCCAGTCGCTTGAGTGCCTCCCTAACGATTTCGGCATCGCTGCAAAACCCGTTGTCAAGGGTTGCCTTGATGACGGACAAAACGTGGTCCTCATCACCGAGGATTTCAGGTAGGGTTTTTTCTGAACCTGTGATTGTTCTCATTTGCTGAGCGACGATTTTACTGGCATCGTACATTGATATTGAATTGTGTCGGACGGTCCCGCCGTGAATATCTGTGCCGGAATCAACAAGCTCTACAATGGTTCCAAACTCAGGAAAAAGTTCGCCTTCAAGCCGCTCAAGAGGAGCCGCATCAACATGCTCGTTCACCGGGTGCCAATCAACCAAGTCTGGCCTCCACTTCGAATCTGAATGAATCCACAAGCCAATGTGGACGGGGCGGTCATGGTTGCCTTTGTTCGGAGAAGAACGATGCCAAGTGAGGCTGTGAAGCAACACCGTATCTCCAGCAGAAACCGGAAGGAACACCTGCACCGAATCTTCGGGGAATTCATCCTTTTCTTTCGCCATGAAGTCAACGGGTGATGAACACCCGCCCAAGTGGCTTTTGTCCACCACTTCCAAACATCCATCTTCGAGCGTCACATCTCGGAAGGGCGTCCATGTGGAGACCCCGGGAGAATTTACGGGCCAGAACATGGAGTCCTGATGCCAAGGTATCTTGTCGTTATGCCCTTTGTGGGGCTTGCAAATAATGTGGTCGTGAAGAAGTCGAGCTCCCTCCCATCCCATGCTTTCCCACGCACATTCATGGAGAACTGGTGTATAGACTAGGTCTCGGAAATACCCTTTTTCGTTGTGCCACAAGTTGCGCCACTGACTGACTTCATTCTCGTATTCTGTTTTTGTCAAACCCATCTCATGAGCGTACCTTTCTTTCAGTGCGTCCCACTGCACCAACCCCCCCGAGACCAACTCGGAAGAGAGATTGCCTTTGATGACCGCCCATCCATGCTCTTTGAAAAAATCCAAGTATCGAGGGTCGTTTTTTTCAAATCTTGTTCTGTTAATTTTTTGCTTCATTCTAAGGCCTCCGTAGCGTGTTTCCAATTATCCCACGCACCGTGCACGTCGATGTGATTCCAAAATTCTGGCTCGAACCACTGTTTCAGCCAGTTTAATAAATTTCGAGGCGTTGTTATTGATTCACTGCCGTTTGGAGAAGTGGCTTGGTGATCCTTCAACACCGCTCCTCCATCTGACCAAAACCGATTCACCCTCAAACCGGTCAAGAATGGTCCCCAACCCGGTTTTGTATAATGCAATTCATGCATGCGATCAAACACACTGAAATGAACGCCTTCAGGGGAAAAATGCTGATTTGTCAACCAATCATCACCCGAGAATGCATGCTGGACAGCGAACCTGTTCCCTTGATGTACGAGTCGGTATTGAAAGAACCAGTTTACTTTAACAGAATTATCGCCAAGTCTGATAGGAGTAAAATAGGGATAGCCATTTCCAACATCCACCCACCAATCATGACCGCTCACCGTTACGACAAGGCATATGTGACAATCCGGTTCCGTAATTGTTGACGAAACAAATCGAACGTCAAAACCAAGTTGCTGCAGTACGGCATAGAGAAACGGGTTTCTTGCTGTGCACAGACCACCCAATCCACTGAGCATCTCGGTTTTTATCCAATTATTCGTTGGGCGATGCCGGGGACCTGTTAGCATGGTCAGGTTTTGAAAAGGCACGTGCTCCACAATTCCAGCCACGATTTGTTCCAGCAACTGACTGCTGGGCTCTGCCTTTTCCACTTTGATTTGCTTGAGAAAGGAACAGATTTCTGAATTTGTCAGGGTTAAGTCAAACTCAGTCACCGGCCAGCACCTCGCACAATTTCACAAGTTGTCTTGCGGAAATGTCCAACAGCTCAGGGTCAATGGATTCGTTAACACCGTGTATAGTGGAGTGATCGTCATTCGGTCCCAAGGCAATGTACGGCGTATCCTTTAGGAGGTGCACCAAGCACGGGCACCCCTGATTCCCGAAGGCTTTGTTCATTGGTCTAAACCTCACAACAGATTCCCTGCCGTTGCTCTCGTTCAAGTCTTGTAGATTATCAATGACGTTTTGCAGCCTATCGTCAACATTGACGGCGAGGATACGGTGTTTGCCGTTTCTGAAAAAATAACCTGTTTCTTCAACCCAAACGTCCACATGCGGCAATTCAAGAGTGGGGTACATTTCCATAGCGAAAGGGCTTCCGATTTCTTCCTCACCTTGCAGCACAAACAGAAGATTACAATGCTGAGAGAACTCCTCGAGAAGGAGGATACGTTGCGCCAGAGGAACAATGTTGTCCGCCACACCTCTACCGAACCACCGGCCGTTCTTTTCTACCAACATCCACGGGTCTGTGGCCCATTTCTCTGAATCGGCATCCTCAACATCGTAGTGGCCGAAGAAACCAATGGTGAGCTTATCAGAATCTGCTCCTTTACTCGCTATGATGATTGGGCGATAAGGAGCGTTTGGATTTTCAACACTGCTCACGGTGCAACCACGTTCAGAAAAAAGTCCCTGAACCAACTTCGCGTTTGCCTCCAACCCGGATGGATGTCCTTCGAAGGCTTTGTTTGAGACGAGAACAGCGGAAAGTTCCATACATGTTTTTGTTTTTTGCGGCGACCAGACCAATTTTATTCCTCCTCTATCCGATATTGATGCACTGACGGAGCGTATCGTTTGTTAATTTAAGCATACGCAACTTCCTATTCAACAATTCGTTAGCATCTTTCAACTGCAGTACCTCTCGAGCGAGTTCTTCTGAGGGCGAATCCACCTTGAGGACGCGATGATGGTGAAGCGGGGGTTTGGTGGTAAAGCAACCCCTTTTGTCCACTTTGTGTCGGATGCTCTGCTCAAAAATAAGCTCCCATTGTTGTTGTGTTATTTTGCCAGATTTACTTTTTTCTGCACCGCTGCGCCATGTCCTGAATTTGTCATTTGTGACGATTGGGCAATTTAATTCGACGGCAAATTCAGCCATTTCTGAGTCGGACTGAATGAAGTAAACGCTGTAATCTTCCATGATTTCAATAAATTCTTTTGGAGTTCCACTCGTGCGAATTTTCTCATTTTGTACCTTGGACAAAGTAGAAAGATCGAGGCAAAGAAGGCAACGCTGTCCCCTCTTGGAAAAATACTCCAACTTTTGTCGCAACAGAACCAGATCAACAACGAACGTGTCTTTGTTCTTTTCCGTTAAGCCGTAAAGAGCGATATTGGAACCATCAAGAATCAAGTCAAATTCGGTCATTTTTTCCCTCCTTTTCGGGATGATTTATTCATCTCCTGCAAGAAAGCAAAGGCCATCATCCCCATGCCGGCACCAACCAAAAAAGGCATCAGTGCTTTTTGAAAAACATCATCAACACCATCCTTCATTGACGCAAGTTTCAATTTCTTGAGTTGATAGGCAATCACCTGCTGAGAAGTACCCAGCGCTTCCGCTATCTCCTTTTGCGACCATCCAAGCGCCCGCAGCTTGATGAGTTCAGCAATTTGGTTGGGTGTCAGCCCCATGTCTCTATCCAATAGGCACAAGTATTTATTTGTATTCTACAAAATTATACTCCCATAATTTGTAAAAGACAAAAATAAACTGTACAATACAGTATCAAACGATTAATTCACTCTCGGGTGAACAATGTGGGGCGGAAAGATAGATTTGCCCGTGAACAACTTACTAAAAGAGATGAGAACGGTTGGGTTCGCATGGATCTATACGATTATTCGTTCTTCTTCTCCACCATGTGGGTGGGACCGTTCTGGTTTGCTATGCTGGTGTTCCCCGAACACGAAATGACCAAAAAAGTCCTCAAAGGCCCCTGGTTTTTCCTCGGACCGCTCGTCGTTTGGTGGCTGGTTACCTTTGCCAATCCGCAAGGCATGATCGACCTTGCCAAAGACGCCGCCAACCCCGA
>MDTD01040170.1_pt1 | contig 11164 bp, 12 predicted proteins | sample 811221 | NCBI WGS metagenome assembly MDTD01 (sample SAMN05326646, study PRJNA326480) | marine metagenome | isolation source: seawater | place: Pacific Ocean: South West | collected 2011
AACTGTAGAACCAACGCACATGTGTGAACTTTCATTTTCACTGGTCCACCATCTCATACATTCTGACACTGCATCAACTAGCGTTTGAGAGCCAGAGTGAACTGGAATCACTTCAGCGCCATAACTTTTCATAGAGAAAACATTTATAGATTGTCTTTCAACATCTTTTGCACCCATGAATATTTTACATTTGAGATTGAATTTTGCTGCAGCCATACTGAGCATTTTTCCTGCATAACCGGCGCCAGTATCACCACCAATATAAGTCTTGCCTAGTCTTTTACATATGAGACTGTGAACTACTGCATTGTAAGCCTTGTGCGCACCACCAGTTGCTTTTGAAACAAGCTTACAATAAATTTGTGCGCCACCAAGATGATTTGTGAGATTCTCTAGTTTAATAAAAGGAGTAGGAGCTCCAATAAAATTTTTAAAATAATAATCTCTTTCCTCAATAAATGTTTCATCATGTCTTAGAATTTCAAATTCCTTTGTTAACTGTTCAATTGGATGGTTAAGACTTTCAGCAATTTGATTTCCACCAAATATACCTCCCCAATAGCCATTTTCGTCATGCTGATCTATTAATGGTATACCTTTTTTAATATCCATAATGTTACATTCTTGCGTTTAAAATAAACTGTTCTATTAATTTTTTATCTTTTATACCTTCTCTTTGTTCAACGCCAGAACTTACATCGATGTATTTTGTGCCTGTTTTTTCGATTGCTTTGGAAATATTATGTGGATTTAGTCCTCCAGACAGAAAAAAATCCTTACTTATTCGTTTATCTCCAAGAATATCCCAATCAAATACTTCTCCTGATCCTGAGCTCTTTGAGTCAAACAAATAAAAATCAGCAATGTCTTGATACTCGTTGACATCATTTAGATCAGCGCTTGAGAATATATTGAACGCTTTAATAATTCTCATACCTGTTGTGTTTTTTATTTCAGCCAACTTATCTGGCAATACGGTTCCATGCACCTGAATAAAATTAAACGGTAAATTGGAAATTTTTTCAATTATTAGTTCTGAGGGTTCTTTAGTAACAGCAACTAGGTTTATTTGATTTTTTATCTTTTCCAGTGTTTCTGAAATATTTTTGTTAGTTACATTTCTTGGTGAATGTTCATAAAATACAAATCCTAAGTAGTTGGCGTTTTGATCAATACATAATTCAGCTGATTCTAAATTTGTTATTCCACATATTTTTATTACCGTTTCTTTCACTGTACTGATTCATAAATAGATCTAGCGGCATCTGATGGACTTTCCGCTTGTGTTATAGGTCTTCCAATAACTAAAATATCTGCACCAGCCTTCAATGCCTCTTTTGCAGTTAAAGTTCTTTTTTGGTCATCAGATTGTGTTTCATTCATTCGAATACCAGGAGCTATTACCTCTAACTTAAAATTACTCTTAATATGTGATATTTCATGAGGGCTGCAAACAATTCCATCTAATTTACAGTTCTCTGCTAAGCCTGATAGTAAATTAACATTTTCTTCAACATTTTTATCTATTCCTATTTCATTAATTTCCTTATCATCAAAACTTGTTAGCATAGTGACTCCTATGAGTTTCGTTACACTGTTTGCTTTAAATTTTTCTTCAACACAATTTTCTAACATTCTCCTGCCCCCAGAAATATGTAATGTTGTATATTCTGGCTTGAGCGCTAGAATATTCTTTAGAGCAGCAGTGACAGTATTAGGTATATCGTATAATTTTAAGTCAATAAAAAGAGGTTTATTATATTTTTTAATCTCTTCAATTCCTTCAATTCCTAAAGAAGTAAAAAATTCAAGACCAATCTTTATGCCTCCAATATAAGGCAAAACATCAGATATCAGAGAATTAGCCTTGTTAATATCATTTGTGTCTATGGCACAAAATATTGGATTTTTGGTCAAAATATTTCAGTTTTTAGTTAGTTTCTGATTCAGCTTCTATACTAACTTTGCTATTCAATTTTATTCTAAGTTCCTTGCCAGTTTTAAACCTAGGAATAAATTTTTCATCAACATTAACTGACTCGCCTGTTTTGGGGTTACGTCCAACTCTTTCTTTACGGTGCTGAACAGAAAAAGCACCAAATCCCCTTAGTTCAACTCGGCGTCCATCAGCTAGAGATTGAGTTATCTCATTAAAAATTGTATTTACAATTCTTTCAACATCTCTAACAAATAAATGTGGGTTTGAGTCTGTTATGTTTTGTATTAGTTTTGATTTAATCAAACTCATATAAATATTATATGATAAAGGATTTTAATGTAAATACTGAATCTAATTATTAGACTATTCTTTTTTATCTCTACCAAGCGCTTTACCTAGTATCTCACCTAGCGAAGCTCCAGAGTCCTTGCTTCCATATTTTTCTAACGCGTCTTTCTCTATTTCTTCTTCCATAGCTCTAATCGAAAGACCAACTTTGTGACCAGATAAATCTAGTAAAGTTAGTTTTGCGTCTAACTTGTCATTTTTTGCCCATCTTTCAGGTCTAGCATCAGCTTTTCTAAGAGCTAATTCATTTTTTTTAATAACTGTAGTTGGCCCATTTTCTCCAATTCTTACTTTGACACCATAGTCTCCAACTTCAATCACATTACATGTAACTATATCCCCTTTTTTCTTATCACTGATAGAGTCATAAGGATTTCCATCTACCTCTTTTACTGAAAGAGAAATTTTGTCATTGTCGTTGGCTGTTATTTTTACATTTATTTTATCGCCCACTTTCAGCTTCTTGAGCTCCTCCTTGCCGTCACTCTCCCAACTAAGGTCTCTGCTAGATATCATTCCGTCTATTTCTTCATTTAATGTGCAAAATATTAGTCCATCTTTTATTGTATTAATCTGTGTTTCTATAATAGAGCCAACAGGATTATCTTCTATATATTTTGAAACAGGATTTGGTGTTAATTGTTTAACACCTAAACTTAGACGCCTTTTATCGTGGTCAATTTCTAGTATTTGACAATCAACAGACTGAGATCTTGCATATAAGTTGCCTGGCTTAGCATTTTTTTTCGGGCTCCAACTGAGCATATCTTTGTGGCAAAGACCTTCAACTCCATTTTCAATTTCGATAAATATGCCATAATCTGTTACATTCGTACAAACTCCAGTAACTTTATCACCCACATTAAATCTACTTTTAACATTTAACCATGGATCTTCTTCAAGCTGCTTCATACCGACTGAAACTCTATTTTTTTCAGGATCGACTTTAATTATTTTTACTTTTACTTGTTGATCTATTTTTAACACCTCAGAAGGATGACCAATTCTTTTGTAAGTTATATCACTACTATGTAATAATGAGTCATATCCACCCAAGTCAACAAATGCACCATAATCTGTTATCGCTTTAATTTTACCGTCCACTGTATCACCTAAGCTGAGTTGTAAGAATCTTTCTTCTCTTACTTCTTTGTGCATCTCTTCTAAAACTGCTCTTCTGCTCACAACTATGTTATTTCTTTTCAGATCCATTTTTAAAATTTTAAATTTTTGAGGAACATTCAATAAGTGTGAAATGTCTCTAACTGGGCGAGTATCAATTTGGCTACCTGGTAAAAAAGCTGTAACACCAATTTCACAAGACAAGCCGCCTTTAACTTTTCCAGTAATAACACCTTCAATTAGCTCGCCTGCTTCAAAAGATTTTTCTATCTCACCCCATATCTCTTTTGATTTAGCTTTTGATCGAGATAAAATGCATTCACCATTATGATTTTCAATTTTTTCTAAGTAACAATCAATCTCATCTCCAACCATTAAATCTTTTTTCTCTTTTTGAAATGAAAACTCTCTTTTGGATATTCTTCCTTCAACTTTAGCAGCAATATCTACAATTACTGCATCATCTTCGATCTCTACAATAGTACCTTTGATTATTGAGCCTTCTTTTAAACTAGATTTTTCAATTGATTGGGATAACAAATTTTCAAACTCAGCAGTTTGTTTGTCGGTCGTAATGTTATCTTCCATTATTTTTTTTACTTAATACTAATAGGTTTGAAGTTCTATAACTAAAAAAGCCCAAACAAGCAAGAAAGAATCTAAAATGTTGTCTTTATTTCTATTAAAGAATTTATTTTTTTACTTAATTGTTTTTTCACATAAATAGATAATTAAATGGCGGTTTTCTAACATATTTTTAAATTCAAATTAAAAATTTATGGTTATTTTGGCCTTAACAGGAATTTTTTAATTGCGTTTTAACAATTTATTAAGGTCCTTTTTAAAGTTAGGGTAACTTATTGATACACACTTTTCATTGTCGATTGCTAAATTATCACCATAAACTAACCTTAATATCATGAATGAACACGATATTCTATGGTCATCATGTGATTTAATTAAGCAATTCTTATTTGTAAATTCTGTGGCTCCATGAATATGAATATTATTTTTGATCGATTTTACTTTTATTCCTGCTTTCTTTAAATTCGAAACAATACTAAAAATTCTGTCACTTTCTTTGTGTCTTAATTCATCTAAACCATTCATAACAGTTTGACCTACTGCCACGCTAGCAGCAATAGACAAAATTGGATATTCGTCAATTAATAGTGGACTTTGTTTGCTGCTTATTCTCACGCCTTTTAACTTACTATATTTAACATGAATATTTCCGTAAATTTCACCCGATAACTTGCCTTTTTTTTCAATTTTAATCTTACCACCCATTTTTTTTAATACATTTATATATTCAATTCTCGTCGGATTAAGTAATACATTCTGTATTGTTATATTAGAGTCTGGAACAATAAGGCCACCAACAACAAAGAATGCAGCACTAGACGGATCACCAGCTATAGATAAATTTTTTGAAACAATTTCGTATGGTCCTCTTAATTGTATAAGATTTGATCCATTTTTCATTTTTCTTGTTTTGTATTTTATTTTCAGAAAATCCATTAATTTTTCTGTATGATCGCGTGTTTTTATTTTTTCAATTATTGTTAATTTACCATCAATGTTTAAGCCAGCAAAAATCAAAGCTGTCTTTATTTGTGCGGATGGTTTCTGTATTATAATTTTTTGTGCGATTAAATTTGACGATCCAGTAATTTTACATGGTAAAAAATTATTTTTAGCTAATTTTATATCAGCTCCAAGTTTACTAAGATATACAGTCACTCTGGACATAGATCTTTTACTTAAAGATTTATCACCAATGAATTGGCAGGTAATTGGATTTGAGCTTACTGCGCCAATAAGTGTTCTGGCAGATGTACCGCTATTCATTGCATCTAGTGCCTCAACAGGTTGTAAAAAACCATTTGTTCCATTTCCATAAACTATCCATTTATCCTTTTTCTTTATAATTTTTATTCCAAGATTTTTTAGAATTTTAATGGTTGCTTTAGTATCTTCTGATACGAGTAAATTAAATATTTCACTTTTGCCATTTGAGATGGCTGAAAATATTAATGCTCGGTGAGATATAGATTTATCGCCTGGAATCTTTAAATTGCCTGTTAATTTGTGCACTTTTATATTGTCAATTCTGTTTCTTAAGATATTGTTTAAACCCTTAAATATATAATTATCTTAAACTGAAGTAATATTCAAATAACTTAAATATGGCAAAAGCAGAATGGGGTTTAAAGAAATTTTGTTCCAATTGTGAGACTAAGTTTTACGACTTAAATCGTAAGCCTGCAGTTTGTCCTAAATGTGGAACAGAATTTGTGGAGTCTGATATTTCCTCAAATATTCAAGTAAATAAGCAAGTTTTTAACGAAAATTTAGAAACTTCTACTGATGGAAACCTTGTGGGTAGTGATCCATCCGAGTCTATAGCTGAAGTTGAAGATATCTCAATTGATGACGCAATTGATGATGACACTATCAGCCTTGAAGATAACGAAGATAATGTTGATGTAATTGATGAAGAAGTCGATGATTTAAATATCGACTCAAGCTCACCTGAAGTCATTGAGGATGATGAATAGTATTTTCTGGGGCTATAGCTCAGTTAGGAGAGCGGATGTCTGGCAGATATCAGGTCGTCGGGGCAGAGCCGACTAGCTCCACCATTAAACTTTAAAACTTTCACCTAAGTAAAATTTTCTAGCTTCTTTATTTGATATGATTGCATTGCTATCTCCTTCGGCAATTATTTCACCAGCATGCATTATATATGTATAATCACATATATCTAAGCATGCCCTAGCATTATGATCAGTTAATAAACATGCAATATTTTTTGTATTAAGTTGCTTGATTAATCTTTTAATATCTTCAATTGCGAGAGGATCCACAGCTGAAAGAGGCTCATCAAATAAAATGATACTTGGTTCTGAACATAGAGCTCTTGCAATTTCACACCTTCTTGCTTCCCCTCCACTTAACATACTCGGCAAAGCACTTCTTAAATGAGTTAGTGAAAACTCAGTAAGTAATTCTTCTAAAATAGTTTCTCTTTTAACTCTTGGATATTTTTTAGTTTCAAGAATTGCTAAAAGATTATCTTCAACAGATAGACCTCTAAAAATAGATCTTTGTTGTGGCAGATATCCAATCCCCAGTCTTCCTCTTTTATACATTGGTAAATTTGTAATCTCCTCACTATCTAAAAATATTTCACCACTATCAGAACTTAAAAGACCAATTATTATGGTCATTAAAGTTGTTTTACCTGCACCATTTGCTCCCAATAAACCAATAGTTTTACCTCTTTGAATGTCAATCGACACATCCCTTACAATTTGTTTATTAGATATGGATTTTCTTATATTTTTTACCTCAAGGCCATTATTTGAAGATACAATTTTTGGTCTAATTTTATTCATCTTGTTTAAATATTTGGGCTTTAATGCGTTTGCTTTTAGAGGATTTCATTATACTTTTAGAATTTATTAAATCTACCGTTAATTCGTCACATTCAATTACATTGCTACCTTCAGTTACAACTACTTCACCAGAAATGAATAATTCTTCTCTTTTTGTATGGTAGATTGAATAATCTCCTTTAGCCTGCAAGTCCAGTCTTATAATTTTTACATTACCTTTTGCTTCTATTTGAGTAATCTCTTCATTAACTTGATTATATTTTACTTCTAAATGATCTGTCCAAATTTTTAATATTTCATCGCTTGCGTACACATTGCCTTTAAAAATTGATAATCCAGTATCTCTAAATACTTCTAGTTGTTCAGATGAGATAATAATTTTTTCAGCATACGAGTAATTTGATAACAAAAAGAAAAAAAAATTAAATATATATAGTAAAGCAGTTTTTTTTTTCATTTTATTATCTCTGATCTAACATTACCAATATAGGTTAATTTTCCGAAATTATTTGATAAATATACAACATCAGACTTAATTGCTATCCTATTACTTTCATGAATTACATTTGACTCAAAAACTATTGTATCTTTTTGCATATTGTATTCCGCATTATCTGAACTAATTTCATCTCCTGATTCAGTATAGAAACTTACATCATTCCATAGCTCAACTAATTCTTTATCTTGATTATAATTTCCTTCATCTGCATTCATATAAATCCAAATACCATCTTCAGTTTTAAATTTCCCCTCAACCTCAATTAATCTTAGTTCATTTTCAGATCTAAGTCCCTTTAATGCCTTGATCTCATAAGATTTCTGTCCAATTCCTTTTTCAGAAAACCTTGGCTGGTCAATCTCTATTAAAGATACTTTTTCTTCAGCAATCAAAAAATTTACATCAATAAAAAAAATTGACAAAATCAAAGAAATTGATGCTAAACCTCTAATTAACATATTGAAGAATTTGATGGAGGTGAATAATTCCACAAGCCTTACCATTATTATTTTTGTCAAAAATAAATAGACAAGTAATTTTATTTTTATTCATTATGCTTAGAGCATCTGTTATAAATTTTTCTTGGCAAATCATTATTGGTTTTTTCGTCATTACTTTATTGGCATTCAGCTTTAAAAAGTCTTTTTTAAAACTTCTTCTTAAATCTCCGTCAGAAATAATTCCTACTAATATTCCATTTTTATTTTTTACACCTACATGACCAAATGATTTTTTACTCATTTCTAATATGATATCTTGCATTTTTGCATTTTCTAAGACAATAGGCATTTTCTTGCCTTTATACATTATGTCCTTTATTTGAAGCATTGACGCACCTAGAGAACCACCTGGATGAATTTTTTTATAATCACTGACTTTAAATTTTTTTAATTTCATTAAAGCTACACAAATTGCATCACCAATGACTAGGGCCATTGTTGTAGAAGTTGTAGGTGCCATACCGATTGCGCAAGCCTCTTTGGATTTTGGTAAAACTAATTTTATATCTGATGAACTCAAGAGAATGCTTTTAGGATTTGATGATATTCCTATAATTAAGATTGATTGACTTTTTGCATATTTAACTATCTCTTTAAGTTCGGAGCTATTTCCGGAATTAGAAATTATAATTAAAGCATCATTTTTCCTCAGAATACCTAAATCACCATGTGCCATTGATGTTGGATCTACACATTGTGATGGAGTGCCAGTCGAAGTCATCGTGCTTGAAATTTTACTGGCGATATTGAGGGATTTTCCGACTCCGGTAATTACTACTTTACCCTTAACATTTGATAACTTGAAAATTGCTCTTTCAAAATTTTTGTCGACTGATTTATAAAGTTTTTTTAGCCCCTCTAGCTCTGTTCTGATAACTTTTTTTCCTTGATTTATAATATTACTCATTTTTCCTTAGGAAGAATGGGAAAAAATATCATTTTCCCAACCCCTTAAATCTAATTCAACTCTTGTTTGTAAGAAAGAAAAGCATGAATTTGCCAATGATGTCCTATCTTGTCTTTTAAGAATTTCATCAAGCACCTTTTTTATTTCATGCAGGTGTATTACATCATTTGCAGCATAATTTATTTGTTCTTCTGATAGTTTTGGATTTGACCAATCACTTGATTGCTGTTTTTTTGATATTTCGACTTTAAGCAACTCTTTACATAAATCTCTGTAGCCATGTGACTGAGAGTAAGTGCGAGCAATTTTACTGGCAATTTTTGTACAGTAAATATTTTCCAGCATAACATCCAGATCATGATATATCGCGGCCATATCGTGTCTAGCATAATGAAATATAAATGTTGAATTGCTTTTTAAAATTTTTTTTAAATTAGGAGCTTCATAATTTTTATCTGCAAAATGGACCAGATGACAGTCTCCTTTACCATCATATAACTGCATTAAACACAACGGATCTCTTTTTGGCTGCAAACCCATCATTTCGCAGTCTGCTGCTATAAGATTGGAAAATTTTACATTCTCACTTATATCATTCTTATGAACTATTACTTTTGTTTGCATTTGCTATTGTTTACTATATTTCAAAATAGGTTTCTAAAGTATATTTATTAAAGATGAAGAAAAAAACAGTTACATTGTTTGGAGGTAGTGGCTTTTTAGCCAAATATATAGTTTCTGAGCTTATAAAAGCAGGACATAAAGTAAATTCTATATGCAGAAATCCTCACTTAGTGACTGAGTTAAGATTATTGGGGCCAATTGAAAGCCTTGATATTTACAAAGGAAATATACTACACAAGAGCTCTATAGAAAGATACTTTGATGGCTCTGATATAATAATAAATCTCGTTGGTATATTATTTGAAAATAATAGTCAGGGATTTCATCAAGCACATGTGCAAGGTATTAAAAATATCGCTGAACTCAGTAAGAAAAATAATATTAAACAACTAATTCATTTTTCTAGTATTGGAGCTAATGTAAACGGAGAATCAAAGTATCAACAAACCAAAGGTGAAGGCGAAGAATCATTATTAAATATATTTCCGAGTGCAAATATATTAAGGCCTTCTATAGTTTTTGGTAAAAAAGGATTTCTACAAATGCAATCAAACTTACTTAAAAGCCTTCCGTTTGCTGCCACTTTTAGCAACAATAAGTTTCAGCCGATTGATGTTAGAGATATTGCGAGCACGGTCATTAAATTGATTGAGCAGGATCAGATAAAAGGTGAAATATTTGAGCTAGGAGGTCCCGAGAACTTAAATTTGAAACAAATATATTCATTAATAATGGAAGCAATAGGCATTAAAAGATTTATCATTCCAATGCCAGTAAATGTTGCAAAATTAATTGCAATTGCATCTATCACTTTACCAAATCCGTTAATTACATTTGATCAAATAAAAATGCTTAAGCAAGACAATGTAGTTACAAAAAATTTTAATAATACTATCCAGTCGCTAGGCATAAAGCCAATCTCTGCTGAAAGTTCAATTAATTATCATTTAGGCTAAATTAGTTAAATGAAATATATAAAAGTATAGTTCCAAAAACTATCCTATAGATGACAAAAGGTAACATAGAATAAGATTGCAAAAATCGTAATAATATAGTTATTGAGATGTAAGCAACGATTGCAGATATTAAAAAGCCAATTACTGAGTAGTGAACATTTTGTATAGATGGTTCTCTTATTATTTCAATTATCGGTATTGCAGATGATAATAAAATAACTGGTATTGAAATAATCATTGCATATTTAGCTGATTCAATTCGATTAAATTTCAAATACCTAGTGGCGGTAAAAACTACTCCAGCTCTACTTGCTCCTGGTATTACTGAAAAGACCTGTGCAAGTCCAACAAGTAGTGCCTCTGAACTTTTTAATTCTTTAATAGATTTATCTTTGCCTTCTTGATCTTTATCGACATAGTAAAGCAATAAGGCAAACACTATTGTACTTAAAGCTATAATTTCAAGGTTCCGCAGTTTGTCCGCTAATCCAGTTAAAAAAACTATTCCGCCTACAAAAATAATCGGAATAGATGATAGAAATACATTTAAACAGAATAATTCGTTTTCATTTTTTTCTTTATTTATCAAGCCAGGTAGGCCCTTCAAAATATCAAGTATTTCCCTTTTAAAATATAGACATACCGCACAAAGGGAGCCGAGATGCATACTTACATCTAATAAAAGTCTGTGATCATTAAAATTAAGGAAATATCCAAGGACTACAAGATGCCCAGAGCTAGAAATAGGAAGAAATTCAAATAAACCTTGAGTGACAGATAAAATTAAAATTGGCAGAAAACTCATAAAATTTATACAAAAATAGTTCTTTACGCCAAATAGGCAAGGAAAACTTGTATTTAAGTCATA
>MDTD01059878.1_pt1 | contig 11163 bp, 6 predicted proteins | sample 811221 | NCBI WGS metagenome assembly MDTD01 (sample SAMN05326646, study PRJNA326480) | marine metagenome | isolation source: seawater | place: Pacific Ocean: South West | collected 2011
CATTATCTTCACAGTCTGAAGGAGACCTCTGCTCTTAATATGATGGCTGAAGCTAGGAATCTGTTCAGCAAAGTCGTGCTGAGTTCGCCGGCTTGATCCTCGTCCATGCGGCCACGGAATAGCTGAATGTCAGAGATCCAACCGTCGAAGGGCGAGCCGCCACTGCCAAACTTGATGACTCGTGCGTCGCGGGCATCAGCGTTCGCTCCCGACTGATGCGATTTTTCGCCATCCGCGTAAAGTGCGATTTCACCGTCGCTTTGAGTCAGGATTGCCACATGAGCCTGACCATCGTTCAGCCGGTTTGCGCTGGAGTAAACCGTTGTCGCAGGCGTCCCGACACCGGCAGCAAGTCGACCTTCTCGCGAGATTGAAATGCCCCAATCTTTCGCCAACCCAAAAGCGTTGGCGTCGACGATGCCGGAATTGAAAAACCAATTTCCATCAGTGCCGAACAGATTGTCGGATGAAGTTGCGAACACCACGGCGACTGCAAATGATTCTGCATTATCCAGTGGATTGTCTTCGACGGCAACGCGAAAGAAGTCTCCCGAATCAAAGGTGAGCACCGGCTGGCCATTCAGACGGCTTTCCAGCAGTTGGGGCGTTCCAGACGCGGAGGCTATGATTCCTTGTTCGCGGTCAACCCAGGTGGATATCACGGCTTGGTCCGGGTGGTCCTGGAGAAGATCCGACGCCGTCCAATGTCCTACCAGGTCGGCCGCCAAAAGAGTTCGCGTTTCGAGCGATTCCAGTCTGATTTTGCCGCTCCCATGTTCCTTGAAAAACTAGTCCATCATCCCCACCCGATTTTACTGACAAAGTAATGATCCGCGAGCGATTTTCCGCCTTCGTTTCTCGATTTTACGGCCGTTCCTGACGGTGGCTAGAATGCCAAGAAATGAGAGCGCCGCCGGACACACAGCGACGCCCGTTTCTTGATGTTGTTCAAGAAAGTTGGAGGTGAAGGAAAAACAGTGATGATATGCTGAGCCGTCAGTTACCAACGCAGCCTTTCATCATCCGGTCCCAATTCTCCAGCCGGTCGATTTCCAGTGCCTTGGCGTTGCGTTAGCGTGTCGCCAAGGTCGGCTCGGCCTTGTTCGGCAAGAGCTTGTAAACGTTTGACGACTTCCGGGTGCGCTGCAGCACAGTCCGTCGTTTCGCCGACATCGTTCTTGAGATCGTAAAGCGACAGTCCAATTCGACCCTGTGAGTAGGGCGCTGGGATCCCTCGGCTTCCACCAGGACGTCCCGCCATGGTTCGGTATCCATGAGGGAAATGGAGCTTCCAGCGACGATCACGAACGGCTTGAAGTTGTCCTCCTCCGTAGTAGAGCAAGAAAGCTTCATGAGGGGATTGGGCGCCGGGTTCGCCAAACATCAAGGCCGAGATATTCTTTCCATCGATCGGATGTTCGGGAAGTTTTGTTTCAGTCAGAGCTGCGACCGTCGGTAAGATATCGAGAGTGGTCGCGAGTTCATCACAGGTGGTGCCCGCTGGAATTCGTCCTGGCCACCACATCACGGTGGGAACTCGACAACCGCCTTCGAACATCGTGCCTTTTCCTTCTCGGAGAGGCCCGGATGAACCTGCGTGATCACCATAGCTTAGCCATGGTCCATTGTCGGAGGTGAAGATCACCATCGTGTCTTCCGCAAGATCATGATCCTCTAAGGCGTTCAGGATTTCGCCGACCGACCAATCAACCTCCATGATGACGTCGCCAAGGATACCCTGGTCACTCTTTCCGCGAAATCGATCTGAAACATACAGCGGTACGTGGACCATGGAATGGGGGACATAAAGAAAGAAGGGACGTTCTTTGTTTTGCTTAATGAATTTGACCGCTCGTTCCGTATAGGCCGTTGTCAACTGCTCTTGATCTTCGCCAGTCACTTCCGAGTCGATGACGGTATTGTTTTCCAACAACGGAAGGCGGGGGAAGCCGCGTTTGCGCCGGGGTGAATCGGGAGGAAGGTTGACGTAATTTGGATGAAATGGCCACATATCATTTGAGTAGGGCAGGCCATAGTATTCGTCAAATCCATGTTGTGTCGGCAAGAATTTTGGATGATGACCCAGGTGCCATTTTCCATAACAAGCTGTGGCATAGTCTTTTTGTTTCAGGAGTTCGGCGAGTGTTAGTTCTCGCTCATTGATTCCTCGCTTCGAACTGGGGCCCAACGCCCCCTTAATTCCAATGCGGTTGTGGTAACAGCCCGTCAAAAGTGCGGCACGGGATGCCGAGCATACAGCCGACGAAACTTGGAAGTCGGTGAATCGCATGCCTTCCTGAGCCATCCGGTCGAGATGGGGTGTTTCGAAATCTTCGGCACCAAAAGGACCAATGTCCGCGTATCCCATGTCATCGATGAAGATCACGACGATATTCGGAAGTTTGGCCTCTTTTTCGGAAGCATCCGCGTACAGGCTCGATACGAGTAACGAGAAGGCGATAATCGTCAGTCCAAGTTTTTTGATCATGTGCGTGCTTTCTTTTAGCCAACCCAATAAACTGCTGTTTAGGAATAGACCCGTATTCTACCTGAATACCAGTCTGTTTGCTCAATGACTTTTCAGCCAGTTAGACGATTGGAGCAAGAGTCGTGTACAGCCTTCATCGATGGATCCGCGCCTCGCTGATCGGGACGGTAATCGCCGTTGGGATTGGCGTGGAAACGGTCGATGCCGAGCCGCGATTTCGGCAACATTTAATCAATCCGGAATCGGAGTTTAGTGCCTGCGCGGCGATTGATGTGAATCGAGATGGAAAGCTCGATATCTTCTGTGGTGGGTTTTGGTATCAAGCTCCTGACTGGCAGCGTCATCCGACCCGATCGGTACCGCAGATTCGCGGACGATACGACGACTATTCCAATTTGCCCCTGGATGTGAATGGCGACGGTTGGCAAGACATTGTCAGTATCAATTATCGAAGTCGATCTTTATTTTGGGTTGAGCATCCAGGCGAGTCGTTGGGCATGTGGAAGACACACTTGATCGATTCTCCCGGGCCAAGTGAAACCGGCAGACTGGCTGACATTGATGACGATGGCTATCTCGATTTGTTACCCAATGGAAAAGATTTTGCTGCCTGGTATCGATTGAATATCGGAAGCAATCTTGAGACTCCAACAAATGATCGCGTGCCATCGGCAGAGATACGCTGGACGAAGCATGAACTACCGGAGTTGCTGCAAGGTCACGGGCTCGGGTTCGGCGATATCGACGGGGATGGTCGAAAAGATCTCGTTTCTGCCAATGGATGGGCGAAAGCTCCTGAAAACCGTTTCAACGATCGTTGGCAATCGTATCCCGAATTCAACACTCATCGAGATGCGAGTGTGCCGATCCTCGTCCACGATGTTGATCAGGACGGAGACGCTGATGTGATTTGGGGCAGGGGGCACAATATCGGACTCTACTGGTATGAGCAAGTTTGCCATCCAGAGAGGCGCGAATGGAAGTTTCATGTGATCGATACCAGTTGGTCGGCAGCACACTCGATGCTGTTAGCTGATATTGATAATGATCAACGAATGGATCTCGTGACGGCTAAACGTTATCTCGGCCACGGTGGAAAAGACCCGGCTGAATATGATCCCTTAGGCGTCTATTGGTATCAGTTTGATGTGAACACGCGAAGCTGGAAAAAACATGTTGCTTCCTTGGGTGGTACCTGTGGATTTGATTTGGATCCAAAATGCATTGACCTTGATGGTGACGGAGACATTGACATTCTGGCACCCACGCGGGGTGGACTGCATTATCTTGAGAATCTAGGAAGCGATATGGACGCGGCCGACGCGGAAGTTGCTGACCCACAGATTGTCGAGGTCACTTATCCCCAAAGTGAACCGCTCCTTACTTTTCAAGATGCTCAGGGCAAGATACGAACGGTCGAGAATGGCTTTGATTGGGGAATTCGACGTTGGCAAATCCAAAAGAATCTGGAACGAGTGATGGGCCCGCTTCCCGATTCATCTCGCCGAGTTCCTCTTGAAATGAGAGTTGAAGAAGAGCAAGAGGTGGATAACTACCTTCGCAAAAAGATCTCGTATGTTGCCGAAAATGGCGATCGTGTTCCTGCCTTTTTGTTGGTTCCCAAGGCGGTGGAGAAAAATCCCGGACAAAAGTTTCCCGCACTCCTTTGCCTGCATCCCACCAGTCCGCTCGGCAAGGCTCAGATTTGTGGTATCGATGGTAAGCCAAGTCGGTTTTACGCGCACGAGCTGGCAAAACGAGGGTTCATCTGTCTTGCCCCTGACTATCCTTCATTCGGTGACTATACGGATTACGATTTTGGCTCTGATTTATATGTCAGCGGAACGATGAAGGCAATTTGGAATAACGTTCGTGGCGTCGATTTACTCGAGTCGCTGACGTCAGTCGATCGAGATAAGATCGGAGCGATTGGCCATTCTCTCGGAGGGCATAACGCATTATTCACTGCTGTGTTTGATCAACGGATACGCGCCGTCGTCACGAGCTGCGGGTTCAATGCTTTTGAAGATTATTATCAAGGCAACCTGACCGGCTGGACGAGCGATCGTTACATGCCAAGGATTCGGACAGAATTCGGAAAAAATCCTCAGCGAATGCCTTTCGATTTTGACGATATCTTGGCGGCAATTTCACCGCGGCCGGTGTTTATCAATGCGCCATTACACGATGCGAATTTTGCCGTCGTTGGCGTCGAAAAATCGGTTGCCTCCGCTCGAAGCGTCTACGAATTCCATGAGGCTGGAGACAAGCTGGTGGTCGTTTATCCCAATGCCGAACATGATTTCCCAGAGGATATCCGTTGGCAGTGCTACGACTGGCTTAAGCAACAGTTGAAGCCGTGAGAGGATCTTTGGCCTTGCATGTCGACCACTAGCAGAAACGCTCTTGATCGTCCGCGTATTTTGAAATGGCTGCCGGACGTCCGTAGAGATAACCCTGACCGAGTTGGAAGCCCATTTGCAGTAGCGTCTCGTGATCTTCCTGATACTCGATGCCTTCCGCCAGTGGAATAATCTCCAACTCGTTCACAATCTGAACGAGCAGTTCAACGAGATGCTGACGACTTGCGGGAGCTTGATAAATGCCCTGCACGAGTTGCATGTCGAATTTCAAATAGTTGGGACGCACTTCGCTGAGTTCGAGGAGACGTGCCTGACCGGCGCCAAAGTCGTCGAAAGCGAGTTGGATGTCCAGGTCTACTAGAGAGTCTCGCAAGCGAATTAATGTTTTGATGTCGGTGACCGCCGCTTCGTGAATCTCGAGCGTGATGGGGCGCGCGGGATTCTTCACACGCAGCTCTTGGACCGACTCGATAAGACCGGTTTCCATCAACTCCTTGGGGTGAGTATTTACGAAGAGGTTCAAGTGCTCTGGAAGTTGTGTCGCTACCTCGATGCCTCGAGTACGAAATATCTGACTCAGCTTCGATTCCAGGCCGAAATGGGATGCCGTGTCAAACATCTCTTTGGGAGTTCGGAGTCCGAAGACGTGGCTGCGACCCAACACCTCATATCCGACGAGTGAGTTTTCATGTTCGCCCAATTGCACGATGGGCTGGTAAAAGGGAACGACCGACTTTCGATTGATGAGGCGTTCGAATTGGACGACAGCGAGTGTGCGATCTCGCATGTCTGCCTGAAGGGTTCCGCTTTCGATACTGTTTTTTTGCTGGCGACCAACTCGAAATACGACTGTCGCGAATTGAACAATATCACCCTCCTGGAGCTGCACCTCCTCGATCAATTTCTCGCCGTTAACGTAGGTTCCGTTCGTGCTGTTTAAGTCCCGGAGCCAGAGACCACCGTCTCGATCTGAAATAATCGCGTGCTCTTTCGATACTGATCCACAGGGTAGCGACAGGGAAGAATCGGGACGTCGACCGATTTTGAAGGGTGTCGTGGTTACCGGTACGTGCCGAACCGGCTCGGTGTCGTCGATCTGCCCAGCAAAAAACCAAACAGAAGCATCCAGAGAGAGGCCGGGTGATGCGGGATAGTCGCTTACGTTCATGAGTTTTCCTGTCTTGAACTCAACGTCTTCCGCTCCTTTTCGGCTAATACTGCATCGTAACGCGGAGACTCTGCCATCATTTTCCTAGCATCATTTCAGCGGACTGGAGTCGAAAATCTCGGGAATTTCATCCTCTCGATGCTGAATCGGAATCATCGGAATGGGGTATGAGCTACGTTGAGATATCGAACAGGATTATCGGATCTCTTTCTGGTGGGCAGTGTCATGGAGCATGTCGGAACTGAAAATGCGACGTCTTCCTCGGTGAAGGATGGACTCCTCGCGACGATATTATCGGAAGAATGTTATCGACCGAACGAACCGGCAACGTTGGAAGAAACGGGCCTTTCAGAATCGCTCGTCGGAGCATTGATCGGGAAGGCCCTGCTGCGTGTCGAAACGAGCACTGGTCGGGCGATTGCCGAGCAGATCTGTCTGCCCTTTGTTGTTCTCGACGAAATACTGCAAACGCTTCGTGATCGGCAACTGATCGCTCGCAAGGGATCTGCGCCTCTGAATGACTATACCTATGCCTTGACGGAACAAGGACAGGTGTGGGCTCAGGCGGCAAGTGAACAGTGCTCTTACGTCGGTGCTGCTCCGGTACCCATGTCTGATTATGTGCTAGCCACCGAAGCTCAAACCATTCGAAATGAGTCTCCCAAACGCGAGGACCTGTTGCGTGCCTTCGAAGGGACCTCGTTTGACGAATCACTGTGTGACGAACTTGGCCCAGCCGTCAATTCTGGAGCCGCGCTGTTTCTTTATGGGAAACCCGGGAACGGCAAGACAACCTTAGCGAAACGAATCGCTCAATGCTTTACGAAGCCGATTTGGATTCCTCACGCGATCGTTGTCGATGAACAAATTATCAAAATTTATGATCCTTCGTTTCATGAAGTCACTGACGCAAATGATTCGGATATCGTGAAATCGGCTTCTTTTGATCGACGGTGGATCAAGATTTGTCGTCCCATCATCGTGGTTGGTGAAGAATTGACGATGGAGGAATTGGAGATTCGCTATGACTCCAAGGAGTGCGTTAGCGATGCTCCTTTGCAGATGAAGAGCAATGGTGGTTGCCTGCTCATCGACGACATGGGACGTCAGCGATTCGAATCTCAGCATTTGTTGAATCGTTGGATCGTTCCTCTGGAAAGCCGTGTTGATTACCTGACGCTCTCTACTGGCAAAAAAATTCGCGCACCTTTCGAGCAGCTGATCCTTTTTTCGACCAACGTTGCTCTTGAGCAAGTGGTCGACGAAACGATGTTGCGTCGCATTCCCTATAAGTTTGAGATGGTGAATCCGTCGGAGCACGAGTTCCATCAGCTCTTCCAGATTTATGCCGACGAGTTTGGGTGTTCTTATGACCGTGAGGCTGTGGAGCATTTGTTGGACCACCATTATCGATCCGTGGATCGACAGCGACGGCGTTGTCATCCTCGCGATTTGTTGAACCAGATTCGAAATTACTGCGCATACCACGATCGACCGTTCGAAATGCGAGGTGAATATTTTGATCGAGCCGTGAAGAGCTATTTCCCATCAATTCCGGAAAAGAGCCTCGTGACGTCCCCGGCTGGGGCCTCCTGTGGTTTTCCGAACGATGCAGCTCCAGTGGCGACCGATCGTTCGGTCTCAATCACTTAAACCACGAGGGATAGGGAGTGTCTGCAGCCAGCCACGACTGGGGCAGGTGCTAGACTTTAAGGAGGGCGGCACAATCCGGTAGCTGCCTCGCGAAATGGGCATTCAATGAGTCGAGGCATCGGGCATGCCGATCGAATCGGTCAACACGAACGAATCAATTCTCGGATATACACTCAGCGACCGCATCGGTGCGGGCGGCTACGGTGAAGTTTGGAAAGCGGAAGCTCCAGGAGGGATTCTCAAAGCCGTCAAGTTGATTTACGGCTTCCACGATGAGAATCGAGCTCAGCGCGAACTGAAGGCGCTCGATCGTGTCAAAGAACTACGTCACCCATTTCTGCTTTCGCTGGAACGTATTGAGATCGTTGAAGGCCGATTGGTGATTGTGACTGAGTTAGCCGACCAGTCTTTGTCCGATCGAGTTAGAGAGTGTGTCGCGAAAGGGATGCCGGGTATCCCTCGCGAAGAGCTGCTCGGATATCTGGCGGATGCCGCAGATGCATTGGATTATCTCAGTGACTCTCATTCTCTACAGCACCTTGATGTTAAACCCGAAAATCTCTTGCTCGTAGGATCACATGTTAAGGTCGCAGACTTTGGCCTGCTCAAGGATATCCGAGACGTGAGCCAGTCGATGATGGGAGGGCTCACTCCAACCTATGCATCGCCCGAAGTTTTTGACGGGCGTCCATCTCGCAAGAGTGACCAGTACAGCTTGGCCATCGTCTACCAGGAAATGCTCACCGGGATTCGACCTTTTTCAGGAACCACTCCCGCTCAACTCGCCTCTCAACATTTACATCTCGAGCCTGATGTATGCTTCCTGCCCCGTGGTGATCAAGCGATCATTCGTCGAGCGCTTGCCAAGGAGCCTCATGAGCGCTTCGAGAATTGTCGAGAATTGATTGCAGAGCTCAAAGGGCGCGACACGAAGAAAAGGCGATCTCCGCGGAAAACTCGTCGTGCGCCGAAGACAGATGTTGGTTCAGAGCAGACGATGCAACTCACTGAACCCGCCGGCCTGAATGTTGGCCCGAAGGTTGTCATCCAGCAACACGAGGCCTTGGATTTGACGTCGCAGAATGCTGAGATCAGACCCACTTTATTCATTGGGGTTGGCCGTACTGCGACGAATGTCATGCGGCGGTTGCGAACGCGAATGGAGCAACGGCTCGGCGACCGTTCGGAGACACCCTCGATCGGATTTTTATGCATCGATACTGACACCGATGATCTGGTGCAGGCAACCAACTCGGAGGAACCCGGCGCACTCTTTCCGCAAGAGACTCTTGCAATCCCACTACGGAAGTCGGAAGAATACCGGAACGATCAAGAAATCGACCTTGAATGGATCAGTCGTCGTTGGATCTATAACATTCCCAAGAGTTTGAAAACAGAAGGGATTCGTCCGCTGGGACGACTGGCGTTCGTCGACCACCACGACGCGATCTTTGAACGAATTCATGATGTGCTCGACCAGATAACGCTCCCGGAATCACTCGCGCGTACTAGCGAAGCCGTTGAGCTTGATCCGGGATCGCACGAAGAGCCGCGGGTCTTTATCGTGGCTTCCATTTCTGGGGGAATCGGCAGCGGTTCCGTTCTCGATTTGTCCTATACCGTGCGGACAGCTCTGTTGGAGCGAGGGTTATCCGATGAATCTGTTTGCGGTATCCTACTGCATTCGTCTGGCAATTCAGCGTCTGAGCGAGATCTCACAGTCGCTAATACATTGGCCTGTTTGAGCGAATTGAATCATTACAGCAGCGCCTCCAGTTTTCCCGGGGATGATTCGTGCGATCTGCCTCCCTTCGACGAAAGCGACGGCGAAACTTTCTCGCAGACCTATCTTGTCGATCTCGGCGCCGAATTAGACCAGCCTGCTTTTGATAGGGTTACCGACAAACTTGCTGAGTACCTCTACTTGAATGTCTTCACTCGCTGTGCTGCCTTCTTTGATCTTTGTCGCGAAGATGATGTTCAGAGTAATGGGATGATGGTGAGGTCATTTGGTTTAACGGATTCGGCAGCGTTAGACGGCGATAATGTGAAGCTGCCCGTCCGCATTCTTCAACAGAGATTGCTGCAAACATGGCTCGTCTCCGAAAACCCACTCGACGTTGACGGCAGAGCATTACTTGATGGTGCTGGCATTTCCTTGACTGCCTCCTTTGCTCGATTTGAGAGCCTTCTGAAGAATGAGCTCGGCGCTGACCTGTCGAGAATTGTTGATGAAGCTCTTGGTGAGTTGATTCACGAGGCGAACTTGCGAGTTAGAAGAGAGGGGCCCGACGCTCTGTTGCAACAGGTCTGCTCACGGCTAGATCAATTCATCGGCGACGACAATTTAGAACAACTTGAAGAGCATTCTGCTGCCACGCTGGCCAGTCAGCTTGCGGGCGAATTGGATTTGCAGGTGCAGGAGTTTTCCGATGGTTTGATGAGTGTTCTTGAATTGCCGTTGGATATGCCCGGTGCTCGGATTAGTAATGCCACGGCCATTTATGAGGCACTTTCCTCGCAGTTCGTGCTCACTCGCGATGAAATCGTGCAGTTATGCGAGCTCGCAAACGGAGATATTCAATCGATTGAAGAACAGATTCGACAATCGATGGTGCAATCACAGACTGTCCTGCGAAAAAAAATCGACATCGGGGCGAGTGTTCGTATTCTTGGGCAACTTCGCCTCCGTCAGTTTTTGCTCGAATCAATCGTTCGTGTCTTTGCGGGCGTTGAGCTGGCCCTGCGGGATTACCAGAATCGTCTGATGATGTTTTCCCAAATGGTGCAAGATTTGGTCGAAGCTTTCGACGATGAAACGCACTCACAGGATCTGAGTCCCCAAGGAAAGCAACCTGATCTGCTTTCTGAATTGTTGTCAAAACAGACTTTTCGTGAGCTCGAAGCATCCACCGAATATCTTGATCAGCGACTCCAGGATACCTGGTTTACGCCCCGTGGCGGACTCTCACGAATAATCAAGTCAATGGCCTCCTGGCAGGTAGAACTGCAGCAAGTGACGGAGCAAACATCACAAGCGATGGTCATTGATCGATATCAACAGTTGAGCGTGGATCAATTGTTTGACTCGCACCAGGTCGATGATCAAGGAATCATTCATTGGTTAAAGAATGAATCAAACATGGCTATGCCAGATTGGGTTCAACGGTGTGGAGGAGCCACACGATTACTCGCGGCGACTCCCAGTGGTGATGCGAGAAGGCTCGTAGATGTAGCGCGGGATACTCTGCAGCAGGATGTAACGTCGATTCATGCGACAACCGGAAATGTGGTCCTCTGTTACGAAGTCGACAGGTTGCCGCTCTCTGGGATTGCAAGTTCACTCGCCGAGTCTCGTCCGGAATTCAGTGAATATGTTTCTCGCTTGCATACCCGCACCGATGTCCGTTGGTCGCCCCTTTTGCGATAACAAAGACGTTGCCCATCGTTCGCTGGATTATTTTCTTTCAGAATATTCTTCGAAATCGCTC
>MDTD01105897.1_pt1 | contig 11162 bp, 8 predicted proteins | sample 811221 | NCBI WGS metagenome assembly MDTD01 (sample SAMN05326646, study PRJNA326480) | marine metagenome | isolation source: seawater | place: Pacific Ocean: South West | collected 2011
CCCTAGGGGGGGGATTAGATGGCTGGGTCGAGCGTAGGCACTATGGTGGTGGGAACCGTGTTCATCATGCTCTTCGGCATGGCTACAGTCTCGATGATAGAAAGCATAGACGATTCGATTAGGAACTCCGAGTACAGTCTACCGGACCCCGAAGTGTCACTCACCTCAGTCACAGATCAGACCGAGACAACTGGGCCAGCGGAAACCATCTCCCTTGGGGGTGGAGTCGGAGAAGACGGATCTGACTACCCGGACACAGGATCAGCTTGCACGACTACGGCTATCGTGGGAACTGGTGTGGGGCTGACTATCGATGTGACGGCCACAGCCGGTTCAGTCACAACAGTGACGATCTCCGATGCCGGAACCGGTTACGCCGGAGGCGATAGAGTCGAAATAACAGGATGTGCAACCGGGACCGGCGCCATAGTTGACATAGACTCAATTCACGAGAAGATTACGATAACGATACAAAACACAGGCTCAGAAACAGTAGAACTGTCTCACATCCTAATCACGCTATCCGACACAACTGGGGACAATACCCAGGGGAAACCATTCCATTTCACGGACCATTACTCCTCTGGTAATGTATACCTATTTCCCGGAGAGAGCCTCTCTTCGGACCCCTTCACTCTCAATTCAGACTCCCATGGATTCGCTATCGGCGCTGATCCGAACAGGGCGTGGCTAGCTATATACGACTACAACAGCGCAATCGCTGTTAATACATGAGAAGGTGACAAAATGACAAACGGACCCTCTGAAATGGTAATGCTAAGTGCTGGCCTAATTGTTGCAGCGCTTGTCTCCGGAGTACTTCTGGGTGCATGGGAGGACATGAGCGAAGCCATAGATGATCGAGGCGAGCAGAGTTCAGAACTGACCAAGACACGAGCATCAATGGTCAACGACCCGAGCAATATGCAGTGGGACAACACCGGCAAGACCACGACGATATTCCTCCAGAACTCAGGAGGCACCTTCTTGGACGTAAACACCGTGGGAGTGTTCCTTGCGGGGCATTCTATGACGGTGACATCGGTTGGTAGTCCTACACAGTGGCTACCAGGAGAGATCATCGAATTCAACATCGAGGACCAAACCCCATCCCCTCATGACTACACTGTGGATACGGACGCCTTACTATCTTTCACTGTAATCTCTGATGCAGAGCAATACGCAGGATCATACACAAACACGGAGGGTGTCAGACTTGTCCCAGCCTAATGTAGACAACTTCGAATTTGGGGTGATTCAGGATAGCCTGGGTCAGAGTATGGGCACTGCTATACCCAATAGGGCTCTAATGCTAGTCTGCGGGGGCATCGGATCCGGAAAGAGCATCATGGGCCAGCGGATGTCATTCGGCTTGACAGCAAACGACGTCAGAGTCGCACTCTACACCACGGAACTAACCACTAGGGGGTGGTTAGAGCAGGTGTCCAGTATCGGATACTACATGGACAAGCGGATCGACGAGGGAAACTTCCACCTAATCTCCAGCTTCGGTGTTATAGCGGAGGAGACAGACGAGAATGTTGACCTGATGGATATACTAGATGCCCAGCCATCCAAGGATGCAGAGGTAATAGTCATCGATAGAGCCTCAGAGTTGATGCCCAATGAAATTGGGGGAAAAGCCCTCATTTCACAGCTAAGAAAATTCACTTCCGAGGGGAGAACTCTAATCCTCACCATAGACCCAGACGAGATGGATGCGACTATCCTGAGGGATATGAAGAACTCCGCAGAGGTGGTGTTGGATATGATGACATCGGTGGTCGGAGGACAATTAGTCAGGACAGTTGGAGTCACAAGATTCCTGAGGGCAGCCGGGCCAATAACCGAGCGAATAGGATGGAAAGTAATGCCAGAGATGGGTTTCATTGTCGACATTACGGCAGTTGCATGATAGGAGTTGGATTCGGATGGTTACAGAACAAGAAGCCGATGATAAGCCAAAAGAGCCCGAATTCAAGATCGAGCCCGGGGATCTTGGCGGGCTGATGGCAGAATTCCCGCATATCCGCGAATGGGTAGAGGACTTTGAGGCCAAGCATGGATCCAGGCCGATATACTACGGACCTCTGGACAGAGATGCGAAGAACGTATCCCCAAGAAATCTGATTTACGCGACTAAACCCCCTTGCTTCGCTCACGTTTATTCTCCTCCAGAAGGAGCTGAGGGCGCAGGAAACACGTTCTGGTACGGTCTTGAGCCAAGAATCACCGGCGAAGAAGAGGAGATGAGGGACCTCATTGTTGAGAGGCTGCTCAGAGACGCGCCACAGAAAGAGAGATTCGAAAACGACGACGAATTCATCGAGATGATTCACGAGATGATGGATGCGATGACAACCACCTCTTCACTTTCCATGCTGGCTAACCCTGTAGTGAATCAAGCAAGGGAGCTACTGGGTTTCGGGGAGGCCAAACTAAAGGTTACAGAGGACCAATTAACCAGACTAAAGTACGTAGTCGTAAGAGATTTGGTGAACAACGGACCGTTGGAGACTCTGCTAGCAGATGAGATGCTGGAAGATATCCATTCCATAGGAATGAGCCAGATTCACATGGACCACAAGGTTTTCCCAATGCTCACGTCGAACATCGCCTTCAAAGATCAGGAGCTTCTCACCGGATACCTAAGGTCAATGTCAGAGCGTATCGGTAGACCAGTTTCAGACAGCAAGCCTATTGTCGATGGAGCCCTTCTAGATGGTTCAAGGATTAACATAATCTACAGCGACGACGTCTCAATACAAGGATCGTCTTTCACAATAAGAAAGTTCGCCGAGGAGACTATATCAATCATCCAGCTCATCAAATGGAAGACCCTTTCTGCACAGATGGCAGCATATATTTGGCTGGGATTAGAGAGTGGAATGTCCATGCTGGTCTCTGGAGAGACGGCCTCTGGGAAAACCACCACTCTAAACGCAGTCCTACCTTTCATAGACCACAACGTCAAGATCTACACAGCTGAGGACACGCCTGAAGTGAAGGTAGCACACCCGATATGGCAAAGACTGATCACACGAGACTCCAAGAACGAGGACTCCAGGGTAGAAATGTTCGATCTTCTCAAAGCTGCCCTTAGATCAAGGCCAAGATACATCATCATAGGAGAGATTAGGGGTGTAGAGGGGGCGATAGCCTTCCAAGCCATGCAAACAGGTCACCCAGTTGTCGGGACCTTCCACGCGTCAAACATCGTCAAACTAATTCAGAGGTTCACAGGAGACCCAATCAACGTTCCAGCCAGGTTCTTCGATAACCTGAACTTCGCTATCTTCCAAGAAGTGGTCGAGGCTCCGGGAGGGGGAATAGCTCGGAGGATCACTGGTGTTAGCGAGGTTATTGGATTCGATAAGACTGCGGATGGTATTCTGACTAGGAACATGTTCGAGTGGGACCCTGTTGCTGATGTGGTATACTTCAGGGGGATGTTCCAGTCCGATATGCTCGAAAACAAGATTGCCCCGAGGATGGGTTTCAGAAGCAAGAGGGACATCTATGACGAATTGGAACGAAGAACAAACGCCATCCAAGTCATGTGTGATCGCGACCTTACTCACTATGACGACGTCTACGATCTTCTTGATGTATACTACAAGGAAGGCTGGGATAGATTCGCTAGCGCAATAGAGACATGGACGGGAATAAATCACTAGGTGATTAAGAATGGAGAACAAGTTTTCCACGTGGCAGATTGCTAAAATCCGCCTAGGAATGCCCTTTTCACGATATCTGCTACTTTTTTCTCTTCCAGCCACACTCATGGGGCTCGCAGCCGGATTAACGGTCTGGTTTCTAGTAAGTTCAGAAACGGGAACTTTGGGGTCATTATTGATAATCTTGGCATTCCCTGTTTTGGGTCTGAGTGCTACTTTGGTATATCCCGTAACACAAGTTTCCGCAGAGGCGATCCAGATAGAGCAAGATATGCACATGTTCATGACTAGAATGGGAATTCTCTCTATGGGCGAGTCAGCTGAGAAGGGAATGTTCGACGTTCTGAAGGAGATGGGCGACTATGGGGCCCTAGCCAAAGAGATCCAGGCAATAGAGACCCTGGTTTCAAAATGGCACACAAATCTTCCAGATGCAGCTAGAATCGTCGGAAAACAGAGTCCTTCGGAGATCTGGAGTGATTTCCTAGACAGGATGGCCTTCTCGGTCGAGGTCGGCCAGCCCATTGGGGAGTTTTTCGTGAGTGAGAACGAGACCTTTGAACAGGCCTTCACGACTATTTATGATGCTAGGCTAGAGCAGTTGGACACGCTTCGAGAGACATTCGTTTCCCTCACTACCACTGGACTACTTCTGATGGTGGTATCTGGCCTGCACCTTATCCTATTCCAAGTCGGAGGCGAGGCCGATGATTGGTTAGACATACTCATCAGGTCAAGATGGGTACTTCTGACCGGCGGACTATTCGCATTGCTTCAATTTGGCGCTTGGTACTTGTTCACCCTCGTTATCCCTGACGAGGATCTGTTCGCCAAACACGGATACAACACCCAACAAGCCGTTGAGATCAGAAGGGCTTGGATAATATCTGGTGTTCTAGGGGCTGTTATGTTACTCCTGTTCATACTTTTCATCGCTTGGTACGGACTTGGTTTCCTTATTGACAATTGGAACTACATTGGCCTACTGCTAATCGCAGTTATGATGTCACCACTCATGGCTCCAGCTCTGCTAACACTACAAGAGGAGGCGAGAGTGAGAAGGAGGGACGAGGCCTTCCCAGAGTTCATTCGAGCTTTCGGTGGGACCGCACAAGCGAGGGCGCAAGAGCCCAGCGCAATGGTCAAGGCGCTATCTGGAATCGACTTCGGGGCATTGGACGATTCAATCATGAATCTAGAGAAGAGGCTTTCCATGAGAATAAACAGCGATTACTCTTGGAACTGGTTCGCTGCAGACAATAACTCGATGATGGTTTCTAGATTCACGAGGGTCTTCATCGAGGGCTCCTCCTCAACCGGTGAAGCTGGTCTGGTCGGAGATCAGGTTTCCCAGAGCACCACTACTCTACTAGGACTTAGGCAAAGGAGACAGATATCTGCAAATGTCATGAGAAGCGTTTCATACGGTCTTCTAATCGCAATGATCATCGCTCTGAACATCACGACTTCGATTATCTCCGGTCTTGGTGAAACGATTGCTCAGGTAGCATCTGGCCTCGTTGACAGCTCTGGTGAAGCCGGAACAGCAGCTGCAGGCGTGGACATAGCTCTACCAGTACTAGGCGAGACCACAGGAGTAGACCAGAACATCGCTGTGTTCCAACTCATAGGGTCTTTCTTGATTGTAGTAACCATTTTCGCACTTGGCTTGATTACCGCTAGGATTCGTGGCGGCGGAACAACGCTAGTTCTCGGACAAATGATACAGATGATGTGGTTAGCGGGAATCGCCAATTTCGTCAGTTCATGGATACTTGAGCAGTCCGTGGGACTATTCCAATCCGCCGCATAGCGACACGAAGGCTTGATGTCAATTGCCCCTAGCCTCAATAATATATGTCCGCGGACCCATTACTGTCCACACTTAGGATTTCCATGATTTTCTCGTGTATGTTCATAGCAGCTCGTTCTGACTTCCAGACTCTGTCTGTGAGGGACATGCATTGGAAGATATGGGCTATCCCAGCAACGATCATCCTAGTCTTTGAGACCGCATCAACCAACGCCGGGTTTGGAAATTTATTGACGATATCAGCAATGATCGCCGTATTCTCAATATGCTTCTACAGAATTCCTGAGCTTCGCAGTTTCAGGGATTGGCAGAGGGAACAAGTCACTCTTTCACTCATATATCTAACTGGCATAGCTGGAATATTCCTCGGGGGCATAGAATACTCCGATACAGATTTTGTCAATCTTATACTTGGAGAAGAATCCAACGAAACAATGCTTTGGTGGGGATCTTTAGGAGCTATCCTGACTATGGTGCTTTTCCTGTCTGCATGGAAAGCTAGGATAATCCCTGGTGGGGCAGATGTAAAGGCGCTAATCCTAGTCACTCTATTCTTCCCATCATGGGCATTCATTCCAGAACAGATGTATTTCTCAGGAGAAAAAACATTCCGCATCCCTCCCTCAATGGCGCTATTCCTATGGGCAGGAGCATCTTTCATCATAGCTGCCCCGATAATATTCCTTAGCAATGTCGCTAAAGGACACGTATCAACGGCTCCTGATTTCAAGATGGCATGGCATGCAACAAAGAAGCCTGTTTCTAGAATCATAGCCGGCCCTTCTTGGATTCTTACTGAAGTTGCAGGAACAGAAGATGAGCCAAGAGTAGTAAACAGGATTCTCCCTTCGAATCCGTCATCTTCTGGTAGCATCCAAGAGGAACTTGAGAGACTGGAGTCTATGGGGGTGGAAGAGGCTTGGGTAGCCACAAAGCACCCATTTCTAGTCTACCTATTCTTTGCTTTGTTCCCTCTCCTGCTATTCGGAGATCCCTTGGCATATCTTCTCAAATGAAATCCTCCAGAGTCATCACAGTTACTCTATCGTTATTGAAGAGAGAGTCAACACTCGACGACATCCAATCTACCCTATCCTTAGTGTAGCCATCCACTCCGTACTCTTGGATCACTTCTTCTGTGATTTGGATGTATTTTCTAACTGCACCCTCTGATACTGTCAGTACTACATTTCCGCCACATGAGGAATCACCAGCTCCTCCAAATCCACCCGAACTACGTACGGTTTTCTTGATACATTTTCCTGCCAAAGGCATTCTTCGATACGACTCACCACACTTTACGCACCTAATCTTCTGTCTGGTGTATGCCATTAGGTTACCTCTCATATCAGGAAGAAAGTGTGACTCAATTACTTGCTTTGCAACTCTCTCCACAGCCACCGATCGTAGCACACTTCCCAGCTCCAACTGACTGTCCAATTTGTCTTTCATTGTAACTAGGGTTTTGTAAGAAGAATTACTTGGCCCAGCATCCAATGGTCCAGAGTCATGAGTCCAACCATAGCCTCGAATTTCTCCTATCGTTCCAAGACGACTCTCAACAATATCCACGATATCACCAATTTCTTTAGGATGAGGTTGGGAAAGAGTTGCCTCATAGAAATCTCTACTATAGTTCCATGAACAATCGACATTTAGAGCCTCTTTGTCGATTTCACTAGCATTTAGCCTAGTTGTCAGAACCAGCGGAGCATCCATCCTACCACCTCTATTTGCAGGGAGAATAGTCTGGGTAAAGTTTAGCAGGCCGTCCATCAGCATCATCACACTATCTTCATCTCCATCGCAATTCCTTCTCTTAGCGGCATGGAAGAGTGGATGTGCGTATCCTGCAGAGGCGTCAGTCCAACCAATTATTCTGCAAGCCACTCCACCTGAGGTATGTGGTGCGAGCCCAATCGCTATATGTCCAACAATGTCTTGACGGTTCTTGGCCTGATAGAAGGGCTTCATTCCATAGAATCTCTCCAATAAGTCATCAACAAAAGAGCAAGTTGAGAGAAGATGTTTTTCAGCCAAGCTGGACAGAATAAAGTCTTGAGGTAATAACTCAAGCATCTGCTCGTCACTTGAAAGTAGAGCGCCTCTGATATCATGCGTGTATCCAAGATTAACCAGCTTCTTCCAGGAAGTTCCGATCTCGGAAGGTCGGAAGTGTGTAACAGGTACGTCACTCATATCGAATCTAGAGGTTCCATCTCTGAAAACTGAGAGTCCATGTGCGGCTCTCAGAATTCCTTTCTCCAATGGTTCAGGAGATTGCTCTTCAGAGAATAGTCCCTTTACGGCCTTAATCTTCTCAGGTAGCCTATCGAGACCAAGTCTCCTTCTCTTTGCCTCTAGAACAGAACTCAGATTTACTGAGGTCCTTTCTCCTTTTCTCCTACTGCCCTTCTTCCTAGGAGCTAGGATTGTCCTACCGCCACATTCTCTGTAGCTGCCTTCTTCAATACGATGATGACAGGTAACATGAGGGGTCTGTCGTCCACATTCTTGGCATACCCTAGGTCCAACTACCACCATAATTGTGCCTTTTTTTGCCGCCTCAGATACAAGTCTCTGAGGTCCACCGTATTCTCCAATAGGAAAAATTGAATGGACCAGAGGACTCATTTCTCTAGCACCCGACTTCTCAGGCCTTCCCATTCTGGAACCTATTCTACAGGGAACTGCGTCTTCCCATCTGGGTAGGCATGAAACCCTCCTAACTATCTGGAGTGACCGTTCTACTTCGTAGTCTTCCAATAACGATTTAGCCGCGGCAACTTCCGATTCTGGCGCATCCACTTCAATAGAATTAACTTTTACAAGACTTGTTGCGATCCTATCTACATATTCCGAGACTAGCGGCTTAACATCAACCCTAACTCCAATCTTCGACTTTTGAAACTCCAGTCCTAGACCATCTAGCAAGCTCTCCCAGAATTGAGGTATCACGATATCTCCACCATCATGAGAATGACAAATTCCCAAAGTCATCAGAGATGACTTCACTACCCCATGTCTACTCAATTCGGTCCAACGAGGCCATTCCCCCATTACTGGTGAGCCAATCCCATCAACATCCAGTGAGAATGGCCAATCAGCTACTACGCCAACAATCCTAAGAGAATCCGAATCAATTTCACCATAATTCAACAATTTTTCTACTAATTCTGGGATAAATTGTATTGGTAGATCGGACCACCATGGATTCCATGGAGGAGGTACCGCGGCTCCAAACCTCTCACAAATTTTTTTGATTTGAGGCCAATTCAACTCTAGATCCTTCAGGAAAGAAACCCAGTCCCTCTTTCTCCAGGATCTCTCTAGCGAATCCTCACCTCCCCGATTAATAGCACCGTTGAAAGGCATTCCGGGAGGCAAATCTGCTACTGGAATTTCAACAATATCGGAGAAGGCCCGAATCTTTTCCTGACTGTCTATAGAATCAGCAACATCAGCAGCCCACCAATCAATAGAGTACGAAGATGGAACCAAACTCTTGTTGTTCTCCAGAAATTCGCCAAAGCCGAGTAGTATTTCCCCGGAATCCCAAATCGAATCAAGCTTCCCTTCTACTTCTTCCCACTCCTTCTTTGTTCCAATTTTTCTTAAATCGCCATTTCTCAGTAGAACTGTTGGACCTTCGATTTCTATACAAGGAGTGACGGCGCAGGCCTTTCCAGGACCCTCAATTTTCATCTGAGTGCCTACAGAAAGAAAACCACCCATTGCTTCCATGGTGACTGGATTTAACCCAGCAGCTGCAAGACCAGTCGCTCTGCTTCTTCCATATCTGAGCCTAAAACCCCCGGGTTCTCTAGGCTCTCCAAAGACCGGCCTTCCTGCGATAACGTCACCCATGTATCGATCCTCTTTCGGAATTACCCTACTTGCTTTGTCCCCAGTTCCCTCCGAGCCGGAGCTCTTCTGTTTATCTGCGAACTTAGAAATGAAATCCCAACCTGGTACCTTGAGTCTTTCAGTATGGCTCCTAATCTTAGGAGCCTTAAGACAAAGACCCTCTCCGATAACTAACATTACCCCACCTCTAACTCTGGTCCTGAAAGTTCCATTCTCATTCACTACATTCCTGACTTCCTTGTATCCAGCACATTCCATCCTCTCGGTCTCCTCTCCGTTAATCATAACAGGGCATGCATTGACAATCAACTCAGTTTCTTCTGGAGGTGGCTTGTACTGTAGGTTGGCCCTGTACAGGCCGAACTCTTCCTTGACCCTTTCAACTTCTGGCACAGTGGGGGAGTATCTACTAACTCCCATTTCACGTCTAAGTATGTCTCCAATGAGAACTCCCATTGCCTGAGCAGTACCTCCGGCCGCTCTTATAGGTCCACAGAAGTCTATTGAGAGGAACTCTGAACCATCTTCATTATTCAGCAGCCTTACTTCGCCAATTCCATCTAAGGGCGCAACAAGTACCGCTTCTGTTAGTACCGCAAGACCTACTCGAAGTCCGGAATCTATTGCCCTGCGCTTATCTCCAGTTTTGTTATGCATTTCCTTTGTCACAGAAATTGCAATCATTATTGCTGCAGTCTCTCTATCATGTGTGAGTAATAGCTCCCTTAGAGAGGACTCAATCCTAAGTGCCGCCCCCTCCTTTCTTTCCGGATCAGGATATAGATAAGGATCCTCAAGAAGCTTCTCTGTCCTACTCGCTAAATCAGCTGCCCTGGGGATTTCAATTGTCGCTGCAAAGTCAAGACCCTTTGATTTAGCCTCGCTGGCTATTGTATAAGCCTCCTCTATTCTATTATCGAGCCAGACCTGATAGGAATCTTTCTCTTTGGAAAGTCTGTCAATATCCATTTCTTCTATTCTGGCACCAATTTCCAATGTCCCACCTCCGCATGGTAGACCCCACTCCTGCTCGACCGTCCAAGAACATTCACTGTTAAATTTGACAAATAGTCGTTTTTCCAAGGTAATATTCATGCCACTTCCTCCAGCCCGCGAATGATAGCATGACATCAATTTCTGTCGATGAAGCGAGGTCACGTTTGATCGAGAAGATCAAACAACTTGCATACCTTTTCTCCGATGAAGAGCCCTTTGTACTTGCAAGTGGAAGAGAAAGTAAGCATTTCTTTGACATGAAACCAGTAATGATGGATCCAGAGTGTGCTCATTTGCTCGGAGTGTTGATACACTTCGAGTTAGATAATATTTCAGATGTAGATGCAGTGGGAGGACTCGAACTCGGGGCAGTCCCCCTTACTGGAATATCTATAGCCAAGGCTGGCAGAGGATCCTCTCTCCGCGGATTTATTGTTAGAAAGGAGCCGAAAGGGAGAGGTGGACGTAAGACCGGAAACCCGCCGGGAATAGAAGGTTCAAGCCTTAACAAGGGGGATAGAATTGTTCTCTTGGAAGATGTGACCACCACAGGCGGATCAGCTCTAAAGGCAGCAAATATGCTCTCTGAAATGGGATGTATTGTTGTAGCTTGCATAACAATCCTAGATAGAGAAGAAGGGGGTCTGGAGGCTTTTGATAATTCAGATATACCCCTAATCCCTCTAGCACTGAAATCGGAAATTGCGGGATGAGATAATGGGTCAGCACGAAATTGATGCCGAAAAACAACCTTATCATCCAAAAAAACTAGAGAAAAAGGAGTACATTGGGATAGGTGAATTCTTCTC
>MDTD01198384.1_pt1 | contig 11161 bp, 7 predicted proteins | sample 811221 | NCBI WGS metagenome assembly MDTD01 (sample SAMN05326646, study PRJNA326480) | marine metagenome | isolation source: seawater | place: Pacific Ocean: South West | collected 2011
TTAAAAATAAATTTGGTATCAAAAAAATTATTATAGAGAATAATTCTGTTATTAAAGAGGAAAATATTAAGAAGAATTTAAGCTTTCTTTATGAAACTAATCTTTTTTTGTTAAATACTAAAAATATAAAATTTAAATTAAATAAAATAGATTTTATCGAAAGCTTTCAGATTAAAAAAATTTATCCTGACAAAATTATAATTAGAATTTATGAGAAAAAACCTATAGCTGTTTTAAATATAAAGAAAGAAAAGTATTATTATACTAGCGATGGCGAGGTAGTAAAATTTTTTGACTTAAAAGAGTTTAAAAACCTACCAATAGTTTTTGGAGATCACAAAAGCTTTGAAATCTTCTATAACGATTTAATAAATATTAATTTTCCTCTGAATGAAATTAAAACTTTTTATTTATTTGAGTCTAGAAGGTGGGACTTAGTCACTGTAGAGAATCAGACTATCAAATTACCTATAAATAACTATGTAACAAGCCTACAAAATTATTTAAGTTTGAAAGAACGAGCTAATTTTGAAAAATATAAAACTTTTGATTATAGAATTAAAAATCAACTTATTTTAAAATAAACAATGTCTACAAAAGATTCAATTATATTTGTCGAAATAAATAATTATGAATTTATATTTGTTGCTGGATTCTTAAATGAAAATAAAAATTTTGAATTATCTCAGGTCGTTAAGACCCCACTAAAAGGAATACAAGATAAAAAAATTACTAATTTGGAATTAGTCAGTAATATTATAAAAGAAAATATTTACTCAATAGAACAAAAGTCTAATTTTATTTTTAAAGAGGTGATACTAGTAAATAATTATTTTAATTGTTCTTTGATAAATTTTACCGGTTTTAAAAAATTGAATGGATCACAATTAAATAAAGACAATATTACATACATATTAAATTTATTAAAATCTAAAATAAGTGAGATTGAGAAGCAAAAAATAATTTTGCATATTTTTAATACAAAATATGTTTTAGATCAAAAAAAAATAGATAATTTACCCATTGGATTATTCGGTAACTTATATTCACAAGAACTTTCTTTTGTTTTAATAGATAAGAATGATTATAAAAACTTAATAAATATTTTTGAAATCTGTAACTTAAGAATTAAAAAGATAATTTCAAAAAAATTCCTGGATGGTGTAAATATTATAAATAAAGATATAAATCATGAAACTTTTTTTAGAGTTGAAATTAATGAAAACGATATTGAAATAATTTTTTTTCAAAACTCAGCATTAAAATTTGTTCAAAGCTTTAAATTTGGATCAAATTTAATTTTGAACGATATTTCAAAAGTAATAGCTCTCAACACTCAAGTCATAAGAAAAATTTTAATGAATTCTAATTTCTCTAACCGAAAATTAGATACAGAGTTAGTTGAAAAGGAATTTTTCGACAATAATAATTATAGAAAAATTAGAAAACAATTGATTTTTGAAATAGCTAAAGCCAGGATCGAGGAACTCTCTGAATTAGTTATTTATAAAAATATTAATATCAAAAGCTTCTTGAAAAAAAATTCAGCTGTTTTTTTAAAGATTAATGATCTCTCAAGTCAAAAATGCTTTGAGGAGTGTTATAGAACTTACTTCTCAAATAATTTTCAATTAGATCTAAAATTTTTAAAAGATTTAACCCTCCAAGAATTCTACAACACTGCAAGCAGAATTGTTCAATATGGGTGGAAGCAAGAAGCAGTGCCAATTATTCAAGAAAAAAAGTCAATTATAGCTAGATTCTTTAATAAAATTTTTAATTAAACTTTGTTATTTTTTGAAACATTAGTTGTTTTAAGAGCTTCAGATAAATTATGTATAAAACCTCTCATGCTTAGAATTTATCAAAATACAATAGATAATCCTGTAAGCTTCAAAGGGATTGGTCTTCACTCAGGAAAAGAGTCTGAGATTACAATTCTACCAGCAAAAGCAAATCAAGGCATAATTTTTAAAAGAGTCGATATTGAAGGTGATAATTTAATTCACGCTAATTATAAAAATGTTTCATCTGCAAAGTTATGTTCCACTTTGCAAAATAATAAAGGAGTTAAAGTTTCTACGGTAGAACATTTGTTAGCTTCTCTTTACATTGCGAATATTGATAACGCCTTAATAGAGATAAATAATGTAGAAGTTCCAATTATGGACGGGTCTGCTAAAATTTTTTTAGACGTTTTAAAAAAAGCTAAAATCAAAAAACTTGATAAAAAGATAAAATATTTAAATATAATTGACAAAGTAGAACTCAAGGATGGAGCAAAGAAAATTTCTATAGAACCAAGTAATTCAAGCTTTGAGGTAGATTTTAAATTAAAGTATGAAAATAAAATAATAGGTAAACAAAGAAACTTAGTTAATTTTCAAAATGATAATTTAAAAAATGTTTGTGATTCAAGAACTTTTTGCCTTTTAGAAGATATTGAAAAAATTAAAAAACTTGGATTAGCAAAAGGGGGTTCTTTAGATAATGCTATTGTGGTTGATAAAAACAGGATTCTCAACTCTGGTGGTTTAAGAAATGAGAAAGAATTTGTAAATCATAAAATTTTAGATTTAGCAGGAGATTTTGTTTTATCTGGCTATAGAGTTCTTGGTAAAGTTGTTTGTGAGCACGGTGGTCATCTTTTAACAAATTCATTTTTAAAAAAATTATTTATTAACAGCAAATGTTTCTTAGAAATAGAAACTAATGATGGAGAAATAGTTAAGAAAACTCCTCAAAATCAGTCAATTAGATTAGCGGTTAACGCTTAACCTTATTAAAAAATAATACTATTTTCTTTTTAATCTGATATTAATTTTATAATGTTGGTTAGATGCTTAATAATTTTTCTTTTACTTTTAAATTCGTGTGCAAATAAAGAAAAAGATTTATACAAACCGTCAGATTTACTCGATCCCTACAAATCTTACAAAGAAGGATTACAAGCTTTTGAAGATAACGCATTTTTTTTAGCAAACAAAAAATTTTCCGAAGCAGAGTTAAATTTTGAAGATCCAGATTTAGCTGCCAAGTCTGCAATTATGTCTAGTTTTGCTTTATACGGAATTAATTTTTATGGAGAAGCAGAAGAAAATCTTAAAAGATATTTGAAAACATACCCAGCAGATAGATATGTAATATACGCTCACTATCTACTTGCAATTATTTATTTTGAGCAAATCAGTGACGAAAAAAAAGATTTAGGGCCTTTATTAAAAGCCAATAAGAAAATAAATTTCTTTTTGAGCAGTTTTCCTAACTCAGAATATTCAATCGATTTAAGATTTAAAAAAGATTTAATACAAAATCAACTCTCAGCAAAAGAACTATATATCGCTAAATACTATATTTCTGTACAAAAATGGATACCTGCAATTAATAGACTAAAAAATATTTTAGAAAAATATGACAAAACAATTTTTGTCGAAGAAGCACTACATCGACTTGTAGAGTTACATTATCATATTGGTATGGAGGACGAGGCAAATAAATATGCTAGTATTCTTGGCTATAACTATAATTCAAGTGAATGGTTTCAACAATCTTATAAAATTTTGAATAAAAATTATGAAATAAGATCAATAAATAACCAGGAAAAAGATAGTAGCTTATTTGATAAAATTATAGAATTAATTAAATAGCGTCTATGAAAGATAATTCTAAAATTATTAAAGATTTCAAATCAAAAATTTACGAATTACGTGAACATAATAAATTTTATTTTAATGAAGATAATCCCAAAATCACAGATGCAAAATATGATGTCCTTAAAAAGGAAATCTTTGCTTTAGAAAAAAAATATTCCTTTCTTAAAAAATTAGATTTGACAAAAAATTTAGTTGGATCTTTTCCATCTAACAAATTTAAAAAAATAAAACATTTGAAACCAATGCTTTCTCTTTCAAATGCATTTAAAAATGATGACATGATAGATTTTTTGAAAAAGATTAACAATTTTTTGAATAATAAAAATAGTAATATCGAATTATTTTCTGAGCCTAAAATAGATGGAATTTCCGCAACACTAATTTATGAGAAGGGTGTTTTAACAAGAGGCCTTTCCAGAGGAGATGGAATGATTGGTGAAGATATCTTAGAAAATTTAAAGACTATATCTGCTATACCAAAAAAAATTAAAGATAAAGAATTTCCAAATTTGTTGGAAATAAGATGTGAAATTTTTATTAGTAAAAAAGACTTTCAATTGATTAAAAATAATTTTGCAAATCCAAGAAATGCAGCAGGAGGTTCTTTAAGACAAAAAGATCCAAACGAAACATCCAAAATTCCACTTAAATATTTCGCTTATGGTTTTGGAGCTGTTGAACCTATGAAATTTTCAACTCAATTTGAATTTTTAAAAAAAATTAATAATTGGGGCTTCTCAACTAATCCATTATCAGAAATTATTAATGGAGAAGATCAAATAGAAAAACAACATCAAAAAATTGATACCCTAAGGTCTTCATTAGATTATGATATAGATGGTTTGGTTTATAAGGTTAACGATTTAAAATTACAAAAAAGGTTGGGCTATACATCTAATGCACCTAGATGGGCCATTGCATATAAATTCTCCGCAGAAAAAGCTTTAACGAAAATAAATAATATTACTATTCAAGTTGGACGCACAGGTGCAATTACACCAGTTGCCAAGGTTGACCCAGTGACAGTCGGTGGAGTTGTTGTATCAAATGCAACATTACATAATGAAGATGAGATAAATAGAAAAGATATAAGAATAGGAGATACAATTTTAATTCAAAGAGCAGGAGATGTTATTCCACAAGTTGTTTCAGTAGATCTTTCGAAAAGAAAAATAGACAGCAAAAAATTTATTTTTCCCAGTAAATGTTTATGTGGGTCATCTACAAAAAAAGAATTTAGCAAAAGCACCAAAAAAGAAGATGCAGTTAGAAGGTGTATAAAAGGATATGAATGCAACTTTATAGCAAAAGAAAAATTAAAACACATAGTATCTAAAGAAGCACTTAATGTAGAAGGGCTAGGAAAAAAAGTTGTTGAACAGTTCTGGGATTTAAATTTAATTAAGGAGCCATCAGATATATTTCAACTGAATTATGATAAAATAAGGAAGCTCGAAGGCTGGGGAGAGTTGTCGATAGAAAATTTAAAAAAAGCTATATTTAAATCAAAAACTATAAATTTAGAAAGATTTATTTTTTCGATTGGGATTAGACATATTGGCCAAGAAAATGCCAAAGTTCTTGCAGCTTTTTTCATTTCAATAAGAGAATTTTCACAATTGATTAAAAAAGAAAAAAGAGACGCAATTCTTAAAAATTTGGCAGATCTTGATGGTATTGGAGAAACTCAAATTGACTCAATTAAAAACTATTTTTCAAAAGAAATTAATATTAAAATTACACAAAATTTAATAAAACAATTAATAATAAATAATTACATAATAAAAAATAAAAGTGGTAAGTTTTCAAATAAAAAACTTATGTTCACTGGGGGATTTGAAAATATGAGCAGATCTGAGGCAAAATCTTTAGCGGAGAATAATGGTGGAAAAGTATTAGGATCAATATCAAAAAAACTAGATATTTTAGTTGTAGGAAATTCTAAACCTACAAAAAAGAAGATAGAACAGGCTAGAGAGTTAAAAATTAAAATAATTACTGAAAAAGAATGGAATAAAATTTTAAATAGTTGAACAAGCTTTTTTAAGATCTTTAGTTTCCTCTTTATTCATTGCATTTTTAAGCTTTATAAAAACTTTTTTATGGTAGTTATTAATCCATTCAATTTCACTTTGATTTAACAAATTTTGATTAATTAGTTCTTTTTCTATTGGCGCAAGTGTTAAATTTTCAAAATATTTTTTTCCATTAACTTTTTTTACATAAATTAAATTCTCAATTCTGATTCCAAATTTATTTTTTTCATAGTAACCTGGCTCATTAGATAAAACCATTCCTTCTTGAAACATAATATTATTATTTTTCGAGATTGCTTGTGGGCCCTCATGCACATTAAGAAAATACCCAACTCCATGTCCAGTACCATGAGCGTAATTTAAACCTATTTGTTTTAAATATTTTCTTGCATAACTATCAATATTAGAACCTGTTGTTTCTCTTTTTAAATTAAAATTTGCAACTGCTATGTGACCTTTAAGAACTCTAGTAAAAATATTTTTAACTCTTTTATCATAATTATCCAAAGAAATAGTTCTAGTTACATCTGTAGTTCCGAACTCATATTGCCCTCCTGAATCTACTAAATAAATATCTCCACTTTTAAGAGTTCTATTAGTTTTTGTATTAGCTCTGTAATGAATTATGGCTCCATTAGGCCCACTTCCAGAAATTGTTGGAAAACTTAAAAACTTAAATTTATTATTTTTTTTTCTAAACTCATATAGTTTCTGTGATGCACTAATTTCTGTAATTTTCTTTTTCCGGAAGTTTTTTTTTAACCAAAATAAATATTTCGTAAGAGCTATACCATCAAAAATATGAGCTGATATTATGTTATTGATCTCTTTATTGCTTTTGATTGCTTTGAAATTATAAATTGGATCTTGTAAATTAAGTATCTTATTATTTTTTGAAATAATATCTTCTAAATAAAAAGAGCATGTATTTGCATCTATTAAAAATTTTTTTTTTTTAATTTTTGCTAGTATTTTATTAATTAAATTAAATTTTATAAAATTTACATTGCTAAAATTTTTTTTAAAAGATAACGGTATTTTCTTTAAATCACAAAAAAATATCATTTTTTTATTTTTTTCAATTAAAATATGGCAATGAGGTAGCGGAGAATATTTTGTGTCTTTGCCCCTGATATTAAGCAGCCATGCATTATTTTCACTAGCTGTAATAAATTGAAAATCTGCATTTTTTTTTTTCAAAAAATTTACAACTTTTTGAATTTTAGATTTATAATTTAGTCCAACAGAATGATTGGGCAAACAGTAAAATTTAGTCATACTTTTTTTAATTTTCCTATCCCAAATCTCGTCGATTAAATTATTTTTTAGAGGTTTGAATTTACAATTATTCTTTTTAAAAAAAACATTTAAAACTTTTTTTGTTAAAAGGGTTGGATCAAATCCAATTGTTAATTTTCTATTTTTAAGAATATCAGCAGGCATTTTATTTGGGAATGTAAGTACTTTGAAAAACTTTCCGCTTTGATTGATTGCTTGTAAAGTATATCTACCATCTACAAATAAATAATTTTGATTTTTAAGTATTAACGATAATCCGTATGAGCCTGAAAAATTTGAGATATATTTTAATCTATCATTATGGCTGGATACATACTCTCCAAAAAACTCATCATTTTTTGGGATTATATAACCGTCAATATTCTCTCTTATAAGGGCTTTCCTTAATTTTTTTATTTTTTCCATTTAAGCATTTTATTTTTTTTATACCTATCCCATCCTGGGCTTCTATATTCTTCATCATAATTTATAGAACTATCTTGGTTAAATTCAAAATCATCAGTTTCAGTAATTCCTATTTCATTTTTTTCTACACTTTCATCTGGAATCTCATTAATGAATCTTGATGGTAATGCATCCATCCAGTCTCCATGATAAGCTCTTTTCATAGCAAAAGATAAATATGCCTCTTTTTTTGCTCTTGTAATTCCAACATAAGCCAGCCGTCTTTCCTCTTCCAACGCAAAATCTCCTTTTTCTTCCAAGGACTTTTGGTGAGGAAATAATCCTTCCTCCCAACCTGGAAGAAACACAACATCGAATTCTAAACCTTTAGCTGCATGCATTGTCATAAGATTTATTTTTGCTCCTTCCCACTCCTGGTCTATTGAAGTAGCTAAAGCAACATGTTCTAAAAAACTTTGTAAATTGTCATAATCTTGCATAGCTCTAAGTAATTCTTTCAAATTTTCTAATCTATTCTCATTTTCTAAATCCTTTTTATTTTTTAACATAGATGAATACCCTGACTCGTCTAATATCAGCTTGAGTAAATCAAAATGTTTCATATTTAGTGATTCCCTTCGCCACTTGTGAATCAAATTAATTAGTTGAACAAGTGTAGTTTTTATTTTTGGTTTAAAATTTCCTTTTTCAATTATCTTTATAATTGAATCTTCTAAGCATAATTTATTATCTTTTCCAAAAGTATAAATTTGACTGAGGGTACTCTCTCCAACTCCTTTTTTAGGAGTTCCGATAACTCTTTCGAGAGCCAGATCATCGAATTTTTGATTTACAATTCTCAAATAAGATACGGCATCTTTTATTTCTGCTCTTTCATAAAACTTAATCCCTCCCAAAACCCTATACCCAATACCTACTTGAAGAAACCTCTCCTCAAATTCTCTTGTTTGATAAATTGCTCTTACAAGTATTGAGACATCATTTAAAGAATATTTCTTTTTTAATTTTTGCTCTATAATATCGCTTATACCTTGAGCTTCTTCTTTACCAGTTCTGTAACAATTTAACTTTACTAAATCCCCATCAGTTGCAGATGACCATAATTTTTTACCTACTCTATTCGCATTATTAGAGATTAAGTTGGAGGCAGTTTCTAAAATATTTTTAGTAGATCTATAGTTTTGCTCTAATTTAAAGACTTTACAATCTTTATAAATTTGATCAAATGTTAAAAAATTTTTTATTTCCGCGCCTCTCCAGCTATAAATTGACTGATCATCATCACCCACACAGCATATATTTTGTTTATCGTTAACCAATAAGTTCAACCATTTGTTTTGTATAAAATTAGTATCTTGAAATTCATCAACTAAGATATATTTAAAATTATTATGGTATATTTCTTTTATATCTTTATGCTCATCAAAAAGTTTTACACAAAACAAAATTAAATCTCCAAAATCGAATGCATTCAAATCTTTTGTCTTGTCTTGATAAATTTTATAGACTTTTAAAATTGACTTAATTATTGTGTTTGTTTTTTCTATCTTTACATCTTTTGGTAAAAAACCCTTATTTTTCCATTGATCAATATGATACATGATTAGTTGAGGAGAAAATTTTTTAGCATCTAAATCCTCTGCTTTTACAATATTTCTAATCAGTTTTTTTTGGTCATCAGTATCTAGGATTGTGAAATTACTTTTATAACCAAGAGCTTCAGCATGTCTTCTTAAAATTTTTACACTTATTGAATGAAATGTTCCTAGCCAGGGAATAGCATTAGAGCTTCCTTTAAGATGATGCATTACTCTATTTTGCATTTCTCTCGCAGCTTTATTAGTGAATGTCACACACAAAATTTGATTTGAAAAAGCTTTTTTTTGATTGATTATATGAATTAATCTAGTTGTTAAAACTCTAGTTTTGCCCGAGCCAGCCCCAGCAACAATCAAGTTAGGACCCTCAGTACTCAGAACGGCTTCTTTTTGCTCTTTGTTTAAACTATTAATTAATTTATCAATGCTATTCATAAGTAAGAATTTTCATTTATATACTACTTACAAAAATAAAAAAAATGATAAATAAAATTTACAAAATAATTAACAACAAATTTTCAAGATATTTTAAATTTATTTTTTTTTTTAAGATATCTTTTTGTAATTTTTTTTGTCGCAATAGTCTTATTTGCTACGATACCTCATTTTTTTGATTATAAAAAAAAGGAAGCAATTATCTCGTTTAATCTCAGCCAGAGTTACGGGTTAGAAATAAAAAGAATAGAAAATATCAAATTTAAATCCTTTCCATTTCCTCATTTACAAATAAGTAATTTAAATGGAAATCTTTATTCAAGTGATACGGTTTCAAAAGTAGAAAAATTATTCATTTACCCAAAATTATTTAGTATTTATAATTACGATAACTTTCAAATAAGAAAAATAAAATTAACAAAAGGTGAGATACAAACTGATATTAAAACTATAAATTTCTTAATCCAAAATATCTTTAATCATAAAAAAAAAATAATTTTTAAAAATCTAAATCTTAAAATAAAAGATACTAAAAATTTTATAATTGATATAAAAAAAATTAATTTTTCAAATTATGGATATTATAGAAATATTATAAGTGGCAAGCTTTTTGATAAAAATTTTAAAATAAAGTTAGACGACAATTTGACTAATATAAACTTTAAGTTAATAAATACAGGGGTATCAGCTTCATTAAACTTACAAAATAAAATCAAAAATAATCCATATTCTGGAAGTTTAAAAGGTAGTATATTACAATCTAACTATAAATTTGATTTTATTTACAATGATGACTCTATAGAGATTAACAATTTTTTTTTCCGAGACAAAAATTTATCTTTTGATAGCAAAGGAAATATCAAATTATTACCCTTTTTTAAAATTAACTTAACTTCAGAGATTAAAAATTTTGATACAAAAAATATAACCAATTTAAAAATTGATAAATTACTCGAATTTAAAGATCTTATAAAAAAATTAAATTTAAAAAAAGACATAATGTTTAAATCAAAAAAATTTAGTCTTGATTTAATTGATAGGCTAGATATTAAAAGTCAGTTAGCATATGGAAGACTAAATATTTTAAAAGAATTAGTTATAACTAATAGTATTTTAAATTGCACAAGTAACATTAATCTTATTGAAGAGTACCCTATACTAAACTTTACTTGCACACTAAATTCTAATGACAAAAAAAAGCTATTAAAAAAAATAAAAGTTAATTACAAGAAAAAAGATGAACCAATTTATTTAGATGTAAAAGGAAATATAAATATTTTAAATAATAAAATTAATTTTGATTATATAAAAATGAATAATAACTATAATGCTACTGCTGAGGATTTAAAATATTTTAAATTGACTTTTGAAAGTATTTTATTTGATAAAAGCTTTTTAAACATATTTGATTTATCAAAAATAAGTAAATTTGTTTTAGAAATATTATAGTTTATTTCGGCTTTGTCATACTCATAGGATTCATAATCTTATTGTACTCATTTTCATTAATAAGACCTGATTTAATAACTTCGTGTCTAAGAGTAGTTCCGTTTTTATAGGCATTTTTTGCAATCTTAGCAGCTTTGTCATAACCAATTTTAGGAGCTAATGCTGTTACTAACATCAAAGAATTATCTAAGAGATGTTTAATTCTTTTTTTATCGGCCTTTATTCCTTTAACACAATAAAGTGCAAAAGTTTTTGCAGAGTCACTCATAATCTCTATTGATTGTAA
>MDTD01008492.1_pt1 | contig 11160 bp, 8 predicted proteins | sample 811221 | NCBI WGS metagenome assembly MDTD01 (sample SAMN05326646, study PRJNA326480) | marine metagenome | isolation source: seawater | place: Pacific Ocean: South West | collected 2011
AAAATACGGGGCATGTTAGAAAATGTGGAGCGCACTGCATCGGTGCGTGTGCCAACACGAAAAGCGCCGCCGACCGATTCAGAAGACTGCGAAAAGGGTAAAACCCGACATGCCGCAATGTACCGTGTTTCCTCCCGAAATCGAGAATGTCGGTAGACCGGTCACACAAGTCCGCTTGGCGCGTGCGAAATTCAAAGCCGTGCGCCTGCTCATGCAGTACCGCGAGGATATTAAAAACACGTTTGAATCGTTTTGCTTCGTGGCGTACGAGAAGTGCACGCGCGTGAAAGTCGATATGGACGATGCTATTCGCCGAGCACGCGCCTGCAAGATCGATCCCTTTTTGGAAAATGTGTGGGGAGAATCTAACGACGAGGATGTCGCTGTCAGCGACGAGTTTCCGATGACGGACGCGGAGCTGGTCGGGACGATTATGCACGAGGCGTTGCACTACGTGTGTCGTCTCGACCGAGGGTACGGGTGGAGAGATTTGTGCACGCGCGTCGAGCACGAGGTGATGGAGTTTCTCGGGGATATTCAATGAAAACAAAAAAAAATTTATAGATCGGTGGTGAATGAATTATGCCACACAAAATCCTTTCTTCTGTGCTTCGGGGTATTCCTGTTTCAAATAGTCGCCCGTGTCGTCGTTCCACATCCTGCATTTTTTATCATCTTTCGTTACGGAGTCGCAGCTATCCCACCCGCCGTTATCATCATAGAAACACCATTCGGTCTTTTTCCCGGCGGCTTTGGTACAATGATCATGGTTACCCACGTGACTATACTTGGTCTCACTCCAAAATTTGCATGTTTTCCCCGTCTTCGTTTTATTGGATGGACGCAGTGGCTCTGAATAACTCTTGCACTCGTTGTTGGCAGCGCAGTGGTCTGCACACGAGGTGGATTCGCATTTGTCTTCTCGTTTCTGAAAGTAATGGTAATCGCTGGTGGATTTAAAGTCGTCTGGTTTTGAGTTTCTGTCCTCGCGGCTCAACCAGCAGTATTTCTTCCCCTTTTTCTGTTTCAACTTGTAGTCGAAACTGCGACACCAACTGCGTTCGGCACACTTATTTTTGCACAGTTGTTGACATTTGGCCCAGTCTCTGTTCCCGCACGAGATCTTTTCTTCGTTGTGGCCATGCATGGCATGATTTTTTATTTTTTCGAAGTAGATTTCCTTGCCGCTGGTGGGACACGTCTTTGGAAATACCGGATTATTAACGGCCACATTGCCGTACACCTTAGCCGCCGCCGCAATTGCTCTTCCAAGATTATTCCTCATAGAACTACCGAAGATCAGCAGTGTCGGGTTGTGTGTGTCGAGCATTTCACTCCAGACCAGCGTCGAGTTCTCTGCCGAGTTCTCTGCCGAGTTCTCTGCCGAGTTCTCTGCCGAGTTCTCTGCCGAGTTCTCTGCCGAGTTCTTCTTCTCCGCTTCGTCTTCGATTCGGTGCAATCGAGTCGGCCGGCCCCGTATGTGAAAGTAGTGGTATTTGCTGTGACTTTTGAATTTGCTGCGACCACGCGGTGTGTCTTTGCTCTGGTCGGACAATAAACAATACTTGTGTGGTTTGCGTTTTCCCAGTCTATAGTCGAAACTTTTGCACCACCATGTCTCGGCGCATTTTCGTTTGCAATAATTCTGGCACGAACGTGTATTCCTGTTTCTGCATCTAAGTTTCCAGCGGTTGTTTTTCTTTAAAACGTGCTTATGGTATTTGCTAAAGCTGCAGCAATTTACCTTTTGATTATTTCCGTAGGGGCAGGCGTTGCCCCCGTTCGTCGCGTATTTGGTGACTCTGTACGTTCTTTTGCATCTTGAGTCGCAACCTCCAAAGGACCCTCTGCAATGGTTGCAAGTTCTTCGCGCGCCGTTTGCGTGCGGGCATCCCCGCCCGCCGTTTGTGCTGTGCCGGGAAATGTAATATGTCCGGTGTGTCCCGTTGCACGCACTCCAACTCCCCCTGCAGTCTTGGCAAGCTTGTCGGAACCCGTCGGGATGTGGGCACGCTTTTCCCCCGAGATGCGCTTTTTGTGTGTGTGTGTACCTTCGAGATTTTCCACCGAAACCATGTCTTCTACATTGCCCCCATGACCCTTTGCAGTCCTTTACGTTTTTGGGGTTGACTTTGAACGTGACCGGCAAGGATATAACACCGCTGCATCCGGGATCGGTGTGCACACCACCCCCTAAGCGTTTGCACTTGAGAGAATCGGCACAGTCTGAATCCTGTGTACAATTTCCCTTGCATTTTGGGAACGGCCCACTCCCTTGTACCTCTGCCAACACCGGAAGAGGCGCGCAGTATTTCTTTCCGCTACCGTACATGGCCGTCGGCGACTCGCTGCACGCTTCCGTTGCGTGGTGAGATACGCACTTGTACGCGCTGGAACAGTCGCTATCTGACGTGCACTGTTCGCACCGAGCCTTGAATCCCTCGGTACTGTCGAGCGCAAAATATGGTTTCGCGCGCTTGTGAAAGTAATGGAAGTTGCTGCTGGATATATAGGCAGATGCATGCGTGTCTTTCGAAGCGCGGCTCAACCAGCAGTATTTACTCCCCACGGATTGCTTCAATCGGTAGTCGAAACTCTTACACCACTCGTGTTTGTCGCACTCCTCTTTGCAGTGCTCTTGGCACGCTGCCCACCCCCTCTGGCCGCAGTCGACTTTCTGTGCATTGTGGCCGCTGATGGCATAACCCTTAATTTTGTCGTACCCGCCGTAGCTGGTCGCGCTGCGCACCTCCGGCGTTCGCGATCCCGTGGCTTCAAACTTGATGTCTTCGTCGATCTGTTTGGAGAACTCTGATTTGGGACACATCGCAATGGGTAGTTCAGACTTTTCGCAGATGTATTTTGTAAATTTATCTATTGCCTGACCCGTCAACTTCTTGCAACCCATCACGAGACCCTTGCCGATTAACGGGCAAAGTATCTTACCCTTTTTCGGGCCAAGGAAACCCACGCATTTGGGCATCGCCTTTAACCATATCTTGTCGCAAATGGAAGTCGCTTTATTCGCTCTTCCTGAATTCATAAACTTCAGCGTTTCTCCTATCCAGATCGTGCACCGTTCGCACGGATCATTGGTGCGAAGAGAATCGGCCCCCATCTTGGCCAAGTTTGCGATATAGTTTTTAGGGTATATGTCCGAAATATTTGTCCCTGCGGTTTTATCGATCGCCCCGAGCACCATTAGTGTACCCTTTTCCTGCAGCGCGCTCGTAGCTTGGATGGTTTTTCCCGCTTGTTCTATGAGCGCAGGAACCGCTTCCCCCATCACTTGCCACACGTTTTCTTTCCCTTCAAACATCTCTTTGTCCAGACCATTCATTTCCAGCATTTTCTCGCCTACACATTGGAAATCCATACTGGCGGCGCAGTCCAATGCGTGCAGTCCGGCGAACAGAGCGCCGCCCGAACCGTTGTTTACGGCGTCGGTCATCGCTTTGAATGGTTGTACGCCCAATACATCTGCATTGTAAATGTCGGTGAGTACGTCCTTGGTCCCCTCGGACACGGCGTTCATGGTCGCTCCCACGAATTTTCCGGTGGGGCTGTCTTTGATGTCGTTATAAATGGCGGCGTACGTGTCCCCGTCGGTCAACGTCTTGTACACGTCGCTATCCCCAATATCTTTGATGGTGTTCGTCGCCCATTTCCAATGCTTGGGGTCGGTGATGCCCGTTTTTTCGATTTCCTTCGCCAGTGGGGAAATCACAGCTTCGTGAATCGGGTCTATAATATTCTTCTCTAACCAACCGCCAACGTTTTTTCCGGCTTCTTCGAACCATTTGCCGGCGTCTTCGAAAAGATTGAGTTGAACGGCAAATTTGCCGTGTTGGTTTCGTAATTGGAGAGGTCTGTCGAATCGGGGTATTCGATGCATGTTTGTTTAGTTTATACATCGAACAACAAAAAAAAATATGAGATCTTTGGAAAATAACTTCAATTTTCCTCGGATTTTCCGTCAAACTCGGGATCGGCGAAATCGATGTCGTCCTCCGGATCCGCATCGAAATAGTCATCATTTTCCTCCTCGGCGTCGTTGTAGTCTGGCAGTGGGTTGTTATTTGAAAATGTGCCAAAACATCTATCAATTTTGTCTAGTTGTTCATCATCCACCGCCGACTGACACGTCGATTTACAGCTGGCGCGAACGGCGTCGTCGGTGTATACCCGACACATTTCGTCGAGGTAGTCGTTGAATTTGTTGGACATTAGTCTTGTTTCTTGTAAGAACAAGAAAAAAAAAGTGCGCGTTGAACAGGTTTACAATGTTATTCTTGCCCCTTTCCAAAAAAAACAATGCCTCTGCAGCAATCGCCGCCGTCGTCGCGCACGCTCCACTTTCTGAAACACGTCTACGACCCTTCGAACGACGATATTCGTCGTCTGTTCCCGGATTATCAGCCTTGGACGCAGGCCCAATGGCTCGCGGAATATACACAGCACGGCGATCCCAACGGATCTCCGAGAATCGCGGCGTTCGCGCTCCGCAAGTTGGACGCGGTCACCACGAGCTACCGCCTTTCCGCAGGCCAGCGAGCTGATTTGCAACGACTCTCACGCAACGAGCCGACAGATGAGGGGTTTTCCGGGTACGAAGGTTATTGCCGCACACTGCGTGCACGCCAACTGGACTATGTTGGATGGTAGTCGGGCTGACTGAGAGTTGAAAGAAAAAAAAAACGACATTTTTTTTTTCGGAGAGAGCAGATTACTGTTTGCGCATAAGCAGCATGACCGCAATGATGAACGAGGCGACAATGCAAATGAAATATGCGCCGTAGGTTGTCATCGTGGCGATTCCGAGAGCGCCGGCGTCTTTCAGATCATCTAGATGGTTGCCTTTGCCTTCACCATCATTCGTCGTATCTTCTTCTGCACCCTTGGCTGTCGTAGCTACCGTGATGGTGGCCATGATAATCACAAGCACGAGCAGAGCAATAATGGCGATCGACAGGCGGCGTTGGTGCACGGCAAGACCCTTGTAGTCTGGGTTGGCGGGGTTGACGACGAACCCTTGGATACCAAGACCACCGGCAAACAGAGACAAGAGGAGACCAGCGAGAGGTGAGTCGACGGGCATTTTCGTTTTTTAGTAATACCGTTAGAAAATAATCGCGCGCTCATTTTTTTACAATTTTTTTTTTGCCTGTGTTGAACCGGAAAGTAAGTTCGCTTATACTATCATTCCTAATATACTATTCATATAACTGTTCGCACGTGACGGCACCAAAACCGGCACCATGAGCGACAGCGACTACGACCCCAACTCCTCCGGGGAGGAGTGGTCCGGCGCCGAGGACTCCGACGATGACGACCACGGCGTCGCACTCGCACCGGCCGTGCCGGTTTCCGCACTCGGTGGTGCCGCCGGCGCGGCGGACGACGAGGAGGACCAAGACATGCAAGACGGACTGATGGCCGACAAGGTGCGGACGGGGCAGACGGCCAATCAGCGCGACCTGCAAAAGAGGGGACTGCCTCCGCTGTTTCACTCACAGCACGCTGTATCGCACGCCGCGACGTCTCTTACGATCGTTGCAAAGCCATATCACAGCGGACACGCGTACGGGTCGGCAATCGGTGCCGCGGAGGGCACGCTGGCCGAAGGGCCCGTCACCGTCAGCTTTGGCTTTGTGAACCCTGATTTGTGGAACGCCATGTACGCGTCGGCAGGTCCGTCGTCGCGGTTCAAACTCCTCCCGAGTGCAGCGTGCGCACAGATCACGCATATGCACGCCGCAGAAGAAGAGGCGGCGGACGTCTGCAAGTTCTACATGGCGCTCGACTTTCCCCACCGCTACACGATCGTCGTGGCGCGGCCGTACACGGAAGGCTGGACGCGGGGCCACATGTGCCTTGTTCTGCGGGCGGGACGGGTCTTTACCCAGTTTTACCGCCCCGAGATTTGCAAGAAGCCGACCCGCTTCGCATTCAACGACGTCGTGCTGGACGAACACGACATTCACGAGCGCAATAACCACGCCGACATCAACACGGAGATGGCGCAACTCGTCCGCCGCACCGCGACCAAGGTGTTGGCCGTCCCCCAAGGGAACGTCCCCCCGGGAGAGGACCAAGATGGGGACGCGACGCTCACCAACAAACTTCTGGCGGTGTGCACGGTCGGGCACCTGTCGCTTCAATCCCAAACCGCAGCACGTCAGTTCGTCGCAAAGCATATGCGGCGCGGCAACGCCAAGTTTTTTTTGAAACTGGGACGCCCCGACGGCCAGACGCTGCAGCGCAAGAACATCCCCGTGTCCGAAGAGACCGAGTGGCCAATGGCGCGTCTCGAGGTGAACACGCAGGGCAACACGCAAGGTTTGGCGACGGTTCCCGCCGTGGTGCTTGCGTTGGCACGGATGGACTACGCGTCCCTGTTTCAAGTGCTGATGGGACTCGACGACGTGTACGCCAACATCGCGCTGGCCGCCCTGCAGTACAAGCACGTCTCCGCGCAGGCGTCCGACCCGACGCATTTGCAGCGCGACAAGATCATAGCCTTTGCCGCGAGCCACTACCGCGTCGACGCCGAAGGGCGCATCTACCCCAAGACGGTAGTATGGTGGGCGTTCAAGGCGATCAACGTGTCGCGCATGCTCGCGTCCACCGACAGTCTCCGCGAATGCAACGGTGCGCTTTTGTGCGGCCCACAACGCAACGCCTCCGTCGTCTTTCGTTTCCGCCTGCGCCGGCCGCAAGTTATCACTACGCAGCACGGCCCGCGGACGTTCGACTACATTCTGCTGTCCGGGCGCGAGATCACCACACAGGGGGCGCGGTTTACTGCACTGGAAGTCGTCTGGCACAATATCCTCCACAACGGCCTGCTCCCGCTGCTGGAATCGCCCGGTGTGGGCGGATCCCCGTTGACGCCGAACGACCTTCGCGATTTTTTCCGCAACTACACGCCGCACCGCGAGCAACTTCGCAGGTGTGGTCGCATGGACCATCCCGACGAAGAGCGCGTCCTGCTCATGTATTCATCCGGGCGCCCGTGCGCGACGCTGCTCCCGTTCACCGGGGGCGGCGTTCGGGTCGATTCGGGCAATGCGTTCCATCTCCTCAAGGCGGCTCCGCGCACGCTGGGTGTGAACGTGCGCACGTGTCTTACGATGCACGACGGTCACGGCGTTCTCCACAGCTCGCGTACTTCAACCTTTGTGGATTCGCATTCGCCCGCGCTGTCCAATGCAGACGAGGCGGGAGTTTTCAATAGCCTCGAAGAGTCAGGAGGGTACAACGCGATGTTTTTGGACAATATTCGCGCAATGGCGGTGGGACAGACCGCGGCCTTTCGCCAAGGCATCTACACCGTCCAGATTCGCATCACCGCGGCGCAGCCCGACCATTGGGGCGCGGCGGCGGCAGAGAGTCATCCTCGTTATTTCCAACTACTCGAAAGTTCGCGGGGCATCAAGTTTCCGCTCGGCGAGTACCACGAAACCGGCGTCGAAGAAGGCCACGCTCGCATGGTGCTCCGCGTCGTCGACAAAGACTACGACACGAGCAGTCACGGTGGCGGAAGTCTGCACGTGCAACTGTGTGGTGTGCGACCCGTCACCTTTTTCGACGGTCCTTTTGTGACGGACGCCGAGGCCACCAAGATGGTGCTCGACCACGAGCTTGAACAGTTTCGCACCCGCGCATACAATGTAAGCGGGCAACTGCTAACCGGCCCGGAGTATCTCGAACACGCGTTTGCGATGGATTTCGTGCGCAAACCCGACGGTACTATCGGACCGCGCGAGTCTCCCATCGACTCCGACACGTGTATGCTTCGCGAGAACGCAAATATCGAGCTCGAACCGTCGCGCGGCCTCCCCTATCGGGGTGCGTGGGATCGCATGCTCTGCATCCAGTCGCTGAGCGGGCACCGCCCGTGGCGCGTCGAGTTTGACACGTGCGGGTTCGCATCGCGTGAAATCTGCAGCACTACGGCCATAGTCATGTGCAGAGGGAAGTGGAGCAAAACATCCGACCCGTGCGGTGTGTTTCCCGCGTCGCTGCTTGGCCGGTACGTGCCCCGCAACATCACGTGGGCGCAATTGAGACGGTTTGTCGTTCGCCTCCACAATCGCCAGACGATCGAGGGGGGCGCGTCTCGGCCTCCGTATCCGCGGCTTCGCCGCGGGCGCTACACGGGGGTTCCTCACCTGCTTCCGCCCGGAAGCGTTTCCCCCTCCCATGATAATTTTTTCTCAGCGTCGAATCGTTACCGTGTGGTGTTTTCTCAGCGTTGCTACGCACCCGTCGACGCCGACGCGGAGGATACGTGGCTGGGCAAATGCTCGAAATCGGAGATTTTTTCGGAGACGCACAAGAACCTGCACAAGGAACTGTTTCGCCCCGCGCTCAACCATCGGCGGGGCCAGTGGACGGTGGGGCGCATTTGGGGCCGCAATACTCGATTCTTGCCTCCCGACGTAAAGCAAACAGACATACGTAATATGTGGCGTTGGGGTGCAAAGTGTTTGCAGGGTCCAAGTTGGCCGTCCGGGTATAATTTAGGCAACGACACGCCCAGCATGGTGGCGTACATGGATCTTCAGCTGCGTGCTCGGTACAACATGCGCGGCAGAGTGGGCCACGAGGAGACCGAAGAGCTGCTCTCGGAGCTCCGCTCGCACGAGGAAGCAGCCGGCATTCTGCCTGCCGTGGAAGCCATGCTGAGCGATCAGGCGCCTACCGTCATGGACCTGAGCGCGCCGCGCGACACGTGCGGCATGCGAGGCAAGAAGGAAATGGCCACAAAAACCCTGATTCGGCGACTGCGCGACAAGGGTGCGAACAACTGGAAGCATCTCTGGGAAAAGAAGAAGAAGAAGCGCAAGCGCAATGCCACGGTGAGCATTACGTGCCCCGTCTGCTTGGGCAGCTCCGCCAACAGTGCCGCGACGTGTTCAGAGTGCAAGAGCACGGGGAAAAAACGCATCCGCGTGTCCGACGAGATACAAGTCGTGGCGGCACCCGTGTCGCCGCTGCAAGCCTACGAGCAGCAGGGGAATCATGTCGTGGACCTTAGTGAGAACTCGAGCGAGAACTAAGAAGGATAAGAACGAGAGTGTAAAACGCGGCGGACAGCAAGCTCCTCTCGCGTGTAACCTTTTTCACAAAAAAAAATAAATAATGTGCACAATAAAAAAAAATATCTAGTTCTTTTATTAAAAAACATGTTTGCTACCGTCGCAAGAGGATTTGCACCGGCGTTCGCGATTTTGATCACGGCGTGGGTCACGAGATCGCAGTGCGGCAGCATCAAAGGGGGAGAGTCGATTTCGTTCAGACCTCCCAAATGGGTCTTTGGTGTGGTGTGGCCCGTCCTCTACGTGACGACGGGTGTGGCGTGGGCCATGGCGTCCAAAACAGTGTTTGCAACGACGTTTCACCAACGGATCATCGACGCACTGCTCATCAGCATTCTCGTGCTGTGCTGCGCGTGGCTGCCCATGTACTCGTGCGCCAAGGCGAAAAAAGCCTCAGCGTGTATACTCTTGGTGACCGCCTTGTTGTCGTGGGGGGCGTTTGCTACCGTCAAGGGGTGGCAAGGATGGTTGTTGGGTCTGCTGGCGCTGTGGACGAGTTTTGCGACAACGCTCAATATGACGGAAGCCTTTCGCACATGATATATGCGCTTCAGATTTGAAAAACCCCCACATCTGGTTTTTTGGTTTTTTTTTTGGTTATTGTTTGGATGCCAACAAAAAAAATAATACAAACAAACAAAACAAAAAATGAACCTCACCATTCGCAGTGTTGAAAACAGAATCGGTGTTCGTCTGACCGAACTTCGCCGCAGTTACAACAAAGCACTGATCGGGGGCGGTAAAAAGAAAAAACAATCATGGTACGATCATCCCGGTGGAATTACATCAAGGTACAACGAGGCTCGCAGCGACGAAAAAGCCCGCAAACAGTTAATAGCAGATATGCGAAAAAAACCTCTGTCTATCGGTGTGTTTCAGAAAATGTTGCATCACGTACCGAAGCTCAAAACTCATTTCAGCTTCATGAAAATGGCCGTGGAGGCGCGCGGACGGTTTATTTTCTACTTTACAGAGCCTTGGAGAGCAGACAAAAGTTCCCCGCATATACCCGACGAGGACGAATCCCACTTTATGATTCCGTACCGCGAAGAAATTCCAAAGAGAAGCCGTAAGCACGCTCTGAGATTCAGATGGAAGTCTGATGATCTCCGGAAGAAAAAACTTCGCCCCGATCAAATAAAAGAACTGTATGAACTATCGTTTCAATTCTACTACGGTCCCAACGCTCCCCGAATAAAAGAAATCGGAAGAAAATATCCAATGCGGAAAGGTAAACCCATTTTCGAAACACTGGATGCCTACAACAACGACGGTAAGCCGTTGTACACGCTCATCACAAGCAGTGCGGTCCCAGAAGCTCGAGAGGTCAACTTTTTCTGCGAAGTCCCAGAGTACTGCATCCACGCGACGACGCACAACTGGGAACATAACCAGTGTGAGCGCATTCATATTCACGCGCTCGACTTTGTAGAGCCTCTCCGCATTCTCAACGCGCCCAACCACTGGCGTCACGAAATCTTCAGCTTTCCACGCGGTCACCACGTAGCCTACGAGAACATGCTGAGACTCTACTGTGAACATCTCGGGTACGACGGTTGGAGGGTGCGGTCCCAAAGCGACAACGTACGATTGTCTCAAAACGTGTTGAAGGCTCGCTTCGAAGTCGTTGTCTTGCGGAGTAGCTTTTCAAAGCTTCGAAGGAAGAAAAAACTGTTAATGAAGTGCTGTGAGAGTGGGTGCAGCATTCCATCTGCGCACTACATCGACTCGGCTTCCGACGATAAAAAACAGTACCTGCTTCAATTCAACGAAACTTTTTAGTCGAGTTTGTTTGTTCGTTCGCCACCCCTCGCCTTTTTTTGACCCGATCGACGTTAAATCGATGAGTGCGGCGTTCAACAACTCTCTTGCGGCGCTGGCTTTGGCCAAGCAGAACCAGTACGATTCCGGTCAGGCGTTTACGGTGTTTTCGGGCGCGCTGGTGTTGCTGATGCAGCTCGGATTCGCCATGCAGGAGGCCGGATCGGTGAGCCACGCGTCCATCCTCAACATTTTGTTCAAAAACATGTTCGACGCGATTTTAGGTGCCATTTCG
>MDTD01135059.1_pt1 | contig 11160 bp, 9 predicted proteins | sample 811221 | NCBI WGS metagenome assembly MDTD01 (sample SAMN05326646, study PRJNA326480) | marine metagenome | isolation source: seawater | place: Pacific Ocean: South West | collected 2011
AACGAAGGTATTTCCATCAAGCTGCCGGAAGCCCGTGTTAATGAGTTAGTCGGTTCCCAAGACAGCATGAGCGTCTTTTCGCCAGATGAGGGCACGGTCTGGAAATCCTGGTTGTCCATCCAGCTACCCGATGCTGAAGATTACGCTGAGCATGTCGCCCTGTACCAGGAATCGATCCAGTTCGTGGGCGAGGGTTAATTAGCTAAGGGCCTGCTAGAAAGCAGGCATCGACGCCTGCGCCACAGGCAAAAGTCGCTATAATAGCCTTGAACTGATTAAGCCTTCAGGAGAGCGCGATGAGCGACGGTGGCGAATACTTTGATGCTGATGAAATGGACCCGATTGAGGGCTACTGTCTGCATTGTCGGGAACATATTGAAATTGAATCTGCCACTGCAGTCTGGACGCGCCGAGGCCAACCGGCAACACGCGGCGTTTGTCCGATTTGCGGTGGCATTGTCTTTAGAATGGGCAAGACCGAGTTGCACGATGAGCGCAATCGGCCGGATGCCATCGTTCTCGAAGGTGAAAGCAGCGGGCGCAGTCGTCCTAAGCTGGCACGCGACACGGTGTATATCAATTATGCCGCTGCCGATGAAGAAAGCGCACAGCGTATCGCCAGCGATTTAGAAAAAAGCGGTCTAGCGGTCTGGTTACATGATCACGACCCGGAAGATGTGAATTGGTCCAGCGGTGTGCATCCGGCGCTGAAAGAGTGCTCGCGCATGGTGTTTTTGCTTTCCGGCAATGGCAATGGCGAAGATCAGGTGCAGGCCGCCTGGGAATTCTTTAAGCAGGCCCGTAAGCCGATTGTCATCGCCCAATTAGAAGCCATCGACCCGCCCGACCCCATCCGACGCAGCCCACGCTACGATGTTTCCGGGGATTATAAAAGCGCGTTCCGGCAGATGCTGGGCGCACTCAGCGCTTAACCATGTCCAGAATCGTCTATAACAAGCTGGTACGGGATCGCATCCCTGAGATCATCACCGCACAGGGTAAACCCCATGAAGTCGCTGTCGTCAGCGAGGCAGACTACCGGGCGCTGTTGTTCGATAAGCTGCAAGAAGAAGCGGCTGAATTGGCCACAGGTGATAATTTAGCCGAAGAACTGGCCGATATTTACGAAGTGCTGGATGCGATCATCGCCGCCAACGGCCTGTCAGCGGATGAGATCGCCACCGTAAAAGCCCAAAAACGGGAAAAGCGCGGTGGTTTTACCAAGCGAATTAAGCTGCTATGGGTCGATGACCCGGATTAGTCAGCGTGTTTGGACGCAAAGTATTCCAGCAGGTAGCGATGCACGAAAATATAGCCACCGCCGACTTTCCGCAGCAGGATCAAGCGGGTGGCGTGGTCCAGGAAGTGGGCATAATTGCGCGGGGTCGCACCTGTTTGCCATAAGATGCGCCGCAAGATCACATGCTGGATGACCGTATAGCCACCATAGATCAGCGCACCAACCGCCCCAAATGGCAGCGCGGTGACGATCACTTGCATGATGCCAAAGGTCCAACTGCTGACGGGTACGGTCGATGCCATCAGCAGAATGCCGAAACTAACGGCCACGAACGCCCCCAGGCGCAGGGAATTGCCCAGGCTGCGCCAGATGCCCTCATTGGGCCGCGTTGTCTGGCCGACCACGTTACTGGTCAGCCCGGTCAGGTAGCCAGCGGTCACAATGCCGATCAATCCGCCAAGCACAATGCCCAGTACCTGCTCCCCTATTGTGACATCGGGACGGGCAAAGACAATGCGATTGAGAACCGATGTCACCGCCCCGGCAGGGATCACGGCAATGACCATTATCGGTTTGACGTTTTTGCGAACAAAACGCACGCTTTCCACAGGCTGAATATGCATCGGGCGATGTTGACCCCGGCGCAGCAACCACAGCGCAAAGCCAAAGGCCAGCGTATAGATCACCAGTGCGCCCGGAATGCGCATCACGAATTGGCCTAGCTCCTGGTCAAGGCCGCCTTCCAGCGCCACAGCCAGACTAAAGACCACCCCAATCAACACTGCCGAGGCGATAAATCGAATCAGGCGTGTGCCGAGGACAGCGCCCCAGGTGACGCCAGCAACGGCCCAGGCGGCGCCTTTCATCCAGGCGGGCGCACCGGGCGGCGCAAGCGGCGTCGTAACCGCTCTCGGAACGCCCCATATCAACGCCCAGATGATCACCATCACCCGAAACAGCGCATTACGGTAGCGCCTCTGCTGAGCTTCATGCAGCCAGGTGGGTTGCAAGTTCTCTATCTGGAAGACCGTTTGGGCCTGGCTGACCATCTGCCCTGCCAACCACCCTAGGTAATGCTCAACTTGTTGGCGCGTATAGGGCGCATCAGCAGGCTGACGCGCCAGCATACGATCCACGTAAATATCAAACAGATGGGCACGCTGAGCTTCCGGGCTATCGAAGTGCGGCAGCGAATTTTGGGTGATGTCACGATAGGCCAGCACCATGATATTGAGCATCAAAGGCGAACGACTAAGTTCAGCCAGATTGTTATCAGCATCCAGTTGCCTGCGCAGGGTCGCTAATGAAGGACCAAATTGCGATAGATAAACATCAACCTGCTGGCTAGTAAGCGGTTGCAAGACGATAGCCCCATTCAGCAGCAAGCGATTGGTCAGGGCCTCGTAGTCGACTGTGCGGCTGCAAACCACCACATCGACGAAGCCGTGATCCTGGCGATAGGCATTAATCGCTTCGACGCAGGCATCCCGGTAATCCAACGCGACCTCATCCAGGCCATCGAGCAAAAGCAGCAGTTCATCGTGCTTGACCCAACGACGGGCTATCGCACGCGGCACCTGATATTTGCTGGATAGCTCATCCACCAGCCAGTCGGCAATCGGCTGCGGATTTTGCCCCCAGGATGACAGATTAAGCACCACTGGGATCGCATGGCGTTGGTCGCGCTCAGCACGGGCCAGCAACGCCTGTGTGAGTTCCAGCAAGGTGGTCGTCTTGCCGCTGCCAGGATCGCCCAGAATGAGTAGCTTGCCATTCAGGCGATCGAACATCTGCAAAATAGGCGTGCCGGGAACAACGGTCCGGTCCTCGGTGCCGGGGCGGCGCAAGACCGCGCCCCAGGGGTTGGTGACAGCGTCCATTTGGGGGGCCATGCCCAATTCGATCAGGGCTGCACCGTGTAATGACTGCTCTAAGACGCCCTCGATCCAGAAAGCCTGTACATTTTGCAGCATGGAACGCCGATTGCGCCCGGTCGAAGTCAGGCTGCCACTCACCTGGGCGATACGCTGCGTGCGCGTATCAATCATGATGTCAGCGGTTTCAAGATGACGGGCGACGGGCAGAATGGGCGCAGGTCGGCTGATTTGCGAGATGTCCGTCAGCGCGTCGATGAAAGCCTGGGCATCGTCATAACGGCGCTTGGGCTGCTTATCGGTCGCCTTCTGAATGATGTCGTCTAGGACTTCTGGCAGATCAGGGCGCAGCGTCTGCAAGCTCGGTACAGGATCGCGCACCTGATGAATAATCAGGTCATTGATGCCAGCGTCACCATAGGGATGCTGGCCAGCCAGCATTTCGTAAAGCACGAGGCCCAGGGCATAAATATCGGACTGCTGAGTGAGTACTTGGCCCTGGAGCTGCTCCGGCGAGAGATAGGCGAAGGTGCCGACTAATTCGTCGCTATCTGTTTCAGCACCATCCATCTGCTGAATGCGCATAGCAACGCCGAAATCAGTCAGGTAAGCGTTGGAGCGCTCATCGAGCAGGACATTAGCTGGCTTGAAATCACGGTGAATCACCTGAGCGGCATGGGCGCTGACGAAAGCTTCGCCAATCTGGGTCAGCAGGCGGGTCGTCTGGGCCAGGGAGAGCGCACCGTGATCTTGCAGCAGTTGGCGCAGATTGCCGCCGCGCAAGTAGCGCATCACCAGATAGGCGCCGCTGTCATCCTGCCAGTAATCATATAGCGGCGTGATATGCGGGTGCTCTAATTGGGCAACCAGGCGGGCTTCGTCGGCAAAACGCGCTTTGAATTCATCCGACTGGGCGTACTCCGGCAGAATGACCTTGATGGCCACATCGCGGTCTACAGCCAACTGACGCGCACGATAGACCATCCCATAGCCACCAACGCCAATGCGCTCGTGGAAGGTATAACCGCGTATCGTTTGGCCGATGAGTCTGTACATGGATACGTCGTTTGGATGGATCAAGGATGCTCAGGCTGATATTCAGACATTCGCTGCTGTTTGGCTGCCGGATCATAAATGCTGCCTGTAAGTGTAACGTCCCAGACCGCTTTCCGTCGAGGCATTGGTCACAGAACTACCCGTCTTCGTGCCGCCTTCTGACCCATGAAATCCAAAATGTGCATTTCTGTCGTTATAGTATTAGAAACAGGGCCTTTATTTGGGGCCTGATGTAAGAGTGGGTGTCAGAAGAGTAGATCTCATGATTGATGTCATGTGGGCAGCCGACGACAAAAAAGCCATTCTGTTGGATTTCCACGGCCAATGGGACTTACACATGCTGAAACTCGCCTGCAAACGGGCCGGGTACATGCTGCGTGCCCATGAGCAGCGCACCCATCTCATCCTCGATTTTTCAGAAAACAATGGCTATCTGCCGAAGAATGCCCTCACAGGCTTCCACAAAGCCGCCGACCAAATTACAGTCCAGATTGGGCTGATCGTCATCGTTACCGTGCGCACGACACTGGCACGGCGCATCACCCAGACGCTCACACAACTTGGGGTGACGTCGCTGCACTCACGGCTGATCTTCACAAATTCTGTGGGCGAGGCCCTGTATGCCACCGGCAGCCTGAACTCACCCGCCGCCGTGTAGCTCAGTCCTCGGCTTGCGTGGGGCCTAACTCCGTGACGTCAAAACCCTGCGGATAAGTCCGGGTGGGGATGTCCGTATAGAGGAATGGCGCACGGCGCGGTGGCAGCCAGCGCATGACGCGGCCCATCAACCACAAGCCACTTTTTGCTGCCCAACCAACCACTTTATTAGGTTTAGGGAAACCAAACGCCTTTAGAAGCCGATCATTCAGAAAGCTGTAAATCACCTGGCGCGCCAGCGGACGCACAAACGCCGGATACCAATCCAAGAAGACGTTGACCGTCGCCTCGCCAATGACATGGTTAGCCTCATCATAGACAAAATGCTCGGCTTCGTGGGCGATGTTGAACGCCTCAAAATCGGCCATCGTCTCAGGAATGTCCTGAATGCCCATGCGTAGGCCAATCTCGCGCCAGAAGGTGAAATTCGCCAGCTTCTCTTTTTCGGTTGGGGTGCGCCAGCCAAAGCGCTGATGCCATCGGATCGGCTCAAAGACGAAGGTGGAGAGCACATAGAGCATGTCGCGGTTCTGGATGTTATAACGCCCATGAAAACGATTCATGCCCGCGATAGCTGCTTTGCCGTACTCGCTGTCGATACCTTTTTCCGCGATGCCAGCCAATAGCAGCGTCGTATCATCATAACGTTTTTGACCGTGCCGCTCGAACTGCCCCGTCGCCTTTAAGATGCGGCTGGTATGGGGGACGCCATAGGTGCGGAACAGCGCGAACTCCAGCGACTTACGCAGCAGCCAGGGATATTCATAGGACCCGACCAGAAAGACGATCTCTTCGTAGTCCGTCGTGGGGTCCAATTCATTTTCGACGTAACGTGCTATCGCAAAGCGGTCACGCGACTCGACAGGGGCTTGGGTTTGGATGTGCTCAGTCATAAGGCGCATTTTACTTTCCACTAGCTGAAATGCAAAGGACACGGCCTAAACCGTGTCCTGTTACAGTACGTTTTATCAGTGCTAAAGACGATTAGTCACCAGCGACGGGTGCGGCATCCTCAGCCGTGTGGCCATTGGGGACACCTTCGCCATTGTAACCACGGCCCATGCCGCGATAGACAAAGCCCAGGTCACGCATTTCGTCAGGATCGTAAATGTTGCGGCCATCGACCAGCAGCGGCTCGCGCATCATGCCTTTAATGCGCTTCATGTCCAGGTTCTTGAACTCGTTCCATTCGGTCATGAGGATGAGGGCATCTGCGCCTTCTGCGACGGCATAGGCGTTGTCAACCAGGTTGACATTGTGGCCTTCGTTGCTGACGTTTTCCATCGCCACCGGATCATAAGCCTTGATGGTCGCACCCTGATTGGCCAGTGAACGGATGACGGTCAGGGCCGGAGCTTCACGGATGTCATCGGTGTTGGGCTTGAAGGCAATACCGAGCACGCCAATGGTTCTGCCATCTACGCTGCCACCCAGCAGTTCACGGACTTTTTGGGCAACCTGCTTACGCTGGAAGTCGTTGATGTCCATGACAGCGCTCAGGAGCTGCGGGTGTGTGCCATGCGTCAGGGCCATGTTGGCCAGAGCCTTCACGTCTTTCGGGAAGCAGGAGCCACCATAGCCAACGCCTGCGTTCAGGAAGTGCGGGCCAATGCGCTTGTCGAGGCCCATACCACGGGCGACTTCCATAACATCAGCACCCAGACGTTCGCAGATAATGCTGATTTCATTGATGAAGCTGATGCGGGTCGCCAGGAAGGCATTGGAAGCGTACTTAATCATTTCCGATGTGCGGATGTCGGTGATGACTGTCGGCGCATTCAGCGGCGAATACAGGTCTGCGACCTGCTCGGCGGCTTCGCGGTTGGTGGACCCAAAGACGTTGCGGTCGGGATTCATAAAGTCGGGAATGGCTGAGCCTTCGCGCAGGAATTCCGGGCAGCTTACGACAGCGAAGTCGATGGCTTCCGGCTGGCTGCGGCTAACAATGTCGGCCACCCAGTCGCCCGTACCCACCGGCACCGTCGATTTGTTGATAATAATGAGCGGGTGATCCATCAGTTCGGCGATGGTTGTTGCCGAAGCACGGACATATTTCAGATCGGCTTCGCCATCAACGGCTGAAGGCGTGCCGACGCAGATGAAGACAAACTCAGCATCCTTGAGGCCTTCTTCGTACGACGTTGTAAAAGAGAGACGATCCGCATTGACATTGCGTTCGACCAGTTCTTCCAGGCCCGGCTCGTAGATCGGCATAATGCCCTGATTGAGCTTTTCAATCTTCTTCTCGTCAATATCGACCGTGATGACCTTGTTGCCCAGGTCGGCAAAACAAGTCGCGGTGACCATACCAACATAGCCGGAACCAATAACGCAGATGTTCTTCATGTGTTTAACCTCTGATATTCGATGGCATTATTGTACACATTCGTCCAGGCCCATGATGAGATAAGTCTCAGGATGGGTCAAGTTATGTGACGACTAAAATGCGTGTTAACGTTACTGTTGTATACAAGGTCCCCTTGCATATACCTTACTTTTTGGGCCAATAGCCTGCAAAACCTATCACAGTATAAAGTGACGATTGAGCTACGCCCATGCAATGTTTGTGAAACTAATCACAATATCGCCATGACAGCTCTCAAATCCTGCTATAGCGACCTTGCACGTTCGATCAGGTGTCGGTTGTGACCTCGTCCCAATCTTGATCTTGATAGCCGATTAGCCAATTGAGCGCGCGATGGCGTTCTTCCACGACAGGAGCGAGTAGGCCCTGAGGTTTGGCTGTATCGTACAGCTCAGCATCGACCAGCGCCCAGTGATAGCGATAAATCAGGTCCGCTTCATCCAATATACTGGAAACTGTGCGTAAATTGGCTTGAGCTATTAACGATTCCAGCGTTTGATGGTAAGCCTCGTTGAGCAGAGCGCTATCGGCACGATGATCAGGCTTGCCTAGTTCATCCACAAAACCCAACGCCCACAACAACACATAGGCCGATTCATGACGTGCGCCATACATAGCGAACATGTACTCTTCCGGGTCCATATCCTGGGCGAAGCGTTTTTCTTCCGGCGTGAGGGTATCTTGCAAGCCCAGGCGCTGCACTTGATCCTGGAATGTGGTGACTGTGCCACCATTGGCCCGCTGAGAAATCAACAGCAGGGTTAAGGCACGCTCAGCGATTTCTTCTACGGAGCGCAAGGTCACCTGACTGGCATCGGCGATGGGCGGCAAGTGACCAATATAAGGCACGTCCTGCTTATCCAGCTTTTTGAGGCTGCGCTTCTTACGTGCGATGGATTCTGGCGAATGCTGGATCGTGTCGTCGTTGCGCGGGAAGAAGCGGGTATCGGTTTTATCCTTGCCAATGATGCGATTGCCGTTTTCGTTATAGTAGGCATTGTTGGCAAAGATGAAGGCGTAGTCATAGTAGGCCATGATGCCTGTCAGCAGTTGGGCGGCTTTGGTGTCCTCATCCCAACGGGGCGTAACCGACACTTCATAGGCCATCGCCATGCCCTCTGCACGGCGCATGGCCTTGCGAGCGCGTTTGTCCTGGCGTTCATCCACCAGCGACTTCATATACAGCACCATGTTCTGGCGGTTGATGGCGAAAATATCGTGGGGCAGCGTCAGCAGCTTAACGGTGACATCATCCCACTTGACGGTATAGCCGTTAATGCCAGTCCCATCGGTGTGGGGCTGGATGTCCTCGTTGCCCGTGAGTTCGAGCAGTTCTTGCAGTGGCACGATCTCATCGCTGGCCACGTACATCAGAAAATTTTCAGGCATAGGGTAATGCTCATATTCCTATCACTTAATGGACCCAGAAGTGTACTGGAAATACGAGATAAGGGTCAGGGGGAAGTTGCGATCAGCCGACATGCCGCTTGAGAAAATCCAGCAGCAGCGCATTTGCACGGGCCGGATTGTCCTGATTGGCGTTGTGGCCCGCGTCAGGGATGACGTGATACTCAGCTTGTGGGTCGATGTCGGTCCATTTGGGCATATCACGGCGAATCGTGCCCGTCTTATCCTGGTCGCCATGCATGAGCAGCAGCGGCACCTTGATTTTGAAATCGGGCATGCCTTTGCTATCAATCGCTAGCGTGATCGTCTTCCAGACACGTAGAAATTCCTCATGCGGAATCTGGTTGACGGCAGCCACAGCATAGGCTTGGACGTCGGGCACAATAGAGGTGGCATTGGCGACCATTTTCTTGAACATGCCATAGGGCATGATGTTGAACAGCGGCATAGTAAACTTCAGCGTCCAGATTTCCAGTGGATTGTAGGCTTTGGCAATCGGCGTGGTGCCGATCTGAACCATAGCCTGCACCCGCTGTGGTGCGATCTGGTAGAGCTTTTGGGCGATGTAGCCGCCCATCGACTGGCCAACGACCACGCACTGGTCAACAGACAATTCATCAAGGATAGCCAGCATATCACGGGCATAGGTTTCAAGGGTGCCAGCAGTCTGATTGGGCAGCGACTTGCCATGACCGCGTGCGTCCCATACCAGCACACGATAGTCCGGCAGCAAAGCATCGACCTGGGCATTGAACATGCGGTGGTCCATCGTCGCGCCATGCATCATGACCACCAGCGGACGATCTTCCGGCCCAGCTAACCAGTAATGCACCGTACAGCCTTCACGCTGGATGGTGTGTTCAGTCAGGGAATCGGGTGTCGTCAGAAAAACAGTCATTTTTAGCCTTTGATTTGATGATATGAATGCTCCATAACCTCTATGATAATTAGCAATTATTCTATACGATATTTGTGAAAGTAAGATTATTTACACTCATACTACCAGAGGCAACTGAGCATGACAGACTATTCGTTAGAGTTATCAGCTGAACGAATCTATAACTCAAAGACCAAAAAATATTTCCAAGAAGTTTTGACGTCCTATGTAAACGAGAATTACAGATCTGCGTTAGTCATGCTATGGACCGTGGTAGTGTGTGATTTGATATACAAATTGCAGGAACTACAAGCTCTTTATTCAGATGAAATAGCTAAAGGCATTTTGGAAGAAATTGAAGAAGAACAGAAGAATAATCCCCATTCACCTGCTTGGGAAAACAAATTACTAGACTTTGTGAAGCAAAGAACCGTTTTACTTGAAGAAGCAGAATATCGTGAACTAGTTCATTTACAGCAACAACGACACCTATCAGCCCACCCAATATTAACTCAAGTTGAAATACTCCATAGACCAAGTTCAGATATTACTAGAGCTTTGATAAGAAGTTCGCTAGAAGCCGTATTAGTTAAATCACCGCAGTTAGCAAAAAAGATCATACCTACTTTCGTGCAAGACGTTGCATCCAAAAAGGAACTACTGATCGATGATGACACATTGAAACGCTATATAGAAAAACGTTACTTAGTTAATCTTAAAGCAGAAATCGAGAATGAGTTGTTCGCAGCGATGTGGAAATTTGTATTTGTTTTGTCTAATGAAGACACAGATACAAACCGCGACATAAATAGCAGAGTTCTTTCTATTCTTTATCAACGTCGGCCTTCAGAAGTTAGAAGTTATATCATTACAAATAAATCAAATTTCAATAGCATTCATGAGGATTTTCTCGACGATCTTTTAACATTTCTTGTTGAACATCCAAATCTATATAAATCTCTCCCAGAAGTGACACGGACACTTGTCGATAGACAAGCCATTTCCTCGGTTGACAGACAAATCGAATGCGACTTTATATCGCCAAATTTAGAGGAGCACTTCGAAAAATCCCTGCAACTCATAAAGAAGGAACTAACGAACGAATCATCATGGGAACTTCCGACTAAAGCTTGGGAGAGATTTGTCAAGTATGCAAAAACTCTCTCCAAACTAAATTTAGTTGTCGACATAGGGATAGATTTTTACTGTGTTAGTAATAGCTTTGATGCAGCCGATCGACGTTTCAAAGAGTATATACTGCCCCATATTCACGTTATGAATGAGACACATATATTGAGACTGCTTGATGGCATTGAGAAAAACAGCCAAACTCACAGTCGAAATCGAGCTACGTTTGACCACAAAATACTTAAAGAGCACTTTGACAAAGTGCTAGGCCCTGATTTTGACTACAAACCGTATGAATGGTTCATGTGGACCGTTGAGCGTTAGTCCTTGACAGCGTTGGCGCTGAGTTCCTTGCCCTGGATGAGGCGCGATGTACGGCGTCCGAGTTCGACTGCGAAGTTGGTCCCGCGATCCCAGGGGTAGACCTGCGACATGCTAGCCCAATACAGGCCGGGTAGCGGCGTCTTGAGGCCAGGGATGTTTTCGCTGTGGTTGAGTCCGGGCACGGGTTGGGCATAGGGCGCACGGAATACCCAGGTCTTGCGCACCCAACTGG
>MDTD01151252.1_pt1 | contig 11160 bp, 12 predicted proteins | sample 811221 | NCBI WGS metagenome assembly MDTD01 (sample SAMN05326646, study PRJNA326480) | marine metagenome | isolation source: seawater | place: Pacific Ocean: South West | collected 2011
GAATGGATTTAAGTCTCTGCTTAGTATATCTAGCATTCATATGAACAAATTTAACATATCAAAAAAAATTCTATATTGGTACGATTTAAATAAAAGATCATTGCCTTGGCGGAATAAATGTTCTCCTAAAAAGAGGCAATATTACACATTAGTAAGTGAATTTATGCTACAGCAGACCCAAGTTACAACTGTCATTCCATATTTTAATAAATTTATTCAACATGTTCCAAGCCTAGACTGTTTAGCTAGGTTACGAAATAAAAAATTAATTAAACTTTGGGAAGGTCTTGGTTATTATTCTAGAGCAAGAAATCTAAAAAAAACTGCTCAAATTATAAAAAAAAAATTTAATGGGAGAGTTCCAGAAAGTTTTGACGATTTAATTAGTTTACCTGGGATAGGTAACTATACAGCAAGCGCTATTTTAGCGATTGCTTTTGATAAACCATTTATACCCTTAGATGGCAATATTGAAAGAGTTTTAAAAAGATACCTTTATTTAAAAAAAGATAATGAAATACAAAAAGAATATTTATCTAAAAAAAAAAAATATTTTTGGAATCTCATCAAGACCAAGTGATTATGCTCAAAGTTTAATGGAATTAGGTGCTTTAGTCTGTAAACCAAAAAATCCGATATGTGATAAATGCCCTCTGCAAACAGAATGTATATCTTTTAAAAAACGCGACTTTGAATTAAACAAAATAATTAAAAAACATATAGATAAATATTTTATTTTAAAAGTTTTTAAAAAAAATAATAGATATTTGCTTATTAAAAATACAAAGTTTAATTTTTTAAAAAATTTAAGGATATTTCCTATGGAAGAACTCAACAATCCTAAAAATTTTAATGAAAACTTAAATTTCAAAATGTCTAATATGCGCATGAATATTAAAATTAAATACTATGAAAAAAATAATAAATTTACATCTGCTTACTGGGTTGATCAAACTAAGTTAAATAATTATATGCTTCCGACATTTACAAAAAAAGTTGTAAAATATTTAGAAAAAAATTAATGAAAAAAGTGGCAATTGTTGGAGCTGGAATTTCAGGGTTATTCATTGCAAATCTTTTTAAACAAAATCCTAATTATCAAGTTTCAATTTATGATAAAAACAATAAAATTAGTCTAGACGAAGGTTATGGTATTCAATTATCAGTAAATAGCATCAAGCTGTTAAATAAAATTGGGTTTAATAAATTGCAGAATATTGAGAGATTTTCACCAAAAAAAATTAATTTTTATTCAAATGATAGCTCATATAAAATATGTGAACTGGATATTTCAAAATTTAATTCTGAAAATTGTGAATATACCACTCTAAAAAGATCTAGTTTAATTAATTTTTTAAAAAGAGATTTAGCTGATCTTGTAAAAACTGGCTTCAATATTTCAAAAATAGAACAGAGAGATAAACAAATTAAAATTTTTTTTGAAAATGATCAAAGTAAAGAATGTGATTATTTAATTATTTCTGATGGAGTTTTTTCAAAAAGTAGAAGTCTTATTTCAAATAATGAACTAATACCCAAATATAACAATACATTGGCCATAAGAGGTATATTAAAAAAATCTGTTCAAAATATTGACATTAAAAATATATCTTTATTTTTGGGCCAAGATTTTCATCATGTAATTTACCCAGTAAATACTAATGGAGATTTGAATTTTATTGCGATAATGAAGTATCATCTTTCTTTAGAAGAGCAAAAAAATTATTCTTTATTCAGTAATAATTCTTTTATCAAAAAAGTTCTAGAAAAAATCCCTTCAAAAAATAAAGACTTTTTAGACAATCTTGGAGAATTGAAAATATTTCCAGTTTTTGTGAGTGATAACTTTTGTAAATTACAAAATAATAAAATTCATTTAATTGGTGACGCTTTTTTTACATTTCCTCCTTCTTTTGCTCAAGGTGCATCTCAGTCAATAGAGGGTGCTTATGAACTATTTAAAAATATCGAAAATAATACAGAGGGAAAATTTTTAAATGATCGTATTAATAAAACAAAAATGATTAATAATAGATCAAGATTAAATCAGTTTGCTTTTCATTTATCTAATCCCATAATGATTTTTTTTAGAAATTTCTTACTAAAAAGATTGGTAAAAAATAAAAAATTTTTAGAAACTTACTTGGGAAAAATATATAGAATTTAAATATTATTTACTAATTTTTGTCTTAAATGATCAATGGGAAATACTGAACCATTGAAATTGTAGTGCCAATAAGTCCATCCGTTACAGCTTTCAGCACCCAAGATTGTTGCTGCGACTTTGTGAATTGAACCTTCGGTTTTTGCATGTTTAATGCTACCATCTGCCATTATTTTTGCAGTAACTTTCCTCTTATTATCGAAAATAGTTGTACCTGGCTTAATTATTCCTAGCTCAACTAATGATCCAAAAGGGATTCTCGGTTTGGATCTATTATTTTTTAGAGTATCTAGATAATCATTTTCAATAGGTTTTGTATTTTTTACTCTTTGTTCGGCAGCTTTAAAATAATTTTTTTCTCTTTCAATTCCACAATAAGCTCTACCTAATTTCTTTGCAACCGTTGCTGTTGTTCCAGATCCTAAAAAAGGATCTAGAACAAAATCATTTTTATTTGAGGTTGCTAAAAGTATTCTATGCAGTAAAGCCTCAGGTTTTTGAGTTGAATGAACTTTCTTACCATTCTTTTTAATTCTCTCTACTCCGTTACAAATAGGTAAATCCCAATTAGATCTCATTTGTAGATCATCATTGAAGCATTTTAAAGATTGATAATTAAAAGTATATTTAGATTTTTCTGATTTTGATGCCCAAATTAACGTTTCATGAGCATTGGTAAATCTTGTTCCTCTAAAGTTCGGCATTGGATTTTTTTTATTCCAAATAACATCATTTAAAATCCAAAATCCTAAATTTTGAATTGCAGTACCAACTCTAAAAATATTATGATAACTACCTATTACCCAAATTGCTCCATTTTTTCTTAAAACTCTTTTACATTCACTTATCCAAGCATAAGTAAATTCATCATATTTTTTAAAACTTTCAAATTGATCCCACTTATCATTAACGGCACTTACTTTAGATCTATCTGGTCTGATCAATTCATTTTTGAGCTGTAAATTGTAAGGCGGATCTGCAAAAACTAAGTCAAATGTTTCATCAGGAATTTTTTTTAATTCCTCCAGACTGTCTCCATTTATTAATTTATTTTTAAAATTAATTGTCATTTATAAAATTAAATTAGACTTTAAAAGGAATCCTGGGTCAACCTAGGATTGAATTATTTGTACTTAAATTGTGTATGGAGTTTGGTCAATAACAACATCTAGTGTTTCTATGTGAAAACTATTTTATTTTATTTATTGGGGAAAAAGTTTTTCTATGTTCGCAGGTTACCCCTAAGTTTTTAATAGCTTTTAAATGCTGTTTGGTCCCATATCCAAAGTTTTTGTTCCAATGATAACCTTTAAACTTTTTACTCAAATTTGTTATCATTTTATCACGAGTTACTTTAGCTATAATTGAAGCAGCAGAAATTTCAGGAATTTTTTCATCACCTTTAATAATATATTTTAAATTATAATTTTTCATTTTTGGTATTTGATTTCCATCTATGAGCACTTTTTTTGGCTTTTTGTCTAGTTTTTTAATTGCTCTTTTCATAGCTAGCATTGAGGCATTTAAAATGTTTAGTTTTTCAATTTCTTTGACTGATGCTTTACCTACTGCCCAAATAGAATTTTTTTTAATATATTTTGATAAAATCTCTCTTTTTGATTTAGTTAATTTTTTTGAGTCTTTTATGAATTTTTTTTTGATAGAATTATTTAAGATAACTGCAGCAGCATAAACTGGTCCAACTAAACTGCCCCTTCCCACTTCGTCAACACCTGCATTTTTTTCTCTCATGAATCTAAATTAATATTTAGCGCATCAATTTTTTTTCTAATCTCTTTTAAATCAGACCATGAATATTTTTTTTGATCAGGTTGTCTTAATAAATATGCTGGGTGAAAAGTCACAATAGACAAAAAAGTTTCCTTTCCTAATAAAATTTCTTTCCAAATACCTCTTTCTTTAGTTATTTTTAGATTTTTTCCAAAAAGAGCCTCTAATGCAGTGCTACCCATCAAGATTATTATTTTTGGATTAATTAAGATTATATGTTCCTTTAAAAATTTAGAATATCTGTCAATTTCTGCTGATGTAGGTTTTCTATTATTTGGTGGTCTATAATTTACAACATTAGTAATATAAACATTTTCCCTTTTGATATTAATTGCAGATAACATTTTATTTAAAAGATTACCTGCATCTCCAACAAAAGGTTTTCCTAATTTATCCTCCTTTTCTCCTGGGCCCTCACCAATTATCATTATATTACTTTCCATATTTCCGTCACTAAATACCATCGTATTAGCATCATTTTTCAAATCACAATCTTTTATAGATAATATTTTTGTTTTTAAATTATCAAGCTTATCTTTTAAACCCACTTTTTTTAATTGATTTTTGAAACGATTAATAGGGTTATTACTAAAAACATAGTTTGAATCTATTGATTTTAAAAATTCATCATTTAGTATTATTTTTTTATTCATTAATTTAAATATGATATCAAATTTTTTTAAAATTTTCTCCATTGTGTTTTTAATATTTTTCAACAGTGAAGCGAAATCTAATATTAAATTAAACGAATTTAATCAAAGAGAACTTTCAAATTATATGTCTGCGATTATAGCTTTAAATAACGAAAACAACGCAGAATCTTTAAAATATTTTAAATCGTCTAAAAACCTTAAAGATAAACATTATCAATTTTTTAAAAAATATATTTCATCACTTGTTTTAAATCAAAATGTGAAGAATGCTATTCAAGAGATTAAAATTCAAAAAAATAATAAAAAAAAAGACTTTTTTGAGGCTAATTTATTGTTAGCTATAGATAGCCTGCAAAAAAAAAATTTTTCTAAAGGCAAATATTATTTAGATAAACTCTCAGATTTTAAAAGTAAAGGAACTTTCGAGACAATTATTCATGAAAGCCTTGTTTATTATTTTTATGTATTTGAAAAGAAAAAACTATTGAATCAAAAATCGAATTATAAAAATTTAGATAATTTGAATCTTACACTGGCCAAATGTTTCTTGGGTGACGAAAGTACAACCCAATCTTTTGAAACTTTAATAAATTCCTCAACTGTTGATTATTCAAGATATTTATTTTTTTATGTAAATTACTTAATAGAAAATAAAAAACTAAAAAATTCAAAAAAAATTATTGATAGAATAAACGAATTTAATAGTACATTTTTACTACTTCAAACAAAAACTTGGCTAGAGCAAGAAAAGTATGAAAATTTTAACAAAATTTTTTCATGTGGTAACGAAAATGATATATTGGCTGAATTTTTCTTTTTAATTGCAAATTTATACGCGACAGAAGAAAATTATGAAAAGTCTAATTTTTATCTAAGCATTTCTAATTACCTAAATAGAAAATTCAAATATAATTTATCTCTTATGGCTGATAATTATTTTAAAAATAAAAAATATGATCAAGCAAAAAAAGTTTTAAATTCATTTAATCAACTTGATGAAATCTTCTATTGGTACAAAATTAAAAAACTTACAGCTATTATTTTCAACAATCAAAATGAAACCCAAGCTATAAACTATATAGAAAATAAGTATTCTAAAATTGAAAATAAAAGAGATAAAATAAAGTTTGATATGGCGAATATTTATAAAAATTATAAAAAATACGGTAAAGCTATAAATTTATATTCTAAGATTTTAGAAAATTTACCCTCAGATGCTGAAATTTTTGGAGATATACTTTACAGACGCGGCGGAAGCTATGAAAGATTAGGTCAATTTAATAAAAGTGATGAAGATTTAATTCAAGCATTAAAAATTATTCCAGATAATTCCTACATCTTAAATTACTTAGCTTATTCTTGGCTTGAGAGAAATATTAATATTTTAGAAGCAGTTGAAATGCTTGAAATTGCTCATAGTAAAGATGAAAATAATCCATACATTACTGACTCAATTGGTTGGGCATACTATTTAACAAATAGATATAGTGAGTCAGAAAATCTAATTAGAAAAGCTCTTATGCAGATGCCTGATGATCCAATAGTAAATGATCATTATGGGGATATTTTATGGAGATTAGATAAAAAATTACAAGCAAAATTTTACTGGAAAAGTGTTCTTAAATCTGAAGACGCGGATGAAGATTTAAAAAAAAAAGTGAAAATTAAATTATTGCTAGGCCTTTAAAAATAATGAAAATTCATAATTTAAAATCAAATGCTAAAATTAATCTTAGCTTAAATATAATCTCAAAATCAAAAACAAAAATGCATAATATTGAGAGTATAGTTACTTTTATAGATCTAGCTGATAAAATTCAAATATCTGAGAGCGAACAAAAGAAACACCAGGTTAAATTTTATGGTCAATTTTCGAGAGGGCTTTCTGGAAATAACACTGTAAAAAAAGTTTTCAATTTAATGGATAACAAAAAATGCCTAAATGGTAAAAAATATCTAGTTAAAATAAAAAAAAATATCCCATCGAAATCTGGATTGGGAGGAGGATCAATGAATGCCGCAACTATTTTGCGTTTTTTTTTAAAAAAAAAAATTATAAATTTTAAGCAGGCAAATAAATTTGCTAAAAAAATAGGTGCTGATGTATTTTTAGGAATTAATAATAAGTCAAAAATTCTATATTGCGACAATTCATACAAAGAATTTGATAAAAAAATAACATTTTATTTAGTTTTATTTAAGCCTAAATTTGGCTGTTCAACAAAAAAAGTTTACTTAAATAATGTTACATTTTCAAAAAAAAACTATTTTAAAAATAGAAGGATAAAAATTACTAAAAATTATATTGCACTCTGTAAAAATGATCTCGAAAACAGTGCTTTTAAAATATATCCAAAACTTGGAAAATTAAAAAATTCACTTATTACATCAAAAATGGGCAAGTTTGTAAGAATGACTGGTTCAGGATCAACAATGGTTGTATATTTTAACTCAAAAGTTGCAGCAAAAAATGCATTGAAATTATATAAAAGAAAATTTGATAAAAACTGGTGTATTTTATCAAAAATAATATAAAAATTTACACTTTGAAATTAATAATTTTAAATTGGGGCGTAGCCAAGTGGTAAGGCAGCGGTTTTTGGTACCGCCATTCCTAGGTTCGAATCCTAGCGCCCCAGCCACTTATGCTTAATTTATTAAAAAATTTATTTAGCACATCATCAAACTATAAGAAATCAATTAATGAATTTTATAAGTTAAAGAAGAATACGAATATCATTAAAATTTTCAAAAGTATTGAAAGCTTTTCAAAAGAATCAGAGATCAGATATGTTGGTGGGTGTGTAAGAAAAATTCTAACTCAAGAAAAAATAGATGATATTGATCTAGCTACCAATATAAAACCTCAAGATGTTATTAAGGTTTTAAAAAATAATAATATCAACTATTATGAGACAGGTATTGATCATGGAACCGTCACTGCTATCATTGAAAATGAAAAATTTGAAATTACCTCGTTAAGAAGTGATATTTTCACAGATGGACGACATGCTAAAGTTGAATTCACAAATGACTGGATTAAAGACGCTGAAAGAAGAGATTTCACAATAAATGCAATTTATGCAGATCTAAATGGAAATTTGTTTGACCCTTTCAATGGAGTAAATGATTTAAAAAATGGAAAGGTTGTTTTTGTTGGTGACGCAGAAAAAAGAATCAAGGAAGATTATTTAAGAATTCTAAGATATATTAGATTTTTTTTAAAATATAGTAAATCAGAGCATGAAATTAATATAATTAAATCTATTAATAAGAATATTAATGGAATTTCAAAAATATCTTCAAGTAGATTACTGGATGAATTCAAAAAAATTATTGAGAGTGCCGGGTTAATAAAATTGAATAGTAATCAATTTTCTCATGAAACTATAAAACTTGTTTTTCCACAATTTAAAAATCTTAACAATCTTAAAAAAATTAATAGCTCATTATTTCCTAAATTAGAAAAAATAGATTTTGTTTTTCTTTTGTCGATGTTGGTAATAGATGAAACTGATAATAGCGAATATTTCATTTATAAATTTAATATTTCAAAAAAAGACCAAAAAAGAATACTAAATTTAAAGAAGTTTTTTTTCAGTAATGACAAAATAATAAAGTTTGATGAAAAAAATCTTTGGAAAATATTGTATCTATATGGAAAAGAAACTTTAATGGATATTTTAAACTATAAAATATTTACATTAAAAAAAATTGACAATAATTTAGAGAGATATATTCAATTTTTTAGAAACAAAGAGGCACCAATATTACCAATAAACGGTGAGCAATTAATAAAAAAATTTAATATTCCAGAGGGCAAAGAAGTTGGAAAAAATCTGAAATTGATTGAGAGCATGTGGCTTAATAACAATTTTCAAATTTCGGAAGATCAAGTTAAAAAATTGTTGCAAAACTAAATGTATTTTACATCCTTGATCTCAAAATTTTTACTTCCAGCTGGAGTTTGAATTTCTACTAGGTCACCTTTACTTTTGCTGATCAATCCTTTTCCCATTGGTGACTTAAAGTAAATTAATTTTTTTTTAATATCTGCCTCATCTTTACCAACGATTTTATAATTAATTTTTTCACTCGTATCTAAATTAATTAAAAAAACAGACGATCCAAAAATTACTTTTCCATCATTTGTAAGCTTTGTTACATCGATTACATTTGCTCTTGCTATAATATCATTGATCTCTTCTATTCTACCTTCAGTATGAGCTTGTTGCTCTTTTGCTGCGTGATATTCAGCGTTTTCTTTTAAGTCGCCATGTGATCTTGCTTCAGCAATTGCAGCAACAATTTCTGGTCGTTTCTTTTCTTTTAAAAAAACTAGTTCTTCTTTTAATTTTTCTAACCCTTGAACAGTGATTGGCTCTTTATCCATAAATTTATTTCCATTTTGCAATTGGAGGCATAGACATTAAAATTGCATTTATATTGCCACCAGTGTTAAGACCGAACTTGGTACCTCTATCGTAAAGTAAATTAAATTCAACATATCTTCCTCTTTTTAAATATTGAATTTCTTTTTGTTTTTTTGTCCATTTTTTATTTTTATTTTGAATTATAATCTCTCTGAATATATTTTTAAATGTTGTACCCACATCTCTTACAAATTCAAAGTCTTTTTCCCAATTTTTATTTTTGTAATCGAAAAAAATACCCCCTATACCTCTCGCCTCTTTTCTATGTGGTAAGTAAAAATATTTATCACACCATTTTTTATATTTTATGTAATAATTTTTATTATGCTGGCTACAAGTTTTTTTTAATTCGGAATGAAACCAATTTTCTAACTTTTTATTTTTTAAACAAGGAGTAACATCCATACCACCACCAAACCATGCGTGAGATGTACTTATAAATCTTGTATTAAAATGCATAGCTGGTATGTGAGGATTTTTCATATGCATAACTACTGAAATCCCTGAGGCCCAAAATTTTGTACTTTTACTAGTCCCTGGTATTTTATTTTTGAATTCTTTTGAAAATCTTCCATAAACTTCAGAAAAGTTAACACCAACTTTATCAAAAACTTTTCCATCCTCAAATATTCTAAATTCCCCCCCACCTTCATTTTTATTTCTTCCTCTTTGCCAAGTACTAGACTTAAAAATTTTTCTTTTATTCTCTATTTGCTCAACCTCATTACAAATAATATCTTGAAGAATTTTAAACCATTTTGATACTAAAGTTTGTTTTATCTTAATATCCATTGTTTTGTCTTAACCATTCCGCAACCGCAATAGCTACTGATGTAGATAAATTTAATGATCTTTTTTTTTCAACCATAGGTATTTTTAACTTATATTTAGTAGTTTTGTGAATCTTTTCTGGCACACCAGCACTCTCTTTACCAAAAAGCAAGGTATCTCCAGTTTTAAGTTTGAATTTAGTGTATATTTCTTTTGCCCTAGTTGTCATTAATATCACTCTATGGTTTCTCTTGTTATTAAAAAATTCTTCTGCACTCTCATAAAATTTGATTTTGTCAAATTCTAAGTAATCCATTACAACCCTTTTAAATCTTTTGTCGCTGAACAAAAACCCACAAGGTTTGATAATTTCAAGCTGAGCACCTAGGCATGAGCAAGTTCTTATAATTGCCGCAGTATTTTGAGGAATATCAGGCTCATAAAGTGCTATTTTAAGTGGTGAAATGGCTTTTTTATGTGTCATTGTTTCAGTAGAAATTATTCTTTTTTATTATATGAAATCATATATTAGATACAAATAACAAGAAAATGTCAGATAAAAAAGTTAATAGAAGAGACTTTATTTTTACCGCAACATACGCTGTAGGAGCTGTAGGTGTGGGTGCAACAGTATGGCCATTAGTAGACCAAATGAATCCTGATGCATCTGTAAAAGCACTAGCCAGTACCGAGGTAGATATAAGCTCACTCGAACCTGGCAATGAAATTACAGTTCTATGGAGAGGTAAACCGGTATTTATTAAAAGGAGAACTCAAGAAGAAATCTCAGAGGCAAGATCAGTAAAATTAGAAGATCTTCCAGATCCAGAAAAAGACGAGGATAGGGTTAAAAATCCTGAATGGTTAGTAATGTTAGGTGTATGTACCCATCTTGGATGCGTTCCTCTTAAGGAAAAAGGAGACTATAACGGATGGTTTTGCCCATGCCACGGTTCTCATTATGATACATCAGGAAGAATTCGAAAAGGTCCAGCACCAGAAAATATGGCAGTTCCAAAATATGAATTTTTAGATAACAACACAATTAAAATAGGATAAAAATATTTAATGAGTGAACATAATTATACGCCGAAATCTAGAGCTGCGAAATGGTTTAACGACAGACTACCATTGCTCACACTGGCCAATCATTTAACTGATTATCCGACTCCCAAAAATTTAAATTACTGGTGGACATTTGGTGGAATTTTAACTTTTTGTTTAATTACGCAAATAGTAACTGGTCTAACACTTGCAATGCACTATATTGCACATGCAGATATGGCATTTGAGAGTGTTGAGCATATCATGAGAGATGTTAATTACGGTTGGTTAATTAGATACATTC
>MDTD01197780.1_pt1 | contig 11158 bp, 11 predicted proteins | sample 811221 | NCBI WGS metagenome assembly MDTD01 (sample SAMN05326646, study PRJNA326480) | marine metagenome | isolation source: seawater | place: Pacific Ocean: South West | collected 2011
AACACCTGAAAAAATAGTAAAGGCATTCAGGCTAATTACTATGGATAAAAAAGTAAAAGTAATTCTTGTTAATATTTTTGCTGGAATTAATAGATGTGATTGGGTGGCGGAGGGAATAGTTCAAGCATTAGAAAAAATTGAAATAAAAGTACCGTTGGTAATAAGGTTGGCTGGAACAAATGTTGAAAAAGGAAATAAGATTCTTCAAGAAAGTAAGTTAAATTATATAGAGGCTAACACTCTGGAGGATGCAGCAAATAAAGCAGTTGCAGCATTGAAATAAATGGCAGTCATAATCGAAAAAAATACAAAAATATTAATTCAAGGTTTCACTGGAAAAATGGGAACTTTCCATGCTGAGGAAATGATAAAATATGGTTCAAATGTAGTAGCTGGAGTTACACCAGGGAAAGGTGGCCAAAAACATTTAGACAGGCCAGTGTTTAATACCGTTAAAGATGCAGTTAAACATACTGGTGCAACAGCATCAATATTATTTGTTCCACCAGCATTTGCAGCAGACTCAGCAATGGAAGCGGCTGACGCAGGAATTAAAACATGTGTTGCAATAGTTGATGGCATCCCATCCCACGATATGATTAGAATTAAAAGGTATATGAGAAGATATTCCAAATCTGATAAAATGACTTTGGTTGGTCCTAATTGTGCGGGAATAATTAGCCCTGGTAAATCAATGCTAGGAATTATGCCTGGCCACATTTACAAAGAGGGAAGAGTTGGAATTATAAGTAGATCTGGCACTTTAGGTTACGAAGCAGCACAACAAATGAAAAATTTAGATATAGGTATATCAACTAGTGTTGGGATTGGTGGTGATCCTATAAATGGAAGTTCATTTAGAGACATAATTGAAAAATTTGAAACGGATGATGAAACAGATGCAATTTTAATGATTGGTGAAATCGGTGGACCACAAGAAGTTGCCGCGGGTGAATTTGCAAAAGCAAATATGAAAAAACCAGTTATTGGATATATAGCAGGATTAACTGCCCCCAAAGGAAGAGTAATGGGGCATGCTGGCGCTATTGTTTCTGCATATGGTGAAAGTGCAATTGAAAAAGTTGAAATTTTAAAAGAATGTGGAGTAATTATATCAAAAAATCCTTCAGTTATGGGTGATACGGTTAAATCTGTTCTAGAAAAAATTTAATATGAAATACGATAATGAAAACATATTTGCTAAAATTCTTAGAGGGGAGATTCCTTGTAAGAAAATATATGAAGATGAGTTTGTTTTATCTTTTCATGATATTAATCCGCAAAAAAAAATTCATGCTTTGGTTATCCCAAAAGGAAAATATATTGACTTAGATGATTTTAGTGAAAACGCATCTAATAGTGAAATAGTTGGTCTTATAAAAGGAATAAATACTGTAGCAAAAAAGTTAGCAATATCAGTTGATACAGGCAAAGGCTATAGAGCTCTAGCAAATATTAGTGAAGATGGCGGTCAGGAGGTGCAACATTTACACTTTCACCTATTTGGAGGAGAAAAAGTTGGAAAGATGGTCCAATAATTTTGAGAGTAAATAGATATTATTTAGAAATTAATTCATTAACAAATTTAAATAAAGTCAATTGTCCTGATGACAATTTAATTTTAGAAAAAGTTGATCCACCAGATATTGAATTAAATAAATTTTTTTATAAAAATATTGGAAAAAATCACAGATGGATTGATAGACTGGCATGGGACAACATAAAATGGATGAGATATTTAGAAAATGAAAAAATAAATACTTATATATTAAAAAAATCTCAGGATTTAGTAGGATATTTCGAAGTTATAAAAGATGAACCAATTAAAAGTTCTGAGATAGCATATTTTGGAATATTAGAAGACTACATAGGAAAAAAGTTTGGAGGCTACATGCTTTCTGAGGCTATTAAATTATGTTTTGAAAATAATTCAAAAAGAGCATGGGTACATACATGTACGCTAGATCATGAAAATGCTCTGAAAAATTATATAAAAAGAGGGATGAAAATATTTAAAGAGGAAACAATCCACTTGAATATAGGCTAATTACTTTTTGGAAGAACAAATATTTTTTTGTTAATAACTTTGTTAATTGATGTTTCAAAAATATAAGTAACGGCTAAATTTTGATATATATCTTCAACTTGCCAACCAATTATTTCATAATTCTTTTTGCTGAAAAAGATATTAATATTATTATTATTTTCATTTATTTGAATATAAAGATACTTGTCCTCAACTTCACTTAATTGAGAAGAATTAATTTTATTTAATAAAAATTCCTTATCTAAAATAAATTCAAAAGGAGTACTTTTAATTGGATAACGATAAAATTGATTATTATTTTTTATCACTAAACTACGACCATTTGATACTAAAATCTTATTATTTCTTTTTTCGTATTCACAATATATTTTTTTAGGATATTTTATTACACACTTCCCTTTTTCATCCTTACCCCCAATTGTTTGAATAAATTTAAAACTTATATTATTTATTGTACTTAATTTTTTAATTATATTTTCTTTGTCAGAAGCAAAAATATTATTTTGTAAAAAAAAAAAAAATATTAAAATAAATATAGCTATTTTCATTTTAAAATCTCTCTTTTTCCAACATGATTAGCCTTGCTAACAATCCCATTCGATTCCATCATATCAATTATTCTTGCTGCTCTGTTGTATCCTATTTGTAATTTTCTTTGTAGAAAAGAAGTTGATGCTTTTCCTTCACCCCTTACTAATTCAAGAGCTGTTTGATAAAGTTCATCTTTATCGTTAATATTAGCTTGATCTACAACATCATCTTCTGTTTCAGAAAATTCTAAAATTTCCTCAACATAATCTGGTTCTGCTTGTGATCTCAAAAAATTGTTTACTTTTTCAATTTCATCTTCAGTCACAAATGGCGCATGTATTCTTGTTATTTTATTTGCAGATGACATAAATAGCATATCTCCTTTGCCTAATAATTGCTCAGCACCTTGTTCACCGAGAATCGTTCTACTATCTATTTTTGATGAGACTTGAAAAGATATCCGTGTTGGAAAATTAGCTTTAATTGTACCTGTAATAACATCAACGCTAGGTCTTTGTGTTGCCATAATAATATGAATTCCCGCAGCTCTGGCCATTTGAGAAAGTTTTTGAATGTAATTTTCAATATCTTTACCAGAAACTAACATTAGATCTGACATTTCATCTACTATTACTACTATATAAGGCATAAAAATTTTATGCTTAGAGTTGTAACCATCGATGTTTCTAACCCCAACTTTTGTCATTAATTTATATCTATTCTCCATTTCTCTAACAACCCAACCTAAAACAGATGCTGCTTTTTTTGGTTCAGTGATAACTGGACATAGTAAATTTGGAATACCTTCGTAGGTTGATAATTCCAACATCTTTGGATCGATAAGAATGAATTTACATTTATCTGGTGTATGTCTATATAAAAGAGATAAAATTATAGTATTTATACATACTGACTTTCCAGAACCTGTTGTACCTGCGATTAACAAATGTGGCATCGTACTTAAATCACCAATAATAGGATTTCCTGAGATACTTTTTCCTAAAGCAATTGGCAACTTAATATCTTTTTTCTTAAATTGATTGTCACTTATAACTTCACTTAGATAAACATTTTCTCTTGTTATGTTTGGAAGCTCGATTCCTATTGTGTTACTACCAGGTATAATTGCAATTCTTGCAGAGTCAGAACTTGTGTTCCTAGCAATATCTTCCGATAAATTAATAATCTTTGAAACTTTAACGCCAGCCGCAGGTTCAAATTCATTTAATGTGACCACAGGTCCATAGTTAATCTTTTTAATTTTACCCTCTACCCCGAAATCCATTAATACTTTTTCAAGAAAGTCTTCATCTATATCCTCATTATTTTTTGCAACTTTTTCATTTTTAGAAGGAGATTTGAGAAGTTTTAAATTTGGTAAAATAAATTTTTTGGTATTTGATTCTAGTTTTTGATCGAAAGGTAGACTTTCTTGAATTTTTATACTTTCATCATTGATAGTTAATCCTTTTTCTTTTTTTTCAAAGGTTTCTTCTTGATGTAATTCCTTCTTTTTTGATCTTAATAAGTTTTTAATTTGATTTAAAACTTTAAATACATCATGAAATTTTATTTTTGTACTTATTAAAAAAAATAATATCGTTAACACAATTAAAAAATAATAAGAAATACTTATATTAATTTCTAAAATGGACGATAAAAATGTATTTTTTATAAAGCTCCCAACAAAACCACCGTTTCCATTAATTACTAAAAAGAAAGATTGATCTTTAAAATATGATAAAAATAAGGATCCAAAAACTATATACAAAATACAAAAAAATAGACTGTCGATAATAACAATTTGTTTTTTATATATAAGCATGTTTAAGCTTGAGAAAAATAAAGTAAAAGGCACTAAGTAAGCAACTAATCCAACTGACTGGAACAAGAAATCCGATACAACACTTCCTCTATATCCTAAAAAATTTTGTATCTCTGAAGTATTATCGATAATAAAGTTTGGATCATTCGGAGAATAGGTAAATAGTGAAATTAAGATTGAAAAAGAGGAAATCATCAACATCAGTGAAATCAATTCAGTTACTCTTTTGATTAAAAAATCTCTAGTTTTTATTAAGAATTGTTCAAATTTCATATTAGTGAATCAAATAAGTTGATTTGTACCATTTAATTATTATTGGTAAAATTAAAAAATTATATGAAAATTTGTTTAATTGGACACAATCTTACTAGCTTGATTTTAGCTCAAATTTTGTCAGAAAAAAAATTTCATATAGAAATTTACTCATCAAAATCCTTTAGATACAATTATAAAACAAGGTCGTTGGGAATAACAAATTATAATACAAAATACCTTAGTTATTATTTTAAAAATATATCGAAAAAAATAAATCCTATAAATGAAATTAAGGTTTTCATTAAAAATAACAAAATTAATGAAGAAATTACATTTAAAAAAAATACTAGTACACTATTTAATATGATTAAATATGATAAATTAAATTCATTAATTAGATCTAAAGTAACTGCCAACAAATATATACGAAATAAATATATTAAAAAAAATTCAGATCTACAGATGTTACTAGATGATAGAAAATATGATCTTATTTTAAACTGCGAAAGTTCAAACTTTCTTACTAAAAATTTTTTGAAAAAAGGTATATCCAAAAACTATTTAAATAAAGCGTTTACAACTATTTTAACTCACAAAAAAATCAATAACAATAAAGCAATTCAAGTTTTTACAGAATTTGGCCCTATAGCTTTTTTACCTTTATCAAATAAAATCACTTCAGTGGTTTTTTCATATGACTATAAAAAAAATCAAAAAATCACAGAGAATGAAATTAAAAACTTAATTAATAAATTTAATCCATTTTACAAAATTTTAAAATTTGAAAAATTTGAAAATTTTAATTTGAACTTAAAATTACCCAAAAAATATTATTATAAAAACCTACTCTTTTTTGGTGACTCTATTCATTCAATACATCCTTTGGCTGGACAGGGTTTTAATATGTCGATTAGAGATATAATCCGGATAAATCAAATTATAGATAAAAAAATTAATTTAGGACTGAAGGTTGATAAAAATATTTATAAAGAATTTGAATCACAATCTAAAAGCTATAATACAACCTTTTCATTTGGTATTGATTTAATTCATGAGTTTTTTAAGTTTGAAAGAAATTTTTTACCCAAAAAAATTTCTGAAAATATTTATAGGATTATTAATAAAAACCAAAAAATTAAAGATATTGGAATTAAATTAGCAAACAAGGGTAGTATATTATAACTATTGTAAGGTTTTAGTATTGTAAAATTCCGAGCTATATGTGCTTAAGATTTGTTCAAATTTTTTTTTTCTTTCTTCTAAATTTTTTGTTTCCAAAAGAATCTGCTTTTCCATAATGGTAAAAGGTGAGGCCATAGATAGAGCTGATAAAGTTTGGTACACATTTTGCCCTTCTAAATCTTTCCAATTAATTTCATATCCTCGTTTTCGGAATAATGATTTAAGTTCCTCCATTATTTTTTCTATTTTCTTGAATTCAAATTCTTCTTGTTCTGCATCCTTATCATTTTCATATAGTCTATAGTCTACGTTTAATTCCCTATAAATCTTATTATTTTCAACTTCATTTAGTATTTTGAATCTATTAATACCCTTAATAATTATTATGTATCTTCCATCGTCAGTTTCATTAAAACTCACAATTCTACAAACACATCCAACATCAAAAAGATCAGGATTTCTTAAATCACCGCTTTTTTTTGGTTGTATCATCCCAATTAGTCTATTGCTTGCCATGGCGTCTTCTGTCATTTTTAGATATCTTGGTTCAAATATATTTAATGGAACAGTAGTATTTGGAAAAACAATAAAGTTTGATAAAGGAAATACAGGGATTTTTGTTGAGAGATTATTTTTTAAATTAATTTTATTATTTTCCATTTTTTATTTTTTCCTAAATTTATTCAAAATTTGATTTATTTTTGTAGATGAAGTTTTTTTCGTATAAGGTAAATACACAATTTTTACTCCTAATTTTCTAAATTGTTTATCAAAAAGTTTCCATTTTTTTGATGAATACCAATCATCACCGACAAATATAACATCATATTTTAATTTCTTGTAACTTTGAGTTTTATTTAATGTATTTTGGGGTATTACTAAGTCAACAAACTTTATACTTTTTATTATTTCTACTCTCTCATTATATGGGATTATAGGTTTTTTATTTTTATACTTTTTTACAAGTCCATTTGTTGATACACCAACAATTAATTTATCGCATAAAGATTTAGCTTTTTTTAAAATTCTAACATGCCCAATATGAAATAGATCGAAAACACCAGTTGTATATCCAATAATTAATTTTTTTTTCATGAGTTATTGTATCATTTTTACTTATTAAATTTAATTATGCAAAATAATTTTTTTTCAATCGTGGTTTTTAAAAAAACTTTCGAGATTGAAACACATCCATAATTTTGCAGCAATACTGTCTTGGTAAATTCTTGAATCTCCAACAAATTTAGAAATTTTATTATTGTTTAATTGTTTTTTTATAAAATCGTGATTGAAAATTCCTCTTCTTTTACATTTTTTACTCAGTAGCGTAGAAAAAATTATTTTTCTTATATGTTTTTTTTTCATCCAATCATGAAGTGGTACAGGAAAACCCACTTTTTTTCTTTGCAATATTTCTTTTGGAATTTTATCTTTATATGTTTTTCTAAGAATATACTTGCTAATATCATTTATTTCGGATGTTTTATCTGAAGTCAAACTTAGATCATTTTTTATTGTCTTAATTTTATATTTTAAAGGTAGGGATGCTGCAAACTCAACAATTCTATGGTCTAAAAATGGTACTCGTAACTCTACAGAGGCTGCCATTGATGAAATATCTTCTCTTTCAAGAATTCCAGTTAAATGAAATTTTTGAAAAAAAAATTGCATTTTATCTGAATAGTTATCAGTCTTTATTTTACTAAAGATCGATTTGAAATAATTTTTTATATTCATATTTATTTTTTTATGATTAAATTTTTCACTTAGTAGTTTCTCCTTTAAATTATTTTTTGTATATGGATAAATAGATAAGAAGTGATCTAGATTATTTTTGAAATTTATTTTTCCATATCTAGATTTTACATTATCTAAAAAAATTGCTTTCTGTTCTTCAGAAATTTTATTAATATCTTTAATTCTTTTATAATCTTCTACTGAAGAAAATATTCTACCATAACCACAAAATAATTCATCTGCACCACAGCCTGATAAAACAACAGTCGCCTTTTTTTTGATTTCTCGACATAATTGAAACTGAGTCACTTCGTTTGGTATAGTGAGTGGTTGATCTCTTAATTTGATCAATTTTTTCATATCTTTAAAATATAATTCGGGCTCTGAACTAAAAACTTTGTGTTTCATATTAAGTTTTTTTGAAACTAACTTAGAATAAGTAAATTCGTTGTAACCTTTATTAGTGTATCCAATACTATAAGCTAAAAAATTTTTACCTATAATTTCATTGATTATTGACGAAATAATTGTTGAGTCTAACCCTCCAGATAACAAGGAAGCAACTTTTACATCTGAAATTAATCGGAACTTAATAGAAGACTTTAAAAGTTCATTAATTCTTTTTACGTAAAATTTTTCACCTTTATCAATTTTGTTTCTTTTAAAAAATTTTTCTAACTTCCAATATCGCTTAATTTTTATTTTTTTATTTTTAATTTCAATAAAACTACCGGGCTCTAAAGAAAATATATTATTAAATAAGGTTTCATTTTTAATTGGTTGCCTAAAAGATAAAAAAGAAGAAACGGATTGCAGATTAATAGTTTTTTTTATTTTGTTATAACTATGTATTGATTTTATATTTGAAGAAAAAGTTAGCTTACCTTTGTATAAAGAATAAAATAATGGTTTGATACCAATTCTATCTCTAAAAATATAACCTGTTTTTTTTTCATTATTATAAAAGGCAAATGCAAACATACCATTACATTTTTCTATAAACCTTGGACCCTGGTCTATTAAACCGTACAAAAGAACTTCTGTATCGGTCATGCTCTTAAATTTATAACCTTTTTTAATTAATTCTGACTTTAGCTCTTTAAAATTGTATATTTCACCGTTGTAAATTAAAACAAATTTACCATTATTCAGCATCATTGGTTGCTTACCATTCTTACTAAGATCTAAGATGCTAAGTCTCTTATGTCCAAATGCAATTTTTGAATTTATAAAATATCCTGTGTCATCAGGCCCACGATGAGATAAATAAGATAAACATTGTAAAAAATCTTTTTTTTTTGTTTTAATTTTTCTATTAATTGAAATTTGACCAAATATTCCACACATATATTTATTTAATTTATAAAGATTTATTTTTATTAATTTAATATAATATTTTAAATTAATCTCTATACATAAGCTAGATAACTAATTTTTATTTTTGGTCTTGCTTAAATTTTAAAAAGCTAATAGTTTAAATATATATGTAATAAGCGGGCATAGCTCAGTGGTAGAGCGTCTCGTTGCCAACGAGAAGGTCGTGGGTTCAAGTCCCATTGCCCGCTCCAAAAAAAAGGAAAATATGAGCGATTTATCTGAAAAAAAGTGTATTCCATGCGAAGGAGGAATTCCCAGTTTTGACATTACCGAAATTCACAAGTACTTAAAAAAAGTAGATGGATGGGATGTGAAAAAAGATAGTAATGAAAGTTACTACATTATAAAAGAATTTAAATTTGAAAATTTCTTATTAAGTTTAAGTTTTGTTAATAAAATTGGAGATCTTGCTGAATACGAAGGTCACCATCCTGATATATGGTTTGGGTGGGGTTATGCAAAAATTAAAATATTCACTCATGCGATTAATGGATTACATGAAAGTGATTTTGTTTTAGCTGCAAAAATTGATAAACTCGTTAATGGTTGAAGTGTCTAGTTTTAGAAAATACCAGAACAATACCAAGTTTATTAGCAAATCTAATTATTTCTTGATCTCTAATTGACCCAGATGGTTGAATAATTGCATTAACGCCTGCGTGCACTAATTTCTCAACACCATCTATAAAAGGGAAAAACGCATCTGACGCTGCACAAATGTTCGAATTTTTTCCAAAAATATTTATTTTTCTCATCTTATTTATCGCTATTTCACAGCTGTCGACCCTGCTTGTTTGTCCAGCACCAATACCTACTGTTGTCTGGTTTTTTGCCAGAACGATTGCGTTAGATTTAACATATCTAGAAATATTAAATGCAAACACTAAGTCCTCCATAGTCTTTTTATTAGCTTTTTTATTTGAAACTGTAACAAAATCTTTATTTGAAAAACTTTTACGGTCACTTGTCTGAATTAAATAATTTTCTGCAACTGATTTCATACTTACAACCTCGTTGATTTTTGTTTTTGATGTATCAATAACTCTAAGGTTTTTCTTTCTTCTTAGTATTTTTAGTGCGTCATTTGTAAATCCTTTACCAATTATAATTTCTAAGAAATTTTTATTTACTCGCTCTGCGATTTTATGATCAATTTTAAAATTACAAGAAACAATACCGCCAAAAGCACTAATTGGATCGCATTTATAAGCCAAGTCATAGCTCTTAGCTTTATTTTTATTTATTGAGACACCACAAGGGTTATTATGTTTTACAATTACAGTCCCTTGATTTTTCGGTAAAGAATTTGAAATCGATAAAGCGGAAAATAGATCATTATAATTGTTAAAGCTCAAATGTTTACCAGAAATTATATTTAATTTGTTATCTAAGTTAGCAGAATATAAAGCAGCATCCTGATGTGGATTTTCACCATATCTTAATGTCTCAAGCTTTCTACTATAAAATATTTTTTTTTCAGGAAATTTATTTTGTGATTTATCACAAAAAAAGTTTGCTATTACAGAGTCGTAATAAGCTGTTTCTATAAAAGCCTCTTCTGAAAATTTTTTTCTTAAATTAACTGTGGTAGAACCATTATTATTATGAAGTTCTTTAACAAATTCATCATACTGATTAATTGAGGAAATTATTATCACGCTTTCATAATTTTTTGCAGCAGCTCTTGATAAACTAGGTCCTCCTATGTCTATTGACTCAATAATTTTTTTATAACTTTTTTCACTTTTTATAACAGTCTCAAATGGATAAAAGTTCACAATTACAAGATCAATTTCTTCAAAATTAAGTTTTTGCATCTGTTTATTATCAAAATTATTTCTCCTACTTAATATCCCCGCATGAATCTTAGGATGCAATGTTTTTACTCTACCCGATAAAATTTCTGGAAAATTTGTAAATTCTGACACATCTGTACACTCAAACCCTAATTTCTTAATTTTTTTATATGTACCACCTGAGCTAATTATTTTAATATTATATTTCTTAAGGCTATTTAAAATTACTTTTAAATTTGTTTTATCGGAGACAGATATAAGTGCTTTTTTTATTTTTTTCATTAAATTTTGACTAACTCCCAGCATATAGCTTGATCATTTTCAAGTGTATTTCCTGATATTAATATATTTTTGTTTTCAATATACAGATTTTTTTTACCAAAATATAACCCTGTTTCCACATCAAGT
>MDTD01022420.1_pt1 | contig 11157 bp, 15 predicted proteins | sample 811221 | NCBI WGS metagenome assembly MDTD01 (sample SAMN05326646, study PRJNA326480) | marine metagenome | isolation source: seawater | place: Pacific Ocean: South West | collected 2011
GGAATAGGGAATAGGGAATAGGGAATGCACAACAGTTTTTTTGCTGTTTTAGTTTGGTCCGATCAACTAAAACAACTTTCGTATTGCATAATGAATGCCTTAAAAAAGTCGGTATAGGCGTTAGGCCCGAGTTCAATCGCAAGGCCTTCAGGATCAATCCTTCGGATTGGCACACTGAGTTCAGCGCTCAGAATTTTAGCCTCTTTTTTGTCGTAATTAGGCTCTATCAAAATACAAGCCGGAGAATCAAGCTTCACTTTCTCCCTGATCTTGTAATGGCTGGCGACTCCTCTTGTTTGGCCGGCGCTATCACGAATGGTTAAAAACGGTCGTAGCTCAAACGCATTTGTAAAGTGTGAATAAGCGTCGTGCTGAGCTAGAGAAATTCTTTTTCGATATTTCGTCAACCTTTTCTTGTATACAGATTTTTCTCCTTCACTCATTATCTCGACAGCGTCTAGGTTCAATCTCTCGCTAATCTCCGTTGCTAAGACGGACGCATTATCCGGATCTAGCCAAAAATGAAGATCATGGGTATTGGTATGAACACTTTTGGCACCAGGCCTAGTCATGGGCCATTTCATGTTTAGGTTCGCCGCGGTAATCAAATTTGATTGGTCACGTGATTCAAAGTACTTATTTAAGTGGTTCTCAAAGTCTGGGGAAACCCTAATAACTAGGTCAGCTGAGGACAAAAGTCGTATAGACGATGGTGATAAATAAAGATCATGAGTCGTCTGTGCATTAGATTGAAGATATTCAATCTTAGCTTTCCCTTGCACCGCAGCAGCCGCGATTATAGACAGAGGCTTTATGGTGGTGACAATCAGCAGCTTTTTTGGTTCTTCCTCTCCAGCGGCATCATATGAGTAATTTAAGCTCAAACAAAAAAACAATAATGCGCTTGTTAAATAATTTTTTTTAAACATATCTAAAAGTATATTTAATCAATTCCAAAAACACTCTTGGTTGTAATGGCATATCTATTATACTATATTGTGTTATGTTATAACATAATATTTTACTACGAGTGGTTCAGTGATAACTAACTTTCATCTTGCTCTAAAATCTCACGACCATTCTCGATGCATTGATGCCGCGCTGGAGCAGGCGAACCATATTTGCAAACTAAAAAAGTTGCAGTTTACTCCCACGAGGAAGCTTGTCTTGAAACTAATATGGCAAAGTCACCGACCATTAGGAGCATATCAAATTCTGGACATGCTAGCCGACCTAAACAAAAAAAAGTCAATCGCTCCCCCCACAGTATACCGAGCAATTAATTTTTTGTTATTGCATGGTCTAATTCATAGGATCCCCTCTCTCAATGCATTCATAGGATGCCCCTTCCCTAACAGTTCACACAGCAACGTTTTTATGATTTGCGAAAATTGCAGTAATGCTGCTGAAATATCCGATAAAGGGTTGAATAAAGTGTTACGCTCCGCATGCGAGAGAGCTCAATTCCAATTGAACATGCAAAATATTGAACTTTTTGGCACTTGCGCTACATGCACAGAAAACAAAACACTCAGTAGCTCGTGAAATTATGACTAAAGCTTCGATAGAACTATCATGTGCCAACAAGTCGTTCCAAGGCAGAAAAGTCCTTGAAGATATCACAATGCGTCTGACTCAAGGTGAAATAACCACTTTGGTGGGACCAAACGGAGCTGGCAAATCAACACTACTGAAAGTCATGCTCGGTCTCATAAAGCTCGACTCAGGGATCCTAAAAAAATCTTCTGATCTGCGTGTTGGCTATATGCCTCAGAAGATTATGATATCTCCAGTATTGCCCCTAACAACTTTGCGATTTCTCCAACTGGGGGAACCGTCAGTTAAAAAATGCATAGAAAGTCTGAAGCTTCTAGAAATTGAACATATAACGGAAGTGCCAGTAATAGCTCTATCTGGGGGAGAGATGCAGCGTGCATTATTAGCAAGAGCCATCCTTGGAAATCCAAATTTCCTTTTCCTTGATGAGCCAGTTCAAGGAGTAGATGCGAATGGTCAAAACAATTTATACCAAGCCATTAATTGCATTAGCCGCCGCCTTGGATGCGGCGTTCTTATGGTTTCGCACGACCTCCACATCGTGATGTCCTCCACCGACCATGTTATTTGTCTTAATCAACATATTTGCTGTTCAGGTCAGCCAGAAAAGGTTAGCAAAGATCCTGCCTACATAAACATTTTTGGAGACATCACTGCTCCCTATGCTCATAAGCACGATCACCAACATACCTTAAATGGTGATATCGTAAAAACCAACTCCCATAAACTGGAGGGCTCTTCTTCTGATTGATTTTATTACATATGCAGCCCTTGCCGGGATCGGTGTAGCCATCATGGCAGGCCCGCTGGGTTGCTTTGTAGTTTGGCGTCGTATGTCTTACATCGGCGATACTCTAGCCCACTCCGCCTTATTAGGCGTTTCTTTGGGTATTTTTTTTAATTTAGATTTAAATATCGCTACTGCAACCGTGGCCATAGGAATCGCGTTATTTTTGGGCATCCTGGGTTCCCGCTCGCACCTCTCTCTCGACGCTTTGCTGGGGATCCTGTCCCACTCTACTTTGGCCCTCGGCCTTGTTATTATCTCTTTTGTTGAGGGAATGCGAGTGGATATTATGTCTTTACTTTTCGGCGACATACTATCTGTAGATGCAAAAGACCTCTTAATTATCTACTCAAATGCGGCAATCATATTTATATTGCTTGGATTCTTTTGGAGATCACTATTAAGCATTACTGTTAGCCCCGAAATAGCTCATGTCGATGGTATAAACGTAATGGCAATACGAACTACCCTGATGCTTATGATAGCATCCGTAATTGCTTTGGCCATGAAGCTAGTTGGAATATTGCTTATAACAGCTTTGCTTATTATCCCAGCCGCTGCAGCACGAAATATAAGCCGTTCACCAGAGAAAATGGCCATCTACTCAACCGCTTTAGGAATCCTCAGCGTTCTTTTAGGTATTGCCATGTCATGGGCTATAGATACCCCGGCCGGTCCCTCCATTATTTTATGCTCTGCTGTTATCTTCTTAATATTGGACTGTCTTTGCAAGAATCCTGTCATGAGAATTTCTTCTTAATCGAGACCCATATCGACTATTAAACGCCAACTTTGTAGTAACATAGTTTCGCTATGCGGTGACTTGAAAAAAGCATGGTACTCTCCACGAGGGTTGATCAGAATCAGTTGTGTCCCGTGGTCGATTGTATAGTTGTTTTTGTCCAACGGGACTCGACTATAAGCAACATTCAACTCAGTCGCAAATTTACCAACACTATCCTGCTCCCCAGTAATGCCAACAAAGTCTGAATTGAAGTAAGGCACATATTGGGACAGCCGGTGAGGAGTGTCACGGCCTGTGTCCAGAGAAACCATATATATCTGGAGGTTATTTCGTTCACCTAAACTCATCTGGTTGTACATGCTAGCCAGGGTCGAGAGCGTGGTCGGGCAAATATCCGGACAGTTGGTAAAAGCAAAGAATATTATGCTCCAGACACCTTTTAATCGTTCTGGACGGAAGGGTTGGTTTAAATGATCTACCAGATGGAAATCGCTCAAGGGGATAGAGGAATGCAGAAGCATCGCCCCATTCATCTGCAGCTCCCTTTTGGACATTATTTCTGGATTGATAGAGCGCCAAGCCAAACTAGCACAAAATAAAAGCATCAGAATAATGGAGCCAATCAAAGCTTTACTTGCCAAACGATTTTGCGCCAGCACTTAAGCCCCCCTCCGCGAAGCAAAGATCATACGAAATTGACTATCAAATAGTGGTCTAGCAACATTACTAAGAAAAGGGCGGTCAGGTAGAAAATGGAGTAGTTAAAGGTTTTAATACCCGTATCACCACCGTCTCTCTTAAGCATCATTAAGGACCAGTAAACAAATCCCACTCCCAGTGTTGCTGCTCCAAATAGATATAGCCAGCCCAACATTCCAGTCAGGAAAGGCAAAAAACTGACCAAACAAAGAATTATCGTATAAAGAAAAATATTTATTATCGTGTATCTTTTCCCGTGAGTGACTGGAAGCATCGGTATTTTAGCCTTTGCATACTCGTCGCTACGATGAACTGCCAAGGCCCAAAAGTGGGGAGGTGTCCATGCGAAAATAATTAGGACCAGTAAGAGAGAATGAGGGTGCAAATCTCCAGTCACTGCCGTCCAACCAAGTAGCGGCGGAGACGCTCCAGCTAGACCTCCGATTACGATATTTTGAGGTGTAGCTCGCTTCAAATACATTGTATAAATAAAGGCATAGCCAACGAGGGATCCGAGTGTCAGCCAAGCAGTTAGAGCATTGATAAATATCAACAGGATTGCCAACCCAATGGAACCAATCGCTAGAGCAAATAACATTGCCCGCCAAGGTTCAATACGACCACGCGCAATCGGTCTGTTGGCAGTACGGGCCATTTTTTCGTCTATATGCTGATCTACAACATGGTTTACAACTGCTGCCGACCCAGCGCTTAACGCAATCCCTAGATTTCCCAATAGCAAAACATCAATGGGCACCATTTGGTCTGTTGCTAACAACATGCCAATCAGGGAGGTGATTAACATCAAGGCAACCACACTCGGTTTGCAAAGCTCTAAAAAGTCTTGCAAGCGCAACCCTTGATGTTTTGCATTCACTTGTGAATTCATACGACCCTCACCACAGCTCTCCGATTTCGCATCATTCAATACCCAAGCCTTCAGTCTCTGAGCAACTGCGTTAAATCTTCTAAAAGATTTTTTTCACCAGATTGAAAATTATAAAATAAAACAGTCAACTTGTCTGGAGAGACTAATAGTCCTCCGAGATGCCTGCTCGCGCGAAAATTAAGGTCATCTGGAAGCAGCGATTTAAAAGCAGAAAGGCTAATGGAGACTGCAGTCATACTGGGAAGCAGCCTCTTTAGAAAGTCAGACCTATGATGGCTTGCTGTCTGCTCATTTGACAAATAGTAAATATCAATCTTTCCCTTGGCTTCTTGTGATTTACCAATAAATATACGTAACTCGGCGAAAAATTTCTCACATTCCAAACTACAGTACCCCTCGCCAAAAATATACAAAATCCATTTACCCGATCGGATATCGCCAATTTCCCTATAAAAATCCATCATTTGATCATCTAGAGTCATTATCGAGCCACTGACCCCATCTACCTGCAGATTGAGGAGCATTGTCTTATGATTTTGAGCATCTCTGCTCTCGATTAAGTCAGTTACAGCGGGCAGAGTCATGCCAATGAGAATAAATACAGGCAGAAGTGTCCAGACCATTTCAACTCCAAGATGATCGTGAAAATGCGCCGAATCTCCTCCCTTTGACCGTCTATGGGAAAACATAAAAAAAAACATGAATATGAACACGACAGCCGCGACTGCGGCGCAGCTCCACATAATTACCATCTTCAGATCAAACGACAAATCATTTACCTTGTTTAAAAAATACGCCCGCAATAAAAAAACGTTATGATTATCAGCGGGTTGTTTCCGCCGGTTCATTCGAAAACAAAAAGGGCACTAAAGCGTCAGCCTAGCCGGAAAATGATTCCTACTCCTTTAAGAATCGATGTTGCCTCCCAAGCTGATTTATCCTAAATTTTAATCGAAGAACCTCATGGAGATATGGGGTCAGACCGAGGCATTTTAGCAAAAGCGATCAGTGTTCTCTATAAGCCTGAGGATCGCCGTGGAACGCCAATGCAAAAAGTGTGTTCTTAATCATCAATAAGGGTAATAACGTCAACCTGCTGTTCTTCGCCTTCCGAGGGTCGATTGACTCGAGTTTTAATTTCTCTTTTCAAAGCATTAATGCGCACCTGATCGGTGAATCCGCAAGCAGAGCATTCCCTGTAATCAACATTGTCCCTCGAAAAAACCAACAACTTGTCGATTTTTGAGCACTTCGGGCATACGACACCCGCGATAAAACGTTTTTTTGTGGAATATGCCATTTCATGATCACCATTGTGACTATCACTAAAAGACTCGCTACAATTACAGGATGAATAATTGTTTGCGCTCTTTCAAAGGCGTTTCACCCAAACTAGGTGAAAGAGTATATATTGATCCAGCAGCCATAGTTATAGGTAATGTCCATCTTGACGATGATTGCTCTATTTGGCCAGGCGCAGTTATACGCGGAGATATGCATAAAATCAAGATCGGGGTTCGTTGCAATATACAAGATAACGCCGTTCTGCATATCACTCATGCCAGCGAATATAATCCGGATGGTTGGCCATTAACAATGGGGTCAGATGTGATAGTAGGCCATAGCGCCGTCCTTCATGGCTGCACTCTGGGCAGCAAAATATTGATTGGGAACGGTGCAATTCTCAATGATGGCGTAATTGCAGAGGACCATGTAATGGTTGGCGCCGGCTGCATGGTACCGCCCCAAAAAACTCTTGAGTCAGGTTTTGTCTATGTTGGCAACCCTTGTCGTGTTCTAAGGCCGATTTCCGATAAGGAAAAAGAGTTTTTATCATACTCTCCCAATAATTATGTCAAATTAAAAAACATTTATCTTGACGAACTAACCTCTAGCAATGTTTAGCTTCTCTCTAAGTAAATGAATCACTGGCTGAGTATCGGGACGAATGCCTCGCCAGATTGAAAATGACTCCGCAGCCTGCTCCACCAGCATTCCCAGTCCATCGGCAACGTCTGCACCTCGCTTATCAGCCCAGCCCATGAAGGCAGACGAGTGTCTGCCATACATCATGTCATAGCAGGCTGTGTCCGTGGAAGATAGAAGCATGTCCGGCAATCCCAATTCCTTTCCGAACAGGCTTGCGCTGGTTCCATTTATTATTAAATCGAACGACCGTTCGCGAAGGTCGTCGTAACTGCAGACTGAAATCTCAAGCTCGTCTGGCATAGCTTTTACCAAGTCCATGGCCGTTTTAACAGTTCGATTAACTATTACTAAACTAATGGGTTTTTCTCGGGAAAGCGGTCCGAGAATACCTCGAACTGCTCCGCCAGCCCCCAAAACCAGCACTCGCTTTGATCGAATTGTCCAACCAAGATTATTTTTTATATCTGTGATGAGCCCAAAACCGTCAGAATTATCACCTAAAATATTCCCATCAAGAGTTCGCGATAACGTGTTTACAGCACCCGCCATGCGAGCTCGGTCAGTCAAACGGTCCGCGTAATCATGAGCCTCGGTTTTAAATGGAAGCGTTACATTTAGCCCACATCCACCATTCAAAAAAAACTCATCAACACTTGCTGCAAAGTTCCCAATGTTCACGAGCTGTCGCTCGTAAACTAACTTTTGCTTAGTCTGTACGGCAAATTCTTTGTGAATTATCGGTGAGAAGCTATGTTTAATCGGATTACCAAACACAGCATATTGATCAGGCATATTTAATGCATCCGTTCACAATTCCATTTCCAACTGAAACTTCGCTAGCATCAGAAATCGACCCGGCTAATCATATCAGATCAACTCAGGAGACAATTAGATCCAATCTCTTGGTGGAAGATATTTTTCATACAGCTCTGCCTCTGCGCTTCCTTGCTCGGGTTTCCAATCATAGATCCAACTTACCATGGGCGGCAAAGACATCAATATGGACTCTATCCTGCCATTTGTCTGCAGACCAAAAAGCGTACCTCGATCATAAACTAAATTAAATTCAACATATCTCCCACGACGATATAACTGAAAATTCCGCTCGCGCTCGCCGAATGGCTGCGATTTTCGTCTGTTGAGAATAGGGAAATAAGCAACTAAAAAGCTATCACCAATGCACCGCATCAAGTGAAAGCTTTCCTCAAAATGCAGCTCGTTGAAATCGTCGAAAAACAAACCTCCTATGCCACGATGCTCGTCACGATGAGGTAGATAAAAATATTGGTCACAGCCTTTTTTAAATTTCTCATAAAGCTCAGGCGACACTTTCTCGCAAGCATTCTTCGCCTCACGATGCCAATGCACACAATCTTCTGCATTTCCATAGTAAGGTGTCAAATCATATCCACCACCAAACCACCATATAGGGTCATGATCAGATTTTTCCGCAACGAAAAACCTAACATTGGCATGCGCACTTGGCACGTAGGGGTTTTTTGGATGAACAACCAAAGACAGTCCCATCGCCTCAAAACCTCGGCCTGATAATTCTGGTCTCTCCTGTGTAGCAGACGCAGGTAAAGTTGTTCCATAGATATGAGATACGTTCACTCCTAACTTTTCTACAATGGAGCCTCCTGAAAGAGATTTACTGCAGCCCCCGCCGCCTTCTTCGCTAGACCACAGGTCTTCTCGCCAAACACCATCATCTATCGCGTCAAACTCTCCACATAATCGAACTTGCAGAGAGTCCAAATATTCTTTGATCGCTGCTTTATCCATCTTCGTTATCGTGCCCTCACCACGTTACCTGAGACAACATCTATAATTTCGCTCACATTATCTGCCCCTCCAACACTTCCGGGAGAAACAAAATCGATAGCGTTCAAAAAATACTTCATAACCTTTGATTCAGTCCGCGCGGCCGGTTGGCCATTCGGATTAGCGGATGTAGATACAAGCAGCCCGCCAAAATGCGCACATAGCGCTCGTGCAGGCGGATGCTTAATTACTCTAACCGCCACCTTTTCGTTTTCGCCTAGAATAACTTTCGACAACTTACCATTGTGCGGCACTAAACAAGTGATCGGATGAGTCACTGAAGAAGACTCGATAATTAGCCGAGTTTTCCGAGAAAAGGGGCCAAGTATAGATTTTAACCGCTCGATTTTATCGGTTATGAGAATCAGGCCTTTACTCTCAGGCCGACTCTTAATTGACAGCAACCTTCGAACCGACATCTCGTTATTGGCATCACAACTTAAACCCCATACAGACTCTGTAGGGACAGCCACCACCCCACCGTCCCGCAAAATTTTTGCCGCATGAATTATCTCTGGATGACTCATCCAATCCACGAGCCATTCACCTAAAGGTTCAATTTTTCCTGCAGAGCTTTATCTTTAGAAACTACAGTATCTGCATTTTTTTTACGTTCTTCAACCAGCCTCTGTAGTAAGTCACTCTCGCTAATAGCCAAAATTTGTGCTGCTAAATATGCGGCATTCTTTGCCCCTGCTTTCCCAATAGCTACTGTTGCAACGGGAATTCCCGCAGGCATCTGGACCGTAGATAACAATGCATCAAGGCCATTCAAAGAGGCATTTATAGGTATTCCTATAACTGGTTTCAAGGTGGCAGCCGCTACCGCTCCCGCGAGATGAGCAGCCATTCCTGCCGCACAAATAAATACCGAGCAACCCCGCTCTTCGGCATCCTGGACATATTTGGTCGTAACAAGCGGAGTTCGATGCGCAGATGTAATTTTTACCTCGTAGGATATTTGGAATTCTTCCAGAATCTTAAAAGCTGGTTCCACCACTGGCAGGTCGGAATCAGATCCCATCAGTATTGATACAAATTTTTCAGTCATTTTTGTCCTCAAAATCGTTAAAAAAACGCAGACTAGCCGAAGCAATCAACCTGTGCAACCGTTTTAAAATTATAACCGATGACGGACCTTGCATACGATTCAAAATTAGTCCGAGTGACCCTTCTTTTACCCTTAGGATAACCTCGACAGCAAACATCCCCTTACCCCATAAAATTTGATGCGTATATGGGAATTCTGATGTGTTTTTATGCGCTCCCAGAACTGATACAATCTTTCATAACCTGCTGAAGCTGCTATGTACACAGGAAAAATCGCACTAATCATGGCTATTATGCAAATTTTAAAATACCCAGATCCACGTCTCAGGCTAAAAGCTTCACCTGTTGATCTTGTGGACAATGATATAAGGGATCTGGTAAACGACATGTTTGAAACCATGTGGCATGCTAATGGTATTGGGCTAGCCGCTACGCAAGTTGATATTCATAAAAGAATTGTTGTTATGGATCTAAACGGCGATGGCAGCGCTCCTCGTGTATTTATAAATCCTGAGATTGAAGTGCTTGATCCAACATTTGCTTCATACGAGGAAGGTTGCCTGTCTATTCCAGATGTCACCGAGAGCATTGAGCGCCCATCCAAAGTCACGATAAAAGCCCTTGATCAAGACGGGAAAAGTTTTCAAGAAGATGCAACAGACCTTCTTGCGGTTTGTATACAACATGAAATCGATCATCTCGAAGGAAAGCTCTTTGTCGATTATTTGTCCTCAATGAAACGCCAGCGCATAAGAAAAAAATTGAAAAAAAATCGTGAATAGGTCACATCGATTTTGAAAATTATTTTTGCGGGTACTCCAGAATTCTCGGCTTCACATCTCGAGTTTCTTCTAAAACAAAATGATCATTCAATAGTAGGCGTTTTTACTCAACCAGATCGGCCATCGGGAAGAGGCAGAAAACTAAAACCGAGTCCGGTAAAAAAAGTTGCTGAGCGGAATCAAATACCGATCTTTCATCCGAGATCTTTCCGGGATGTTGCCTCGGTTAAAATGGTTCAAAAACTACAGGCAGACCTCATGATAGTAGTAGCGTATGGTCTTATCCTGACAGAAGCGGTGCTGAAGCTCCCTCGATTCGGTTGCATTAATGTCCACGCCTCACTTTTGCCACGATGGCGAGGAGCGGCACCCATACAAAGGTCCATTGAGGCTGGAGACTCCGAAACAGGAATTTCAATAATGCAAATGGACACTGGTCTCGATACCGGCGATGTTTTAGCCACCTCTCGTTGCACAATCGGTCCTACAGATAACGCAGATAGTATTTCTAGAAAATTGTGTGATCTTGGCGGGCCCGCTTTATTGCATTCGATCCAGCTCATCGCTCAAGGCCGCTCAATGCCTGTTCCACAGAATGATTCGTTGAGTTGCTATGCTGAGAAAATAAAAAAAAATGAGGCTCTTATAAATTGGCATTCAGACTCAATAGTATTAGAAAGAAAAATTAGGGCATTTAATCCAAGCCCCGGGGCATATACCATAATTGATAGTAGGCGAATTAAGATTTTTAGCGCTATTTCCCTTCAGAAACAATCAACAGAATCTCCAGGCACCATAATCAAAATAAACAAGATGGGTCTGGAAATTTCGTGTGGTGAAGGCAATCTTCTGCTTGAGGAAATTCAATTAGAGGGTAAATCTAGAACACATGTCC
>MDTD01050157.1_pt1 | contig 11157 bp, 6 predicted proteins | sample 811221 | NCBI WGS metagenome assembly MDTD01 (sample SAMN05326646, study PRJNA326480) | marine metagenome | isolation source: seawater | place: Pacific Ocean: South West | collected 2011
CCGTCTCGGCAAGTAGCACAGCATTGCGTGCCGCTCGTCGTACATTTCCTTCTCCGATCACTGCTTCACCGACCACGCGAATTACCCCGGTCCAATCCTTGGCGGATTCGTCGGCATGCAACAGAAGAATCCCGTCACTGCGACCGGCCTCGACCACGCTGGCTGCGGCGGTCACTCCTGCGGGCAGCCCTTCGACCACCAGTCGCACTGGGCCTGCGAATCCGTGTCGACGAATGACATCAACACAAACGGGCAGATTGCCGCCGGGCCGCAAAGAGGGACTCGCCGCTTGAATCTTTTTGTCGTTATCAACCGCCTGCCGTTGACTCCAGGCAACTAACTCGAAATCCTGAAGCTGCGGACGGATTTGCAGACGATACCAGATACGTGGATCATTACGTGATCCGCCGTAGAGATCTCGAACGCCCACTCGATAGGTTGCATCAGCATCGGCCGCGAAACTGACATCGGGATCCTGGTGAGAAAGATCGAGTGCACGGGGCAGGCGAAGCTTGTACCGATTCTGGTCAAACGACGCATCATCCTGAGTCACAACTTGACTCACTTGCTCAGCACCTTGAGCATCCTTCGTCACCTTCTGAATGTAGATTTCCGGATCGGTCAGGTGTCCTAATCGATTACTGAAGAGGCGAACTTGAAAGCGTTGTCCTTTGGTAGCCTTAAACTCGACCCAATCCTGATCTCGTCGAGGATAGAACTGACCAACCACTTCGGCGGGCACCTGAATCGATTGAGCTTGAGCGGGCGTATTGTTTTCATCCTGCTCCATGACGATTGGATTATCGGCTAAACCGATCCTCGCGATGTTGGCATTGCCTTGTTCGCTGTCCCATTGAAATGGAAAATGGTGAATACCGTGCGTGCGAGTTTCACCACCGTGAACAACCGCATCAAGACTCACGGCCTCAGGAACATAGACACGCACCTGTCGCTTCTGCAGTTGAATCCCGTCAAGCTGATAATCGGACTCGGTTCCTCCGGGCAAATTCAGCCCCACCAATTCGAACGTATTTGACTGCCCTGGCTCTGCTACGGGCGGAACGACAAAGGCAACATACGGCTGGGATCGCACGTCGAGTCGATAGAGATACTCGGCTCCACCGGCATAAACGTGGTCGTGAACCCCAACGAAGTAGGTACCTTCGGCGGGTGCGACAAATTCGATCACCGGATCCACCGTCACGCGTGAGCGCCGCATCTGACGCCCCTGCTCGTCGAAGACGGTGACAATCGGCTGCAAACGAGAATCCATAGAACGGGTTAAACACTCAACCGAAAACGCCTGCCCTTGCTTGGCATCGAATCGGTAATAGTCCACCACGTTTGCATCGGCTCGGCCATAAACAACGCGATTCGGCGTCAACTCATTGGCCGATTCGATGGAATGATTTTGACCGGCCGGCAGCAAAGCCGGTTCGGCCTCAACGAAGAAAGCTCGTGGAGTCGATGCCCCAAAGCGTCCGACGACGCGCACTTCATAGCGTCCGGGTGGAACGTTCTCGGAGACAACCACATCGAACTGGTTTTGAATGGGGGTCGGGGTGGATTCAAATTCACCCGGATCATTCGTTCGCACGTGGCCAATAATCCCCGGATGAGAAAAGAGCAATTGACTGCCCTCATCCAGGTCACGACCAGTTACCGTAACGGTCTGCGAAGCTCCCACGGCAGCGCCCGGAGGAAAAACCTCCGTCAAGGTCGGATTGGGCAACTGTGCCCACACCGATGTGGTGAAAATCAATCCAGCTACTAAACATTGAAGAGAGCGTGAAGTCATAGTCGAACCAACGCGCATTGTTTAAGGAAGAAGTGTATCAGCGAATTCTCGAATTGAACCCCAAGACCAGCAGCGCGAGTCGAAACCCAAGGCTTGTCGTCTGTGTGTGCCGCTGCTGATCAAGTTGAATTATCCCGCTGATCGACTTTAGTGATTGAAGAGAAACTCCTTGGTGTTGATCAACGCCCACACGACGTCTTCAAATCCCTCACGGGGCTTCTCCTTCGAGTTGACGTACTCAGCCGCAATCTTGAGTTCCTCCGCATCGGGATAGCGAGAAAAGGCGATCAGGTAGAGTTCCTGAATGCGATCATCGATCGGTCGTTCATCGGCTGCCATCAAAGCAGCGCGTCCCTGATCCGCCGACACCTTGCCAAGAATATCCTTGGAGTTGAGAAGATGTAGGCTTTGAGCCAGGCTTGCGTCCGAAGATCGTTCACACTCACAAGCGCTACTCGATTCGGGCCGACCGAAAACCGTCAGGAAGTACGAATTGAATCCGCTGTCGGGAAGTTCAATTGCACGCGTACCCTGCGGGACTCCCGGGAAGTTTGTCGGCATCCCAGTCATCTGGTCGATCGCATCAAGTAACGACTCGGCATTCAGCCGACTCGGATAGAATCGCGAGTAATTCTGTTTATCTTTCTGGTTATGGTCGTTTGGCTCAGCACTCAACTGAAACGTCTTGGACGAACAGATGGTACGAACCAAATGCTTCAAGTCATATCCACGATCCGAGAAGTCCTGCGCGAGAGCCTCGAGCAACTTCGGGTTAGACGCAGGATTGGTCACCCGCATATCGTCTTCCGGATCGACCAAACCACGACCAAAGACATGCTTCCAGTAACGATTCACAAGCGCCTTGGCGAAGAATGGGTTTTCAGGATTGGTCATCCAATCGACCAACACGTGTCGAGGATCTTCGAGCGGTGTAATCTGACTTGGCTCAGCATCCAAACCGGTCGGCAAAAGCGTCTCCCCAGTCTTGGGGTTCTTAGCGGTTGCCTGTCCAGGCTTATGGACGATGCGATCTTGATTACGGAACTCCGTCTTCTTACGACCTACTTGTGAATAGAAGGCCGAGAAACTGTGGTAATCTCGCTGACTCCATTTCTCAAACGGATGGTGGTGACAACGAGCACACTGGATTCGCATCCCGAGAAAGAGTTGCGCCGTATCTTCGACCAGCGCCGCCTGATCTCGTACCTCGCGGTACCAGGCTACGGGAGGATGCACCGATACGTCACCGGAGGCAGCGACAATGTCCCGCACAAATTCATCGTACGGTTGATTTTCTTGCATCCTGTCTCGAATCCAATGGTAGAAGGCGAAGGTCGAACGTTTGTCGGCGTCGTTGCCTCGCTTGTTCCGCAGAATTGCGGCCCATTTTGTCGCAAAGTTATGAGCATAGTCGTTGCTGTCGAGCAATTGATTGACTAACCGCTCTCGTTTGTTTTCGGAGTCATCCGCAGCAAAGGCACGGGCTTCATCCAGCGTAGGAACACGTCCGGCAATCGTGAGTGTCGCACGACGCAGGAAAGTCGGATCGTCGCAAATCTCCGAAGGAGGCAAACCTAACTCCTGGAGCTGTTCGAAGACGAGATCATCGACATAATTTGCCGGCTTGGGCAACTCAGCAACGTCGACTCCCAACGGCAGGGTCGCTCGAAAAACGTCGACGTGCCCTTGGAAAATGCACATTACTGCTGCGGTCCCCGTCTGATGCTCGGTCTTCACCAATCCGGCCGGCGATACCTCGGCCATCTCGACATCATTGGATTCCAATGTCGTCATCCGAGTGACATCGCGCGAAGAACCATCCGAAAAACGAGCGATCACAACAATCTGCTGCTCAGCACCCGGTTTCATGGTTCGCGTCTTAGGATATACGTCGATGCCCAGAGGAACGGGGTCTTCTTCACTACCGTAAGGCATCCCCTGTGCAATCCAACGATGAAGCACTCGATAGGGTGGCGAGTCGAGTTCAATCCGCTGACCACCACCATGCGGGAGCTCAGCCGTCCCCTTCATCAACAACAAGCTGCGATGAGGAGCCGCAGGGAACAGCCGACGACCGCGTCCTTCCTTAATGAGATATTCGTAGTCTTCATCCGGCTCGAAGCCCAACAAGGACAGTCGGAATCCATTTTGGCCACTCGATTTACCGTGACAGCCACCACCATTACAGCCATGCTTCGTAAACAACGGCACCACATCATTGGCGAAGTTGAGTGGCAAGTCCTGCGCGTAATGCTCAACCTTTAACGGGCTGGTCGCCTGAACTCCATTTTCCGTTGTCGCCGTCACCTCCACTTCGCCCTCCGAAAGTGGCGTGACATGTCCCATCGAATCAATCTGAACAATGCCTGCGGGATCAGCGGTGTAGGTCACCACTCGGGAAAGATCGATTTCCTCTCCCGAATCCGTCACACCCGTGACAATTAATTGTTGCGCGCCATCACGACCAGCGATGACAGCCACACTTCCTGCGGGCCGTCCAGTATCGATGGTGATGGAAGCAATCGCCTCATTGTCGGAGTTGGGGGCATCAGCACCTGCGACTGTTTGCAGGGAGCCAACCCAGCAACAGGAGGCGATGAATAACACAGCCCAAAAGCGCGATAGCATTTTCGAGGTCTCCTTCCTCACGAAGGCAAAGCGGGTAGAGGGTTGTTGGAGATGGGTAAATTTCTGCCAGATTATCTCATTTAAGCCCGTTGATTTCAAGTAAATTTCGTTCGGTCTATTGCCGTCAACCTCAGCACCAAAGTGACCGCAACTCCTGATATTGCCGAGATTTGTGTTCCGTATCTTATTTGAACATCCGAGTTGCCAAGCGGCAGATCCAACAGGCGTCGAGTAAACAGGAGCCAAGCCCCTCGGCTTCGCTCGGATAACCGCTTCCACAGGGCAAAGATAGTCAGAATAGGGGACATTGTGAGGATGCTTTCTCGCTCGAAATCCGAATCGGACGAAGACGTTGGGGCGTGGCATTTCGATCTAGATCGGCTTGTCTGGATGAATCGCGGGACTGTTTCGATATCGAGACAAGATAATTCCCCGCTTTTGCCCCATCGAATGCTGGCCTCAACGATTCCCAGCAGTGGCGTTCAAGGACGCATCGGGCCGATCAACGCGGTGCAGGCCTAAGATTCCACGGCACCATGAGAGATTCCTACAGATCGGAAAAAGCAGCCACCCCGAAAATCATTGCGACGGTCAGGATCTAGCTTTGCAGCCAGGAACTTGTTATCCAAAGAGATTACCGGACCGACATGGATTCACGAAAACGACGGACTGTGTTGACCCGAGGCTGGCAAATTTTATAATCCGCCGGCGCGTAATCACGGGCAACTTGCAGGTTAGCACCGATCGGCTTGACTGCAAAACTCCGTTAGTAGCAACCTGAGCCGGAAACCGGCCCCCGTACCTGGACACCCGTGCCTAGGAAAACGATAAACCCGTCTCCGCCAGATGGGGGTAACTCTCCATTGATCTTCGCTTCAGGAGAAGTGAGTGTCTTTCGACGACATCAAAGAACGACTGCGTCAGTCAATCGACATTTGCGAATTGATTGGCGAGCAAATCGAACTCCACCGTCAGGGTCGAGGATTCGTCGGCATTTGCCCTTGGCACGATGACTCACGACCAAGTTTGCAGGTGAATCCGGAGCGTCAAACCTGGAAGTGCTGGGTCTGCAACATTGGGGGCGACGCCTTTAGCTACGTGATGCAGCGCGAGGGGATTGATTTCCGGGAGGCGTTAGAGATGCTGGCCGACCGAGCCGGCATTCCGCTCCATGAGGCGCGCGGTCCTCGTCCGCAAGCGGGTAGTCCCGATGACAAGAAGACGCTTTATCATGCAATGGCCTGGGCTTGCGAGCAGTTCCATGACTGTTTGTCGAAGTCACCCGATGCATCGGTCGCGCGGCAATACTTGGAAGAGCGCCAGATTCATGCGGAGAGCATCGATCGATTCCGAATAGGCTATTCTCCTCCTGAGTGGCAATGGTTGTTGCAGCGAGCCCAACAAACTGCTTTTTCGCCGGAGGTATTAGAGGCGGTTGGACTGGCTCTGCGCAGCCAGCGAAATCAGAAGTACTACGATCGCTTCCGAGGTCGCGTCTTATTTCCGATTCGGGATACCCAACAGCGACCGATTGCTTTGGGCGGACGCATTCTGCCGAAATTCACTGACGAGAAAACGGCCAAATACATTAACTCGCCCGAGACGCGTTTATTTTCCAAGAGCGAACAACTCTATGGGCTTGATATCGCGAGGGACGCGATTTCGAAACAACAATCGATCGTCGTGACTGAGGGCTACACGGATGTGATCGGAGTTCATCAGCACGGCTTTCGCAACGTGGTCGCCGTATTGGGCACGGCTCTCGGTCCTCGTCACATTCGATTGATTAAACGCTACGCCGATCGGATCGTGTTATTGCTCGACGGTGATGACGCCGGACAGCGTCGCGCGAATGAAATTCTCGATCTGTTTGTGACGCATCATGTCGATCTGCGAATCGCAACCTTACCCGCGGGCCTCGATCCATGCGATTTCGTTCAGCAACATGGTGCGTCGGCTTTACAATCGGTCATTGACGGTGCCCGCGATGCGTGGGACCACAAGATCACTTTAGAAACCGACGGCATCGATCCAATCCGCGACACACATCGCGCGCATCAAGCCTTAGAGTCGTTACTTGCAATAATGGCACGAAGCCAACGTGCAACGGCGGAAGCGTCTCAACGTTTACGTGAACAACAGTTACTGAATCGTCTATCGCGTGAATTTCAGATTGAGGAATCGCAATTGCGCGAACGACTCCAAGCGGCGCGTTCCACTCAACGACCTCAACTCTCAAACACTCAAGAACAAACCCAGCGCACCGCAACGCCATCGGACCTGGAACCACCCGAGCAGGCACTGCTAGAACTGATGCTACAGCAGCCAGAGATAGTACCGACAGCACTCGAGCGAATTAGATCGAATCAGCTTACCAATGCAGTAGCAAAAAGGATTTACCAGACGTTCGAACTTCTTTCTGAACAAGGTGTCATACCAACGTTCGAACGTTTGCTATTGTCTTTCGACGAGCCAGAGGTAAAAACATTGCTTGTTCAACTTGATGATTCAGGGCGAAACAAGAACGAAGAGAATCACGAAGCAGTCTTTGCAGACCTTTGCCGGGCTTACGAGCGGAAGCAACTTCGAGATTCCTTAAGACAAGGTCAAGCCGCCCTTGAGTCGACCGAGTTAAACGAGGACGAGCAGCTTGATTTACTCAAAGAGTTGCTTCGTAAGCAGCAAGAGTTAATTGATCGTTAGGTATGCGGTGAAACCTGACTCAGGAACCCAATCACCTGATGATTAATGTTTCGCAGGGAACGAGGTGAGATGACCCACCTCAAGTTCACGAGACCTGAAAGTACCCAGAGGTTCAGTGATTTGGCACTCACGGATGAGTTGCACACCTGAACCAATCGAACGCCCGTTCAACAGCCCGCAAGTTGGGGACGGCATCGTTCGAATCGTCGATGTCCTTAGAGCGCATGAGGCGCGGGAGGATGAGACAAATGACCTATCTCGATACGGATCTCAAAGAAATCATTTCGAAGGGGAGAGAGCAAGGATACTTGACTTATGACGAAGTCAATCAGTACCTGCCTGACGAAGACGTTAACCCCGAAAAACTCGACAACTTGCTATTCGCCTTGGACGAAAAGAAGATCAAGTTAGTTGAGGAAGCTCCCAAGCCGGAATTCGAAGAAGTTTCACCGGCCCCCAGTGCAGCTCAGGTCCAGGCTGCAGCGGAAGCGAAGGAAGCTGAGGCTCAGGCGATTCCGGAAGAGACCCGCAAGATGGACAGCGATCCCATCCGGATGTACCTGAGTCAGATGGCTCACATCCCCCTGCTTTCCCGCGAGGAAGAAATATCGCTGGCAAAAACCATTGAGGTTGCGCGAAAACGATTTCGTCGCACCGTACTCAGTTGTGATTTTGCTTTGAAGCAGACCGTCGAAACATTAGCTCGTGTTCATCGCGGGGAGCTTCCCTTCGATCGCACGATCAAAGTCTCCTTGACGGAACAGCTGACTAAAGAACAGATCATGGCTCGCATGCCTCACAACCTCGAGACGCTCAATCATCTGATGAAGCAAAATGAAGAGGACTTCAAACGCCTCATCAATCGAACCACGAGCATTGACGAGCGAGCAGAGATTCGACTTCGTTTCATTCGGCGGCGACGCAAGTGTCTTCAACTCGCAGAAGAACTGAGTCTACGCACGCGCCGAGTCCAACCGTTGATGCGTCAACTCGAAGAATACGCTCAACGAATGACTGAGATCCAAGATCGACTACGAGTGTTGCCTGTCGATTCGGCGACAAAAGACGAGCGTGCGAACTTGCGACGCGAACTACGAGACTTGATGATCCTGACCAAGGAAAGTCCCCGCAGCCTGAATGAGAAGTGCAAAAAGTTCCAAGACGAGTTTCGTCTATATGAACAGGTCAAAAGACAACTCTCTAACGGAAACCTGCGGCTTGTGGTTTCGATTGCGAAAAAATATCGCAATCGCGGTTTAAGCTTCCTGGATCTCATTCAGGAGGGTAACACGGGCTTGATGCGTGCTGTCGACAAATATGAGTATCGTCGCGGCTTTAAGTTCTCGACCTACGCCACCTGGTGGATTCGGCAAGCCATCACGCGAGCCATCGCCGATCAGGCACGGACCATTCGCATCCCGGTTCACATGATCGATGTGCTTTCCAAATTGCGAAACATCCAAAAGCAATTGCTCCAAGAAAAACGTCGCGAGCCCACCACCTCAGAGATTGCCGAGCGAGCAGGACTGAACGTCGACGAAGCTCGTCGCGTCTTGGATATCGGACGACATCCGGTCAGTCTCGATCGCCCCGTAGGCGACAGCGAGGACGCGGCCTTCGGCGAATTCATCGAAGACCACAATTCCGATAACCCCGTACGAAATGCCTCCAACGGAATTCTGAGACAAAAAATCGAAGGGCTCCTGAAAACCCTCACCTATCGAGAACGTGAGATCATCCGACTTCGCTATGGCTTGGGTGACGGTTACACCTACACCCTGGAAGAAGTTGGGCGAATCTTTAAGGTTACCCGTGAACGAGTCCGGCAAATCGAGGCAAAAGCAGTGCGAAAGCTCCAACACCCGGTTCGGTGTGAGCAGCTGGAAGGGTTCATGAAGGCAGCAGCCGATTGATTGAGACGATCGCAGCTGAATAAATTCCACCAAGCCGCCAGTTGAGGGACTGGCGGCTTGTTTTTGCGCATGCCTATAATATGGCCTGTTTTCAAATCCAACATCGCGAGCAACCTACCCAGATTTCCTTGTAGGACGTCAGGCCCCCAAAAGGGTGTCCCCTGGCGGCGAAGTCTAGGCTTCGAACTCTGAGTGACTTGTCCCGTCGCGATTCGTCAACAAACCCCAGCTGGGGTCCATGCGTGAGAGGGAATTCGACATCTATGTCTGTATCGGCAGCCGCTCTACGAGAATTGCACCGGATACTTCGTCAACTATCCGACCTCCGATCACGCTTGGAACGCGGACCGCGGCAGGTGCGTCTCGGCGAGGACAATGTGAAGAGGCTCGAGGCGATCGTCGCCGAAGCCAAGGACACGGTTCAGAAGGCGAAGATGTCTGCCGACGATAAGGAGCTCCAATTACGCGAGCGAGAAAATCGGATTGCCGACGTCAAAACAAAACTCAATAGCTGCAGCAGCAATCGAGAATACCAGGCATTCGTCGAACAGATCGCGGCAGATGAGCAAGCAAATAGCGTGCTCTCGGACGAGATTCTGGAAATGTTTGAAAAAATAAGCGAGTTGCAGGAAGTGGTGACGTCGTCCCAGGGAGACCTGGAAAAGGGCAAGACGGAATTGGGAGCGATTCGCGGTCGTGTCGACGATGAGCGAGCCAGCCTTGAAGGTGACGTTGCTCGGCTATCCAACGAATTACAGGAAGCCGAAGCTCAACTACCAGGCGACCTGAAACTCGACTATCAACGGATTGTCAAAGCTCGGGGTGAAGACGGATTGGCTCCCCTCGACGGCGAGTGCTGTGGCGGATGCTACACCAAGATCACCATGCAAACATTCGACGAATTACGGCTCTCGAAGCCGGTATTCTGCAAAAGCTGTGGTTGCCTTCTCTATCTTCCCGAAGATAGAGATGTGACCGCCTAGTTCCAGCGTGGCAGCCTTAGGACGGACTTTACATATTTCCTTCGACGGCACAAAATAATACGAGGGTCATGACAGACCTTGCGTCGTTTCAAGTAACGATCTGACAACTATCAAAATGAAACGGTCTTCCCCCGATGAAGACCGTTCTTTTTTTCGCAAAAGAGGAACTTGCGATGTCCGACATCATCCCGATGACCCGTGATGGATATAACAAGATTAAGGCCGAAGCCGACCGCCTTGACAACGAGGAAATGCCGAAGATCCTGAAGCGGCTTGCCGAAGCGCGTGCCGAAGGTGATCTCAAGGAGAACGCTGAGTATCACGGAGCGCGCGAATCTCAGGGAATGATGCAGGCCAAAATCAATCAACTGCGTGGCAAGCTTTCGCGGGCGCAAATCATGGACCCATCCAAGATGCCTCAGGATGAAGTCGCGTTCGGAGCCACGGTCGTCGTCAAGGACTTGGATTACGACGACGAAGAAGAATACACCCTGGTGGGTGCGGGCGAGGAAGATTACGACACGGGAAAAATCCTTATCACCAGCCCCGTTGGTCAAGGCTTACTCGGGAAAAAAGTCGGGGACAAGGTCGAAATCGAAGTTCCTCGAGGTACCTTGAAGTTCGAAATCCTCTCGATCAACTACGGTTAATGGCATTAGCCTGCTTTTCCCGTAAGCTGTAGGGCTGCCGGGATTGGGGCATCCCAGCCGTATCTCACATCTCTGTCTCAAGTCCGGAATGCCGGAAATCAGCAAATCAGATCTCTGCCTGCGATTTGCTTGCCAATTCTTCACATTTGAATGAAGATCCGCTTAGGTGACAGCCCAATTCAACGCATTGCATTTTATGCGTTCGCTGAGACCTCACGGAACAGAACTCATCTCATCTCATCTCATCTGAACTATGATTCGTCGGCAATCGACGGCGGTCATGAGGGCGAATTATGCGCACGCACATGGGGCGACGGCTATCTCATCGTCAACGGCTCTCCCTAGAAACGCTCGAAGCACGCCAATTGTTGGCAGCTGATGTCATCATTTCCGAATACATGGCGGAGAACAATTCCACGTTGGTGGATGAGGACGGCGACTACTCTGATTGGATTGAGTTATTTAACCGTGGCGACGAAGAA
>MDTD01106876.1_pt1 | contig 11157 bp, 10 predicted proteins | sample 811221 | NCBI WGS metagenome assembly MDTD01 (sample SAMN05326646, study PRJNA326480) | marine metagenome | isolation source: seawater | place: Pacific Ocean: South West | collected 2011
AGTTGTTTTTTCCAGCCTTGCATCTGCCATTTGGGATGCTATTCCACGTCGCCAAATCAGACCGTATAATTTTTCCTCATCCACCGTTCCACTGTGCTTACTTAACCCAAAATCAGAAGGACGTATTGCCTCGTGTGCTTCTTGAGCACTTGAATTTTTATTTGTGTAAGTCCTTCGCTCGCAGTAATCTTCTCCATAAATACTTGCAATTGCTGCTGCTGCACCGTCCAGAGCTTGATCACTAAGAGTCACAGAATCTGTTCTCATGTAAGTGATGCGACCTGCTTCATAGAGCTTTTGGGCTACAGACATTGTACGCTGTACAGAAAACCCAAGCTTTCTAGATGCCTCTTGCTGAAGCGTCGAAGTTGTAAATGGCGCAGTTGGTTTCTTTTTTGCCGGCTTTGTCTCTAGGCCAAACACTTTGTGGCTACTACCTGCACAAGTGTTCAAGAAGTTTTGGGCCTCATCCTCTGTATCAAAACGCTTTTTACATTCTGCTTTTAAAACCTTGCCAGCTTGAGTAGTGAATTCTCCAACCACCCTAAACTTTGAAGAAGCTACATGAGCTTCAATTTCTCTCTCTCTATCGATGATAATTCTAACCCCAACACTTTGCACCCTACCAGCACTTAACCCCTGTTTTACTTTTCTCCAAAGTACAGGGCTCAATTCAAATCCAACCAATCTATCGAGTACACGACGTGCCTGTTGTGCGTCAACCAAATTTTTATTCACTCCACGCGGATTTTCAATAGCTTTAAGAATAGCTGGCTTTGTAATCTCGTGGAATACAATCCTTTTTGTGTTTTCAGGCTTGAGCTTAAGAGCTTCAACCAAATGCCAAGAAATAGCTTCTCCCTCGCGGTCCTCATCCGTTGCAAGCCAAACAATTTCAGAACTCTTAACCTCTTTCTTTAGGTCCTTGATGACCTGCTTTTTATCATCGCTAATCTCATATTTAGGGGTAAAATCGTTTTCAATGTCAATAGCTTTATTTCCTTTTGGTAGGTCTCTAATATGACCAAAACTCGACTTCACTACGAAGTCTTTTCCTAAGTAACCTTCAATTGTTTTGGCCTTGGCTGGCGATTCGACTATAACAAGATTTTTGGGCATGATTTTCAATTTTCGACGGCAAAGAAAGAAAAATCTCTTTTCTTACAACACGTTAATAGCAAGAAGTTTTTATCAATTTTAGGGGACCCCTTTAGGGGTGACAATTTGTCACCTATTTCTAACACATTACATTTGCACTGTAATTATGAGATCAGGAGACAAAACAATTGACGAGTCAAGACAGGGTGAAGCCCTAATTCTTGACGGAAATTCAAAGGGTAAAAAACTCTTTTTGGAAAGCTACGGATGTGCAATGAATTTTTCTGATTCAGAAATCATCGCATCAATCTTGGCGGAAGACGGATATTCAACAACTAGAAAAGAAAAGGACGCAGATTTAATTCTGATCAATACTTGTTCTATTCGAGAAAAGGCAGAGGAAAGAGTCCGCAATAGGCTGACGAATTTTAAAAGTTATAAAAAGAATAACCCAAGCCTTGTAGTTGGTATGCTTGGTTGCATGGCAGAGAGGCTTAAGGATAAACTTCTTGAAGAAGAAAAGCTAGTCGATCTTGTTGTTGGACCCGATGCATACAGAGATCTCCCCAATCTGATTCGAAAAGTTGAGGGAGGCCAAAAGTCAGTAAACGTTCTTCTTTCTCGTGAAGAAACCTATGCTGAGATTAGTCCAGTGCGTTTAGATTATTCTGGAGTAACTGCATTCATCAGTATTATGCGAGGATGCGATAATATGTGTTCTTTTTGTGTTGTGCCTTTTACTCGAGGTCGCGAGCGCAGTCGTGATCCGCAAAGCATAGTTTCTGAAGCGCAAGATTTATACAATAAGGGCTACAGAGAGGTCACTCTTTTAGGCCAAAACGTAGATTCATATAAGTGGAATATCGATAATAAAGGAACCATTAAAAATCCTGATCAACCAGTTGTAAGATTTGCAGAGCTTTTAGAAATGGTAGCACAGGTTCACCCAGATCTAAGAATTAGATTCTCAACAAGTCATCCAAAAGATATGACTGACGATGTTCTCCACGTAATTGCTAAGTACGACAATCTATGTAAATACATCCATCTACCAGTTCAATCGGGAGCAACTACCATGCTCAAAAGAATGAATAGGGGTTATACACGTGAGTGGTATATGGATAGAATTGCAGCAATTAGGAAGATTATTCCAGATTGCGAGCTGTCGACAGATATCATAGCTGGATTTTGTGGAGAAACAGAAGAAGAGCATCAGGAAACTATTTCGCTATTGAAAGAGGTAGGATTCATTTTGGCCTATCACTTTAAGTACAGTGAACGTCCAAGAACCCTGGCAGAAAGAAAGTATGATGACGATGTTCCAGATAGTGTTAAAAGCGAAAGATTGACTGAGATTATCGAAGTTCAAAGGGAGCAAGCTCTAAAAAGAACTCAAGGTTTGGTAGGTAGAAACCTAAAAGTTCTTGTAGAAGGTCCAAGTAAGAGGAATCCAGAGGAATTTTGCGGAAGGACTACTTACAATTCTATGGTCATCTTTCCTAAAGAAAATGCTGAGAAGGGAAAATACGTAACTGTAAAAACTGACCGTTGTACTGCTAATACTTTATTTGGAACTATTACAACTAAAGCACCAGAAGCATGAATACGTCAGCCATAAAGCAAAGATTTGGAGTTATCGGAAATTGCCCAGCATTGGATAGGGCATTATTTGTTGCTGCTCAAGTGGCACCTACTGATTTATCGGTTCTCATACTTGGTGAAAGTGGTACGGGTAAGGAAACGATGCCCAAAATCGTCCATCAATTTAGCTCCAGGAAACATGGAAAATACATTGCTGTTAACTGTGGCGCTATTCCAGAGGGAACCATAGACTCTGAATTATTTGGACACGTAAAAGGAGCTTTTACAGGAGCGACAGAATCGAGAAATGGCTACTTTGAGGAAGCAGATGGAGGTACAATTTTCCTAGATGAGGTTGCAGAACTTCCAATGACAACCCAAGTCAGATTGCTAAGGGTTTTGGAGTCAGGAGAGTTCATGAAAGTTGGATCTTCAAAAACCCAAAAAACAGACGTAAGGGTAGTCGCTGCAACTAACGTAGATTTTGAAGATGCTTTCTCAAAAGGAAAGTTTAGAGAAGATCTCTACTACAGGCTCAATCAAGTTCCTATTAACATGCCACCACTTAGAAAAAGAGCTGGAGATATTCACCTTCTATTCAGAAAATTCACTACTGATTTTAGTGAGATGCACAGGATGCCGCCATTATCACTTAGCCCTGATGCGGTCGATATATTAGAAAGTTACCCTTGGCCTGGAAATATAAGGCAGCTAAAGCATATCACTGAGCAGATGTCAGTTTTAGAAGCTGAAAGAAAGATTGATTCTGATACAATTTTAAGCTATTTACCAGAGACTCATAGGTCAAGATTGCCGGTTAGAATAACTACAGGACGCGACGGATTTGAAAAGGGTGAACCTGGAGCAAATGAGAAAGAGATGCTTTATAAGGTTCTCTTTGATATGAAGGGAGAACTAGATGATTTAAAAAGAGTTGTTTTGGATATAATTAAGAGCGGAGGCCAAATCTCACAGGCAAACAAAGATGCTGTCCAAAGAGCATTTACAGATGAGGAAATTTCGAATATGCCAGTTAGATTTAACAATTCAAATGGTCCTATGGTCCATGATGTGGTTGAACTTGAAACTACGAGTTTGAGTTTGATAGATTCCGAAAGAGAGCTCATAATAAAAGCACTTAGCATGCACAAAAACAAAAGAAAACTTGCTGCTGCTGAGTTGGGAATTTCTGAAAGAACCCTTTACAGAAAAATCAAAGAATACGATTTAAAGTGATGAGAGGATTCTATTTTTTAATAATTATTTCTTTTGCACTTGTGTCTAATGGATGTAGCATTTACTCTCCATATGGTGCTGCAACATCTGGAGGCTCTACTTTTTCAATCAAGTATTTTGAAACAGTTCATCCACTAGTTTCTGCCACAACTTCGATTACAATTAGTGAGGCATTGATTGATAGAGTACAGAGGCAGTCTACACTAAAGCTAGTTGACCTTGGAGGCGATTTAATGTTTGAGGGAAAGGTTGTTGACTGGCAAGTACAACCAATTAATGTTCAGGGTAACGAAACTGCAGGAGCTAATAGAATTACAATAACAGTTGATGTAATTTATACAAACACAAAGGATGATAAACTTTGTTTCCAACGTAAATTCAGTAGGTTTTACGATTTACCAAGCAACCAAGATGTAGATTCAAATACAGATTTTGTAGTTGGAGAAATAGCTGAATTACTCTCGCAAGACATTTTTAATGCTAGTTTAGGTAATTGGTAATTTGATAAGATGAAATTAGAAAAGCTCAACGAATTAATAGCATTAGACAGTGCATCTCTCGCAGAGAATAGGGATGATATTGCTAAATTAGTTGAGGCTTATCCATATTGTGGACCTTTTAGAATATTGCTTGCAAAAGCTTCAAAGGAAGCGGGACATCTAGACCAAAGAAAAGATTTACTAGCAGCAGCCTCTCATTGCACATCACGAAAAGCTCTATTTGACATAATGTTTAGTGAAAATATTGTGGAGCATGCAAGGATAATTCACAAAGAGATTACTCAACTAGATGAGGTTAGTGAGGAAGATTTAGTTGGTTTGATTTGGCATACAGAAGAAAAAGAAGGAAGCGAGTTAATTGATCATTTTGATAGTAAAAGAGAAGAGGTAGTTGCAGCAATTTCCTCAATATTAGATGAAAATTCATCTAAAATTATTGAAGATAGAATTAAGGTAGAACAACAGCCAGAATTTAGCCCCAAAGAGCAACAAATTAGAGAAGGAGGAAGAGCTAATTCTCTATTTGGCAAGTGGCTTGAAGAGAGGGCGAAGGCAACAGAGTTTGGGGGTTCTGCTAGGATTGAAGATCTTGAAGAGCGTGGTGCCGCAGTGATAATAGACGCTTTTCTTGCAAAAGATAACCCTCAAATTGGAAAGATTAGAGACATTGATTCTCCAGTTGAAAAATGGGCAAGTAAAGGATTAGAAGAAGATCTAAGCTTGGTAACTGAAACTTTGGCTAAACTATACGCAAAGCAGGGTCAAATTAGTAGGGCAAGGAAAGCTTTTAAGCTTTTAGCTGATAAATTCCCTGATAAAAGTGTTTACTTTGCAGCCCAGCTTAAAAAGCTAATAAATAAATAGTAATTATCATGGGAACATTTTTAACCGTTATAATTTTAATCATCTGCTTTCTTCTTGGAGCAGTTATTCTTGTTCAAAACCCTAAAGGAGGTGGTCTTGCTTCCGGTTTTACTGGTGGATCTCAAATGGGTGGAGTTCAGCGTACCACTGATTTTCTTGTGAAGAGCACTTGGTACCTAGTTGTTGCTCTTTTCGTTTTTTGCATCCTTGCAGGCGTATACAATGGAAATAAAACTGTTGATCTAGGAATTGATGATGCGTTAATTCCTGAAGCAGCAGTTCCAACTCAAAAGGATGCTCCAGCGGAATCTTTAGAAGAATCAATGTATAATGAGTCAACTGAAGAAATGGCAGAATAATTATGTCAATTTTTCATAATGTTCAGTTAAATAGTGTCTAATTGACGTGCTGATATTTTTTGGCACACATTTGGCTTTAATGAAATAAAATAATCTACTATGTCAATAAATTTTAAACCGTTAGCAGATAGAGTGCTAATTGAACCAGCTGAGGCTGATAAGACAACAGCAAGTGGAATAATCATACCAGATTCTGCAAAAGAAAAGTCACAAAGCGGAGTTGTAGTTGCTGTTGGTCCTGGAAAGAAAGATGAACCAACAATGGTGAAAGTTGGTGAAACAGTGTTGTATGGAAAATTCTCGGGATCAGAGTTAAGTATAGACGGTAAAGATTACATGATAATGCGTGAAGCTGATATTTTAGGAACTATATAATCACATAACGATGGCAAAAAATATTCAATTTAATAGTGAAGCAAGGGCTGCACTCAAAGAAGGTGTAGATGCACTTGCAAATGCGGTAAAGGTTACACTAGGACCAAAGGGTAGAAATGTTGTGATTGACAAAAAGTTTGGGTCACCTTCAGTAACAAAGGATGGCGTTTCTGTAGCTAAAGAAATTGAGCTAAAGGATGCTTTAGAGAACATGGGAGCCCAAATGGTTAAAGAAGTTGCAAGTAAAACCGCTGATGTTGCAGGAGACGGAACAACTACTGCAACAGTGCTTGCTCAAGCACTAATAACAGTGGGTATGAGAAATGTTGCATCTGGTGCTAATCCAATGGATCTTAAGCGAGGTATGGACAAAGCGTCTTCTGCAATTGTAGCTGAGCTTAAGAAGATGAGTAAGGAAGTTGGATCTGATAATTCTAAGATCGAGCAGGTAGCAACTATTTCTGCAAATAACGATAAAAATATTGGGTCGCTTATTGCTGAGGCGATGAAGACCGTAGGTAATGAAGGAGTTATTACTGTTGAGGAAGCAAAGGGAATGGACACGACTGTAAAAACTGTTGAAGGAATGCAATTTGATAGAGGCTACTTGAGTCCTTACTTTGTGACTAATCCAGAGAAGATGGAAGTGGATTTAGACAATCCATATATCCTGATTTTTGACAAGAAGATAAGCAATATGAAGGATCTTCTTCCTGTTCTTGAACAAACAGCACAAAGCGGTCGACCATTACTTATCATCGCAGAAGATGTAGATGGTGAAGCTCTTGCGACTCTTGTTGTAAACAAAATCAGAGGTTCTTTAAAAATTGCAGCTGTAAAGGCTCCAGGGTTTGGTGACAGAAGGAAAGAAATGCTTAAGGATATTGCAATCCTGACTGGTGGACAAGTTATTTCAGAAGAGACGGGTCTAAAGCTTGAAAACACAACGATTGAAGATTTAGGATCGGCGGAAAAAGTTACTATTAATAAGGATAACACTACACTAGTAAACGGCGCCGGAGACAAGAATGCAATTGAATCGAGAGTAGTGCAGATCAAAGCTCAAATAGAGTCAACAACATCTGACTACGATAGAGAAAAGCTTCAAGAACGTCTGGCAAAACTTAGTGGTGGGGTAGCAGTTCTATACGTGGGTGCAGCTACCGAGGTTGAGATGAAGGAAAAAAAGGATAGAGTCGACGACGCACTTCATGCAACAAGAGCAGCCGTGGAAGAAGGAATTGTGCCTGGTGGTGGAACAGCTTATATCAGAGCAGCTTCAAAACTAAATAAGCTCGAAGGTGAAAATGCTGACGAGACTACTGGAATTAAAATTGTTCTAAGAGCAGTTGAAGAGCCTTTGCGCCAAATTGTTTCTAACGCTGGTGGTGAAGGTGCTGTAGTGGTAAATTCAGTAAAAGAAGGAAAAGGAGACTTTGGTTACAATGCTAGATCTGAAGTATTTGAAAACCTTCTAGAAGCTGGTGTTATTGATCCTACTAAAGTTTCTCGTGTAGCTCTTGAAAACGCCATTTCAATTTCTGGAATGATGCTAACAACTGAGTGTGTAATTTCTGATATCGAAGAAGAAGGAACACCTGTTCCTCCTGCAATGCCTGGTGGAATGGGTGGTATGATGTAATTTGCAATATGTCAATTGCGGTCAGAGAGGTAACAAAGCATTTTTCAGGGCATCTCGCATTGAATGATGTGAGTTTGGAAATACCCTCTGGTCAAGTTTTGGGTTTATTAGGGCCAAACGGTGCTGGTAAATCAACATTGATGCGACTTATTTGCGGTTATTTACCACCAAACTCTGGTAAACTTGAAGTTTGTGGATTTAACGTAGATGAAGAACCACTAGAGACAAAATCAAGGCTTGGGTATTTGCCTGAAAGCAACCCTCTGCCAGAGGAAATGTTCATACGGGAGTATTTGAAATTTGTTGCTGGTGTTTACAATCTGAACAATTCTTCTCAAAAAGTTGAAGATGTTATTGTAAAGGTTGGATTAATTCCAGAGGTTCACAAAAAGATAGGCCAACTTTCAAAAGGTTATAGACAAAGAGTGGGGCTTGCTGCAGCAATCATTCACGAACCAGAAGTCTTGATTTTGGACGAACCAACTTCAGGACTAGATCCAAATCAGCTAGTAGAAATAAGAGCTCTTATTAGATCTATTGGAGAAAAAAGAACGGTAATGCTGAGTACACATATCATGCAGGAGGTGGAAGCCATGTGTGATAGAATTGTCATGATCAAGTTGGGAGAGATAGTTGCAGACGAAAAGCTATCGAAATTTGTAAAAGATAACGGCGGATTGGAAGAGGCGTTTAAAAAGCTGACGTCTTGATAGAATCGAAAAAAGAAACTGGTGTTGTGTATAGATCTACTGGATCTTGGTACGACATTCAAGATTCGAATGGTTCGACAATTAAATGTAATCTGAAGGGAAGAATTAGGCTAGAGGGTCTACGATCTACAAATCCCATTGCTGTTGGTGATTCAGTATTATTCACAAGATCATCTGATGGAACGGGAATTATTCAAAAAGTTGAGGAGAGGAAGAATTTCATTGCAAGGAAGTCTGTCAATCTGAGCAAGGAAAGCCATATAGTAGCTTCCAATATAGATAGGGCATTTTTGATCGTAACAATAGCCCAACCCAGAACATCGTCTGGTTTCATTGATAGATTTTTAGTGACTGCTGAAGCTTATGGAATTCCTACGACAATTGTGTTCAATAAGACTGACCTTTTGGATGGAGAAAGTGCTGAACGCCAAAATGAACTCGAAGCTATTTACTCTTCAGCTGGTTATGAAATAATGAGGGTTAGTGCGAAAACAGGAGAAGGGATTGACGAATTAAAACAATCACTTAATGAGGGGATAAATCTTTTATCTGGTCACAGCGGAGTTGGTAAAAGCTCAATCATAAATGGCATAGTTCCAGGCCTTGATTTGAAGACAAGCGAAGTGAGTGATTTCCATTCAAAGGGAAAGCACACAACAACTTTTGCAGAGATGTTCGAGGTGCCAGGTGGTGGGTTTATTATCGATACGCCAGGGATTAAGGGGTTTGGGCTTATCACTTTAGACAAGGAAACCCTCAATCATCATTTTCCAGAAATATTCCAAAAATTAGATGGGTGTAAGTTCAATAATTGCATTCATATTGATGAGCCAGGATGCGCTGTGAAGAGTGCTGTTGAGGAAGGTCAAATCTCAGAGGAGAGGTACTCCAATTATCTTGAGATGTATTCGGATTTTGACGACGGTCCTTACAGATAATCAGACCCTAGAAGTATATAAACCGTTTACTCTTAGACACTCAGAATTATATTCAATTCTCTTATGTGTATTGATGTCATATACTTCAATTCCTACAGACCTTAAAATTCCATCTCCAGCAGCGCAATCCCACTCCATATAAGGTCCGGTTCGCGCGTGAATTTCAGCCTTTCCCATTGCAATTTCACAGAATTTCAACGACCCACTTACTGGCCTGGCAATAACGTCAGTAGATTTTATCCAAGGAGGACAAAGCTTAGAAATTGGAGCTTTTTCTATCCATGAAGTAACTAGAGTATACGGTTTAGACGCCTTAGTACTTCTAGTTAGATTTATAGTTCTAGGATTTGATCCATTCAGTTGGCTTATTGATAACCCTTTGCCCAAAACTCCTTGGTAAATGGTATTTGTTAGTGGATCAGCAACCACTCCAATTATGGGGCCTGTTCTGTCGCAAAGAGCTATGTTTACAGCAAAACCACTTCTATTTTCTAAGAAACTCTCTGTTCCATCTAGTGGATCGACTAACCAATAATAATCCCAAGCCTTTCTTTCCTCGTGGTCAGGAATCGATGCTTCTTCGCTAAGAATGGGGATTGCAAGCTGAGAAAGAATAGATGCAATCATCTTTTGGGATGCGTAATCAGCATCTGAAACTAGTGATCCATCCTTCTTTGCTTCAATGTTCAATTCTTCGTCAGAAGATGCTATGACACTTAGCAATTCTCTTGACGCTGCACCTGCTGCCTCAACAGCGCGTTGTGAACATTCTTCAAGAAAATCTGGTGTCATCATGTTACTAATATAGCTAACTTTGCATTGATGCAGGGGTGCCGTTAGGCTGAGATTATACCCTTAGAACCTGCCCTAACGGGAAGGAAGTTGTCTAAAATGTATTGTACCTCAATAGGTAGCACTCTGCGTCCAAACTAATTATTTTAAAAATGCGACGCATTCTATTTTTCACGCTTCTATTAGCGCCGGCTTTTTTCCAAGCCCAAATCGACACGATTAATGTTCTTAAACCAGCAGCTGTACAAGCAGTTAGTTCTGACGAAAGATCTCCATTTGCACACACTAATATTTCTGAACAAGAAATAAGTGACCGAGACGCTGCACAAGACTTACCATTCTTGATCCGTTTCACCCCTTCTGTTGTTGTTACCTCAGATGCCGGTAACGGAATTGGATACACAGGCATGCGACTTAGAGGTACAGATGCGACTCGTATCAATGTAACAATTAACGGTGTTCCTCTTAACGACGCAGAGTCTATGGGAGTATGGTGGGTTGATCTGCCTGATCTTGGTAGTAGTATTAGCGATTTACAAATAAGCAGAGGTGTGGGAACGAGTACAAATGGACCTGGCGCCTTTGGAGGATCAATTGCTATTAATACTCTAGGAAAAGTGGCGAAACCTCAGATACAGGCCAAAATTGGTTATGGATCTTTTAATTCTAGAAGACAATCTGCAATGTGGAATTCAGGGATTAATGAAAAAGGGTTGTCTTTTGATGGACGAGTTTCTAAAATCACTTCTGACGGTTATGTAAATAGAGCTTCTTCAGAATTATTCTCTTTGTACGGCTCCCTTACCAAGAGATGGGAAACTGGTAAAATCAGTCTAACTGCTATGAACGGTGAGGAGCGAACTTACCAATCTTGGTATGGCGTTCCAGAAATTGTAACTCAAGAAGGAGTTTCAGATTCTACAATTTTGAATTGGGCTAACGAAAGCTATGAATACGATTACGGTGCTGATACAGCTAGGGTAAATGATCTTATTGCAAACGGACGTCAACACAATTACTACAATTACGCTGATGAGGTTGATGATTACACTCAGACTCACC
>MDTD01156913.1_pt1 | contig 11156 bp, 12 predicted proteins | sample 811221 | NCBI WGS metagenome assembly MDTD01 (sample SAMN05326646, study PRJNA326480) | marine metagenome | isolation source: seawater | place: Pacific Ocean: South West | collected 2011
GAAAGAAAAGGTTAGTAAACAGAATATGACTACTGAAGAAATGGTTGCATCTGTTCAACCTCAAAAATTATGTCCTCCAGGGAAAGTATTGAATCCTAAAACTGGAAGATGTAATAAGATAAAGACTCCCAAGAAAGAAAAGGTTAGTAAACAGAATATGACTACTGAAGAAATGGTTGCATCTGTTCAACCTCAAAAATTATGTCCTCCAGGTAAAAAACTCAACCCTAAAACCAATCGTTGTAATAAAATAAAGATCCCCAAGAAAGAAAAGAAATCAAACAAATATGATGGTATTATAACAGATGTTTTGGATAATTTGATTACTATTAATGGACATGGTTCATTTAGTTCTAAAAAAATAAAAGTCCCGGAAGGTTTTCAAGTATTAATTCCTCATAGAAATGGTTTAGATGTAGACTATACTACACCCGATGCTGATAAAGGTAAATTATTTGAAGAAGACTTATATAAGAAAGGATATTTAAATTATAAAGAAGGTTGGAAACTTTATTTACCAGGCGATGATATTAATAATTTAGGTATATATGTGTTTCATGATGGGGCTTCATGTCAAACGATTAATGATTATCATACTCTTCAAAAGGATTTAATAGAAAAATGTGAAGGTGATCATAGTTATGATAAGTTCTGTCCTCTTTATTGTACTCAATTTGTAGATAATGAGTTCAAACATCTACCTTATAAGGGTAAAAGGAAATTAAAAATTAAAGCTTGTGGACACTATAAATTAAATGATTTATTTAATAATTTAAGAAAAAGTTTGAATAAAATACCTGAAATTCATCGAAAAAAAATATCACCTTCAAAGGATGAACCGATTGTTCTCATACCATTTACATGTAATGATTCTGGAAATTCAATGTCAAATTATTTTGATCACAATAATCACAAAAAACTGAATACTATTTATCAAGAGTTGGTTAAAAATAGATAAAGATTTAATTTTATATTATATATAAATGTGGATATGTGAATATTTTCATATACTGATGGATGTAATTCATGAAAGAGATATGTTAATGAATCAAAAATCATGGTTTAGTGATTTACTTTGATTTTTTAGTTTGTTTCTTTTTATGTTTTTTAGTTTGTTTCTTTTTAGGTTTTTTCGTGTGTTTCTTTTTAGGTTTTTTAGTTTGTCTCTTTTTAGGTTTTTTAGTTTGTCTCTTTTTATGTTTTTTTCCGGCTTTTATGGAAAATATACCCATATCAGTTATTCCCTCTAATATTTCATTTAGATCATATAATCCATATGCTTCGCGAACTCTGGAATCAACAAACTCTTGATAATCTGGGGTATCTCGTAAGTCGTATCCATCATCTTCATCTATCTTCATAGATTCTACTACGTGTGTTTCGGGGATTCTACCACAAAAAATTTCGGTTGTTTTACCATCGATCTTTCCGTGCTTTATTTGATCATTAATATCGATAAGTACATCGTTAACTGCTTGAATTTGTTTTATTGGTGAGTCTTGTCCAGAGTATCCAAGTATTTTAATTTCTCCATATGCTGCTTTAATTCTTTTAACCAAGAATTGAAACTGAGACTCATCGACGCCACTCACCCAATCATTTACAATATGTATAGCATTACTATATGGATTATTTGTATCTTTAGAATGTCTCATATACATTAAATAAATTGCCCCAGCAATAATTTCTGATATTTCTTTATCTTGTAATATACCTGTAACAAGTCTTTTTATATAATTAGACATTGGATCTTCATTCCTTTCAGCATTAGGTTCAGATTTAGATAATAAAGCAAGTCCCTCTGCTCCCTCCATTGTTGTAGTTCTTCTAAGAACTGGTTTTCCTTTGTCCCTTGATAGGTCTAATAAACACATTGCTAATGTCTCTATTTCAGGGTCTTCTTCCTTTTCATATGGATTATGACGTTTTGGTGATGAGCGCGTTCTACGCATCACACCACCACGCTGTCCTCGTCCTCTAATGAAATCTGTGACGTGTTTTCTAGAGATATCAATTAATTTTGCAATTAATGATTCCGATTCTAATACTACATTTATTGATTCTGAATCATTTCCAATACTTTCGCATATAGTATCTTTTAATATAGATAAAGATATATTAAAATATAAAGGGTTAGTTTGAAGGACCTCAATTAATGGAAAAAGGTTATCATTTTTAACTTTTTCAACCCTGTCATTAATCCATAGTTCTACTGCCTCAGGAAAATCAACACCATGCTCCCTCTGGAACTCACGAATCCCACTAATAAGCTCCCCTCTATATGACATTCGAAATACTTTACTCCATTTAGACTTCGTATCATTTTTCATAAGTAAAATTTTTAATAATTTTTTAATATTATCGTCAATTACGCCATTTAGTTCAATTGTATCTTTAGTTAAATCAAAATTAAAAGATAAATCTAAAAATGGAAACTCCCTTTTAACCATATTACATTCTGTATGAGACCAAGCATATGATAGTTCCCAACATGCATCCTGCCACTGTTTGTATTCTCTCATTAATTTGGTAATGTCGGCCGTTTTTTCTGGAAATGCTTTTTTTAGTTTTTTAAAAAAACGATCAATAGAAATATCTGGCGAAATGGGATTCTTACCACCTTTATAATCACAAAGACCACAAATAATAGCCATCATTAATACTGGAATAATATGTTCACATTGTCTTCCAGTCCATAAGAAATAATTCTTTCCTCCTATTCCTTCAGGATGTCGATAAAACCCAGAATTTTCAAGATTTTTCATTTTAAGTTTACATATATAGCAAGGTACAATCGCCTTGGGTTTCCCTATACAATTTTCACACTGGTTATCAGGATCTGTTTTTTCATAAAGATCCCTCGCCTTTTTTGGTGCGAATTTACCCTCTTTTTTCAACGCTTTTAGCTTCCCTGCGATACCTTTTCCAAATAATGTTTCATTTGTCTGTTCATCAGATTCAAGAGATTCTGTAGTACTAGTTAATATCGGCTTCATATCTCCCGTAAGTGAATTGAATTGTGCGTTTGCCTCTTCCCAATCACCCGGTTTCTTTGCAGCGGTGGTTATCGGTTGTACTGGACCTGCGGCCACCGCTGCTTCTGCTGCTGGTACTGCTGCTGATGCTGCTGCTGGTGCTGGACCTGCTGCTGCTGCTGGTGCTGGACCTGCTGCTGCTGCTGGAGTTGTTTTGGTTCCCCTTTTCTGTTTTTGCATTTTCCCCCGTCGTGACTTTTGCCGTTTTTGTTGTGTTTTGAGCTGAGTCGGTGTGTTTTGCCGTTGTTGTTGTGTCTTTTGCCGTTGTTTCTGCTGATTCATATTTGATTGCGAAGTATCTTGTGTTTTTATTGTACGTAGCGGAGTCTCGTTTTGGGAATCATCGATAAGTTCCCGGATTCTATGAAATCTCGGGGAACGTCTTGGAGGTTGCTGACTCGGTTTATTTCTGGAACGTCGTCCTTGTGTTCCCTTTCTTTTTGGCATATAATATATATATATATTATTTATTTAATTCTTCATTTAATTCTTGAAAGCATTTTCTCCATTGAAGACTTTTGTAGGTGTGCGTTAATTCTGTATTTTTAGGTATATCATTAATTGCCTTTATAGTGAATATATCATTCACAAAATCTCTTTGAACAATTACATTTGGTGTTAAACTTGTATTATAGAATGTAGCACAGCCAGATAAAAATGCCCATTGAGAACGGTCTTCACTCCATGTAAAAAGATATGGATTATTGTTTCCATCTGTATCAATTCTCCTGGCAATGCCCTTTTCAATTACATCTCCTGCTTTGAAATCAACCCTCGAAAAGACACCTAACCCTTTATTTTTTGTATCTTTTACATATACATTAGAACATTCTACTAAACTCATAATATTATTATTTTTTAATAAAATCTTTAAATACTTAAAGATAAGTGTTTCATAGAAATATTATGGTTGGGGAACTAAGTAATACAAAGTATGTACTAAATATAAAAACAGTTCAAGCCGGAGCATTTCGTATATTAATTGAGGCCTTGAAAGAAATATTAACAGATACAAACTTGATTATTGATGAAACTGGTATAAAATTGGTAGCAACAGATAATTCTAGTAATGTTTTAATTCATTTAAAATTAGACTCTGTAAACTTTGAAGAATATTATTGTCCAGAAAAAGTATCTATTGGTTTAAATATGAATAATATGTTTAAGCTTATTAAAACAATGAATAATAATGATACTTTAACACTATTTATGGAACAAGATGATAAAAATCGTCTGGGCATTCAAATAACAAATGATGAAAAAAATACGCAGACTATTTTTAAAATGAATCTATTAGATATAGATTCCAATGAAATTAATATTCCCCCTGCTACATTTGAAACTGAATTAACAATGCCTTCAGGAGATTTTCAGAAAATTATTAGGGATATGACAAATATTGGTGATAAAGTTGAAATACAAAGCTCTGATAATAGTCTATTGCTAAAATGTAGAGGAGATTATGCTCATCAAGAAACGGTATTATCAGAAACTAATAATGAAAACGGTCTTCAATATAAAGATTCTGGATCAAATACATTAATACAGGGTTTATTTTCTCTTAAATATTTAGTTTTATTTACAAAATGTACAAATTTATGTAATTTGATTAATATTTACATTAAAAATGATTATCCATTAATTATAAAATATACGGTTGCAAACTTGGGTTCTATAAAATTATGTTTAGCACCAATTATAGAAGATTAAAATATTTGTATAATTATAATAATGGAATTTCAAGTTGGGCAAGAAATTGATTTGGATAATGAAACTAATCGATATGTTTACTACGGTTTACCGATGGATCGAGATGGAAATAGTGCGCATTTAGTCCCATACGACACAAAGTTTACAATACTAAGATTAGTAAGTGATAGTGAAGCGGGTGAGTATGAACAAAATCCCGACAAGCAAGTTTTATATGTTGAAATTAAATCAATGGCGGATGATGCCGATGATTCATATAGAAGAATGATTGGTAATAAAGTGTATGTACATGTATCAAAAATTAAACCGGAATTACAAAATCCAGATGGAACACCAACAGAAGAAGCACTTAAAACAATGCCACTAGATAGACTAATCGATTACACCCATCTCGGAAATAAGGATGCTTCTTTTTGGATTGACCAAAGAACTATGGATGGAGATTGGACTGAGGATGATGTCGATAAAGCATATAAATCGTGGGAGTTACGGAATAACAAATATCATAGTACGAACGAGGAATGGAAATGGGGGGGGAAGGGGTTTGGAGGAGTAGGACCTGCCGTTGGGGGGGGGAGATCAAAAATGAGAAATCGAAGGAAAACTCAAAAAGTTCAAAAAAAGAGAGTTTCATTTAAAAATATGTCTAAAAAGAGAAAATCGCCTCAAAAAGGGGGAAGAAAAAATCGAAGGAAAACAAAGAGAGTTACATTTAAAAGAATGTCCAAAAAGAGATCTAACAAAAGACATAGAAGAAGATCTTTGATTCAAAAGGGTGGTCAATGAGGATTATTCAGAAAATCATCTGAGCAGATGGGCGGAAACCGCCATAATGGATGATCTGCTGTCTAATAACAATAATAATAAATAAAAATATCCGTGACAAATCTATTGAAATAAGTATGTAGATTTTGAGATATTATTTAATTATTTATTATAATATATGACCGATAAATGTGACTATGAAAATTATAAAAGAGGGAATTGTAATAATAATACATGGCATAGTACTATAAAAGATTCTATAAAAGGTATAATAAATGGTTCCTCCGGTGATTCTACTTTAAAAGAAGATTGGGTTTCATTTACAAATATATTAGTAGGTAATGTAGATGGTAGTTGGAAAGCCACTCAACAATGGTTACAGGATAGTTTATTAAATGAGTTGAAAGAAAAAACAAAATTTCGTGATATAAGGGAATATGATTATTTTATTCCAACAAAAATGATTGATGAAAGATTAAAAGCAATTTATGATAACAACAGTGGAAAGTATGAGAAAATACCTAATGGAAATTATGTAGGTATTTCTGGTGATATACTCGATTGTAATAATGGTACTACACCTGCCGGAGAATCTGGTAAAGATATATATGGTAATAAAGTATCTGAAAGAGTTATAGTTAATTCTTCGTGGAGTGGTTGGAATGATATTTTATTCAGTAATGGAGATGAAGAACCATGTAGTTCTTATGACGTTAAATCTATGACTGGTCTTGGACTTGTTGATAGTGAAGAAGGTAAATATGGAAAAAAAACAAAGGAATTAATTAGAAATATGAAGATGAATATAAGAAGAAAGGAAAATCAGGGTCAATTCCCAGATGATCAACTATCATCTTCTGAAGGTGAATCAGATTCAGATTCTGAAATAATGGAGTCGGAGTTAGGTGATGATAGCCGAAGGAAAAAGACTAAACGGAGACAAAAGCGTGATGATTCACGAGAACAAGCTATTAGTCATTTAGAGCAAGATCAAGCTGAAGGTGTACTTTCGGATGAGTTTTCTACGAGACAATATATAGTGGATGATTCTGAAAATATAATATTAAGAGAAAGAATGGAGGGTAATGATGATGGACCACATACAGAACCGGATGTTTTTAAATCGCGTTTACAGGAATTAACTAAAGAAAATAAATATATGTTTATGATTCATTCAAGAAGATGGATTTCATATAGAATGACCTTGATAGTTGAAGAAGATAAAGTTCATGATTATGCAATAGTACCTATTGATGCGTGGCATCAGGCTTACTTTAATCCAAATGAAAGAAATATAAATGATTTACTTGAAATAATCATAGAAAAATTAGTAGAATGGGCATTCGATGATAATTCTGGAAATCATCCATTATTACATAATTATTGGTTAAAAATTTCAAACTCGTAAATCATTTAAAATAGAGATATAATGAAATATATAATAATGAACCTTAATATTTTGCCGATAAATAATGAAGTAAAAGAGTTTTATGAAAATCATTCTACTTTTAATGACGGAGATTCCGGATTAGATTTATTCTTTCCAGAAGATGTAAACTTTAATCCAAATGAATTAGGAAGAAAAGTCGGATTAAAAATAAAGACAAGCATGATGGATAATTCTGATAATTATTATTCATATTATTTATATCCAAGATCATCGATATCAAAAACTCCACTTCGAATGTCAAATAGTGTAGGAATTATTGATGCTGGTTATAGAGGAGAATTGATTGTATGTATGGATAATTTATCAGATAAATCTTATGTAATTGAAAAGGGTACAAGGTTGTTTCAAATATGCTCTGGAGATTTGAGATCATTTAGTTTTAAAATGGTTGATGAATTAAATGAAACCGATCGAGGGGAAGGGGGGATAGGAAGTACTGGTAATTAAAATAAATAAATTATATATAATGAAATTGTACTTTTTATTCTTATTATTTTTTATATATTTATGTTGTTCAAAAAACACAATGATTGAAGGAAATGTAAATGAAACACAATTTTATACATGTTCAAATGAAATAAACTCTCTTCAAAATATTAATTCACCTTCAACAAATTATAAAAAAATAATCACAAAAATAAATAAACCTTTAAGTGGTGCATATACTTATTTTATTGATGTCAATAATTTTAGAAATTATGATAAATATCATCGCAGTCCAATATGTGATAGCCCTTATTTTTTTGAAGATAATTATACACAGCAATTTATGGATATATTAGATAATAAAGATAAAATAAATAAAAATTATATAAATATTTTAAATAAAGAAAAAGGATATTATGATTTACATATAGATCCATTTATTAAAGAAAGATTATTTAATGGTAATGAGTTTGAAGATAAATTAATTTATGATGAAAAAATAATAGATAAGTTTTTAGAACAAAAATCTAAAGATGATCGAAGGATTAATTCACAATAATTGATTCATTTTTTAATATTTTTTCATATTTTTTGATTTTATTTAATAAATCTTTTTCATTTATTTTATATTTCTCTAATTCATATCTATTGTTTTGAAGTAGTTCTTCATAATGATTTGTTCTGTATTTATATTCTTCATATGCTTTTTCTAATTTACAGTTTTTTATTGATATTTTATCAATAAGCTTCTGTTGAGAATTAATTATTTTCTTTAAATCAACATCTTTAGATGGTTCATTACATACAGAAATATCTTCACATGGTATATAAAAATGTGTGAAATATTTAGTATTTCCTTTATTAATAGATATTGGAACACACCATTCTTTTCCATATTTATTTTTAAGAAGCACTTTATTATTTTTGCACGCACAATATATACCACCTGAATAAAACTTTTCTATATCTTCTTTTAAAGTTATGTATTTTACAATAGTATTTGGTTTGAGTTTAATAGGAGTTTCAATTTCTTGAAAATTTTCTAATTCTTTTCTAATAATTTCGATATCGGTTGTCATTTAAATATAACAATATAATAATCATTAAATATATTATGAATATCGAATTATTGCATATTTTATTAAAATATAGTCAAAATAGATCTCAAACAATAAGAGAATATCTTGATGAAAATGTTCAAAAGAAAATAAGGTTATATGAATTATATGATATTAATTTAAATGAATTATATCTATCAACCAGAGTTATCATAATTTCAAAAAGCACATTAGATATCTTATATGAAGGAACTATTATGGGCATTTATGATGATATTTTAAGAATTAACATTAAATCTAAATATTGCATAAATGTACCTAAAGATAGTGGATATATTTTTATGAAAACAAAAAAAAATATCGCACAGCAAGCATACCTTAAAAAATTGCTTAAAACCTTATCGTAGTCTTAATACAAGATGAAGAGTTGACTCTTTTTGAATATTATAATCAGAGAGAGTTCTCCCATCTTCCAGTTGTTTTCCCGCAAAAATCAAACGTTGTTGATCAGGAGGGATACCTTCTTTATCTTGAATCTTTGCCTTTACATTTTCAATAGAATCATTACCCTCTACTTCTAAAGTAATCGTTTTTCCAGTTAAAGTCTTTACAAAAATCTGCATCTCTATATTATTATTATTATTATTATTATTTAAATGAGTTTTCTATAAAATCAAATTGATCATTATAATATTTAAGATCAGTAATTTTAAACTCATTATTATTCATCATTTCTGATAATTTAACAAACTCAATAAATTTAATCATATCTATTTTCAATTCTGGATATTTCTTTTTAAAATCTATAAAATTAAAGAAATATTCTTTATTTTCTAAAGCATTCACACAATATGAAGGATCTTTAATTTCTCCATTTACTTTTACAATAAAATGTTTATCAACTATTTCCTTACATCCTTTTTTTATATTATATCCAACACAAATACATGCCTCAATCCTAATATTTCCAATATTTTTTGATTTTATAATATCATAAAATGTTTGACAATTTGTCATACATTTTTCTTTAATATCATTATCTTCCTGATATTTATGCATAACATTTAATAAACTTTCACTGTCGAGTAGATTTGCCATTTAAATTATTCTCATTATATAAGAATCAATTCAAATTTAATTATATAAATAACCATCAGTTGATTCTTTTTCTAAATATTTTTCAGGTTTATTTAATTTAATAATCTCTTGAAGATCATCAATTTTATCAATACATGAATCTTGATCTTTATTTTTAAAAAATAATTCTTGAAGATCAGCAGTAGTATATTCTAAATGTTGAATCTTAGAATAAAATAAATCACAATCTTTTTCAAAATAAGTAGAATACATTTGTTTTGTTTGATATTCATCTGCATATCCTAATTCAACTTTTAAGTTTATTCTACCTGATCTTAATAAGGCATAGTCAATTTTTTGAGGTTGATTTGCTGTTAAAAATAATACTGTACCTTCTGAAAATGATAACCCATCTATACAATTTAATATACTTTGTAATCCAATATTTATAATATCATCACCACTTTTTCTTTCTGTAAATATTGTATCAATATCTTCAATCACTATTATTTTATTTTTATTATTATGATCATTATTATCATCATTTATTCCACTAAATGCCTCAATAAAATCATAATCATTCATATTTTTAGATATTGGAAGTACATAAATATTACAATTTAATTCTGAAGCTACCGATTTTATAACTGTTGTTTTTCCAGAACCAGGAATACCCCATAATAATACAACAAATTTATAAGGAACACCATATTTTAAATATTCTATTCTGGTATATTCATCATAAAACTTTGAAATGCTATCATATATAGTTTCTTTTTGTCCCTTTTTTAAATAAACACTTTCAATTGATCTTTTAGGTGTATGAGATAATAAAGACCACCAATCCTTTTTATATAACCATATAGAAATAGTATCTTCACTATTTTCCATATTTTTTTGATATATATTCATCATTTTATTTCTGGCACTTTCTATAAAATTGATTAATATCTCTTTTGAATCCGACTTAATTTCAATCTTTTTTAATAATTCTTCATACATTCCACCACAATTATTTGACGTTAAGATTTTATCTCTTACGTATTTATCATATAGGTTCATAATCTCTATTTTTATTGCTTGATTTTGATAATTTATAACAAAATCACATTCATCTGGAATTATTTTTTTATGAGCATTATCTTTTAAGATTTTCATTAAACCTTTATATCTATACTCTTTCATATTAATATTTTCACTATACTTAATTTTACTAATTTGTTCAGGATATTCTAAATAAATGTATTCTGATATCATTTCATAAAAAATATCAGAACTATAAAATACATTCGAATATTTATATTCTTTATTCCATTTTTTATCAACATATTCTTCTAACATACTCAAATCTTCTTTATCTAATTGTGTTCTTAAATCTTCCGATTTACGTAATATATAATTAGTTTTTTCGGTAGGTTTTCCCTGTTTTATGCACATTTTATAGATTATTGTACTTGTAATAAATGAAGTTATTCCACCAAATAAATAATTATACATAATATATTAAATATTCTTCTTTATTTTTAAGTTATTTAAAATTTGATTAATAATATATTATATAATTATAGTAATCATGAGTAATATTATTGATCTCATTTCAAAATCGAGAATAGTTCTTAAAGAAATACTATCCAA
>MDTD01029071.1_pt1 | contig 11154 bp, 5 predicted proteins | sample 811221 | NCBI WGS metagenome assembly MDTD01 (sample SAMN05326646, study PRJNA326480) | marine metagenome | isolation source: seawater | place: Pacific Ocean: South West | collected 2011
CTTATTCCTGATCGCGCTCTTGACTTTGCCGGTCACCGCGTTGTAGGTATCGAAGTCCAGTGCGGAGTTCAGGAGTTCGTCCAATCTGGTCCGGATCCATTTTTCAGACTGGTTGGCGGAAACGTTTTCATCATTATAGAATGAGTTCCAGGCCGCGTCCAACTGTTGGTAGTACCTTCTTTTAAGTGCGGTTATCCGGCTGCTTCTGGCTACCACCATATTCAAACCGCCCATGACCGGGTCCTCGTTCGTCAGGTTGGTTGTGCCGGTGCAGTTAGTGTAACGGTCGATCAGCTTGGCCGGAATGCTGTCCCAAACCTTTAAATTGTTCAAGAGGAAAGCTGCTTCCGCCAGGGCCGTTGGAACCTCTCCCTGTTTGCCTTTACGGGTGGGAACGATAAAGATGTGGTCAAGCGGCAGATTGGAGTGCGGACTCTTGCCGTATTTCCTTTCGGAATAAAGCGGCAGCAGATCGCCGCCGGAATATACCGGGAATACCGGGTATTTAAATGCGGTTTTGCTGAAACGTGAAAGCCTGACGCCCCATTCCAGCTGCATCATATCTTTGAGAAAGGCGCAGAGATTGCCGGCGGTCGGGTACTGGGTGTCGGAAATTCGCGGTGATTCCGGCATAACCAGTAAGCCGTAGAGACGCGGCGGCTCAAGGTTGTGATTCTGGTCCTGGCCTTTGACCATAACCTCGATATGGCGGCGCAGTAAGATCGCGGCGTTCAAGTATAAACCGGTAGCGGTTCCGCCGAACGCGGTCCCGACCAGAACCATGGTATCGTCATTGCTCAGTAATTGCAATACCTGATTAAAATTAGTATCGCTATACCAGTCCAGAGCCGCGAAGCTTCGTCTGCGGTCGCCTCCGACTCCGTCCGGGGGGATGCTCAAGCCTGCCCAGGTGGGCTGAAACTGTTCAGCCAGTTTTATCGATTCAGCGTCGGAATCCAGCCGCAACGCCAGCCCCAGAACCCGTGACCGGTCCTTGTCGATGGCACAGAACTTATCGACCCGGCCCCGGTCAGAATCCAGAGCCACAAAGACGTCGTTTGTTTTGTGGTAAATATTTTCTTCTATCTGGCGACGGATAAGCGCGCTTAAACCTTTGATCGCGGTACTGCCGACTGCTATATAAATTGTTTTACCCATATTATCGTTACCCCCGCGTTATACTTTAAAGATTTTTTTGCTGCCCTGACGCTTGATCCTGGATCCGGTCAAGGCTATTGCCAGACCGATAACGGTCCAGATAATGAGTTCGGGAAGCTCCCGCAGCCAGCGGATGTATTCCAGACAGAAAGCAAAAGTGTCTTCGGAACCCGGACTTTCGGCATACCAGGCCAACTGGGCGGCTTCACCCTGTTCGGAAAAGTTTTCTTCAAACAGCTTTTTCAGCATCCGGTCGGCCTGATCCTCTTCCTGCATATCGCTCAGGTGCGTCAGCAGTTCAACCAGTTGGTCTCGCTCAAGCGGCAGAATAAATTGATTCCTGATAAACTTCCATTGGGCCGGTTTCAGAGATTTATTCAGTTCTGCAAACTTGCCGTCCTTGAACAGTTTTTTTTGGTGTTCGTCATATTCCATCCCGTTAGTGGCGTTTAACGGCACATTGTTATTATGAGTCTTCCGGAACTCCTCAACCTTCTCCGGAGGCCAATAGAGATCCTTGTAGGCAATGGTGATGCTTTTTTTCATTCTGGTGGTGTAGAACGCATGCAGGAACTTAATGCGCTGTTCGCCGCTCAACTTATCAGCAAAATCGGAAATGAAATCCGCCATTCTGTTGCGTTCCATGCCTTCGGTCAGGGAACGGATTTGTTCCTTTATCTCACGTTTCTCCATCTTTTTGAAACTTTTGAACAGGCTGTCGGAATAGATGCGGTCATAACGTTCAGACAGGATTGCTCCGATAAAGTAGCTGATCAGCGCGCAGAAGAAGATGCCGAGACCGATTGTCAGCCATCGCTGCCCCAATGCCCCCCAGGCTCCGTTGATCTTCGGAACTTTGAGCCGGAATGCGATCAGCAGGATTATCAACAGCGCCGCCGGAGCGGCAATTACCAGTAGCGACAGGGCGGTAGGTTTAAAGGTCCAGCCCAGCAGTACAAACCAATATTCTAACGACATGTATTTTCTCCTGCAAGTTTATACGTTATTATGCAAAAATATCCAAATCCTTGTTGTATTGTGTTTAGGTCAATCCTCGGGTTCGCGCACTTCGAATTCATCTTCAGTACCGACCACCGCGTATCTGCCGAGGCGCAGCGATACGGTTTTGATGTTCTCGGTCACCTTTATCTTCGATCCGTCACGGACGAACTCAACTTCAGCGTCGTCACCCAGACTGGTCATCTGGAACTGCCAGTCGTCAATCTCTTTATCGAACAACGAATAGATTCTGATATTCCTGTTGCAGCCGAACGCACGGGCCAGTGACAGCGTGCCTTTCAGCGGTTTTACGCCGACTTCCCGGCCATCGCGATAGAAGCATACTTCAAGTTTGACGCGCGGTCGCAGGAACAGCCAGGCCAGAGCCGCAACTGCCGCGGCAATGATGATGCCGAGGATTATTACCGGAGCCATGCTTGATCCTTTTATTTCCACGGTTTTGGTCAGACTTTCGCTGGCTCCTTCATTAGTGAAAATGGTAAGTTTGACCGTATAATTTCCCGGTTTAGTATATTTGACCTTCGGAGGATCAACACTGGAGGATGAATCGGGACTTGCTCCCTTGCCGAATTCCCAGCGGCAACTGTCAAAGTTCTTTGACTTGTTGATGAACTGGACCGATACCGGCGCTTTATCTTTGATGGGGGAATAGGAGAATGAAGCGATCGGCAGCGGTGAACTGTTAACTACTACGGTGGTGCGTTTCACGCTTCTGCGACTGCCGGATATTGCGGTCAGGGTGATGGTATAAGGTTTCTGGGATGCGATCCGGTAGGTCACCGGGCTGGGGGATTCTTCGGTACTGGTCTGGCCATTGCCGAAATCCCAGATATATTTATCGGCGTTCTTTGAACGGTTTATAAAACTGACTTTGAACGGGGCGGAGCCGCTGAACGATGAACATGTAAAGTCCGCGACCGGAGCGGGACCACGCATATCTTTAGTACTTAGTTCAACCAATTCGGCCTTAGTATTGCCGCGATATGGAATCAGGGTACTTTCACCGGCCGGGGCGGCTATGACTATTTTATCCGGCAGCGGCATTAATGAACTTGTTTTCCATGGCAGGACCGGGCGTGACTCACCCGGTTTTACGGTAATAACGCCGGATATTTTTTTCCCTTTTTCGGTGTAATATGCCAACAGTTCAACCGGGTATTTTACGTCCAGCATATTGATCGGTACGACAATCGGCTTGTTTTCATCGCTGACAGTTATTTGATTACTGAGAAAACGCAGTTTTTGAGGCGGCAGGCCGATCAGTTTGATCTCGTATATAGATTTGTCCAGTAATACCTTTGCATCGTTAACTCCGCCGGCCGCCAGCTGGATAACGCAGTCCTGGTTTATCGGCAGCTTACTTAGTTTGATATGCAGGGATACATCCTGGGCTGAATCAAAGTCCCATGTCGCTTTTTTTGTATTGCCCAGTGTAATCGAGTCGAAGTAGTTATCCGGAGCGCAACCGGTTACCTTGAGTCTTACCGCTCCTTTACCGTCCAGTTTATGGATCTTAAACACATTCGGCAGTGCGAATGTTTTTACTCCGGCTCCGGGCGGAAGTTCGCTTAAAGAGTAGATGCTTTTACGGTTCCAGCGGCATGCGTAGGATGTTTTTTCCACTTGTCTTGGAACAATGTCCTTTATCGAAAGTTCGCGGGTGAACTGAACGTCGCCGCCGTCCATATCGATAGTAAACAGTATTTTTAGTTTCAGGTCAGGTCCCGATATAGAGGCGAATTTCACCGGAATACTCAGTCTGGCGGCGGCTCCACCTTTTAATCCCCGGAGCAGTTCGCCTGAGTTTAGCGCCGGACCTTTATTGGCCAGTTCCGCGCCTTTGATAGATTCTATCTTATAGCGGATCGGTCCGGTTTGACGTTTAAGTCCGTTGATGATGACAGCTGTCATATTCAAGGTATTGCCGGACTCCTTGAATTTCTCAAGCGATACCGGCAGCAGATTCAATTCGATTTTTCTTTTTAAGCCGGGAATTGAGTCGCGGAGCTTGGCGAAAGCAATCGCAATCTGGTTATTGATTACTTTTTGCAGTGATTGACGGTCGCGGTAAGCGCCGGAACGCGGCAGTTTTACATAAATAAAGACCGAGTTGGCCTTTTCAAACTCAGCTTTCAATACCGAACCCACTTTGGGTTCGTGTACGGAGTTGGACAGTACGAGAAATACGGTATCGCGGCAGGCAGGATTTTGCGGGTTGATCTGGCGCTTGAAGAGCAGTTCGTTGCGGGATTCGTTATCGGACCAGAACATGATCTTTTCAAAGTCAAGCAGTGGCTTGAATACCGGCGGATCGGTATGAGTGTAACGTTGTTCGGTAATTATCTGGTTGCCGTTCTTGGTGCAGTAGGCATCTATATTCAGCGTGAATTTATCTGGCAGGGGACGGTAGTCGGCATTGCCTTTTATCAGTAGACTCATCCAGCTTGGAAGTTCCGCTCCGGCAATTTTCATAACTTCGTTGCCTTCCCGCATGCTGTCGCCGGTGTCGACGAATATCAGAATCCGGTATATGGGAGCCTTTTTGCCATCTTCAGCAGCCAGTGAAAAGGGGATGGTAAACAAAGAAATAAATATCATTAAGTAGGCGAAAAATCTGATCTGCATGCAAACCTCCTGTGACAATTATATAGTGAACGAGCGGAAAAACTCCTTACTCGCCGTAAACCGTTACTTTATATACCCCCCAAATACCGCAAATATTACTCGCGTTGTATTCTGCGCGCCATACTTTGGTCAATCCGCCGTTTTTCGCGGCTGTGTCAATCGAGGCGTCGCCCCATGCGACCAGGCCAAGAAGACTTTTACATTCGGCTTCGCCTTTGCGGGTATAGCCGTCGATGCGGGGATTGGAAATTCCGGCGGGAAGGGTAACGTCGGTACTGACAAGGCCCATTGGTACACTGGTGGCGCAGCCGGACAGCAGAATGATACAAATCAACGCAAATGCGGCAATTACCCCTTTTACCATAAGCACCTCTCTATTGATAACCTCAAAAAGACCTCGTAAGCTCAATATATCCGAAACAACCCTCAATGTCAAACCTCTCTTCAAAAATTGCCCCACAATTTTTTGTACTTATTCTTCCAGAAATATTTTTTCGGCTTGCTGGCGGTATTGCATGGGGGAGAGGGATTCCTGGCGTTTGAAGGAACGGGAGAAGCTGAACTGATCCCTGAAACCGAGCATTTCGCCGATTTCTCTGACCGACAGATCACTACCGGTTAATAACTCGCAGGCGCGGGTCATTTTGTAATGCTGGACCAGTGACGCCGGGGAACTTTCCAGAACACGGTTGCACAGTTTATTCAGTTGCGACGGACTCATGGCCATTTTTCTGGAGAGTTCCGCCAGTTCCAGCGGAGATGAGATGTTTTCATCAAGTACCCGGTAGAAACGTTTAACGAATTCATTGCTACCGCTAAGTCGACCGAACGCCGCAGAATAATTAGCCACCGGAATGATTTGTACCAGTCTCCAGAATAGTTCGTGCAGCAGAATATGGGCAAGCTGGGCTGAGCCCGGCTGATGGCTTTCCATGGTTCTTGCTGCCTCGCTGATTAGTTCATATACAAAATCACAATCATTTCTGATTATTCTGTCATCAATACCGGTATCGCTGCAAAGCAGACATATTGTTTCATCGTGGGCCGGAACCGCTTTAATATCAAAACTGAGGGAAAAATATTTTAAATCGCGTTTCGCTTCATCAAAATGCAGGTCTCCGGGGATCAACAGCAGGCATTGTCCCGGGGACAGGGTGACCTTGTGTCCGTTGACCCTGGCTTTGTAAATGCCGCTTTCAACATAGATTAACTCGTGGTCGGTATGGCGATGAGTCGTGTAGGTAAAGTCGCGCGTCCCGGAATTATAATCAAACCGGACGAATTCCGGGTGCAGTTCCAATGCCGGATTCAGGTAATGTGTATAACAGAACGCCTTTTGCGGCTCTTTTTTTGGACTTGTTTTCATAGATTAAAAAATATTGGTATTGCTATATTTTTGAAAATCTTTGTTAAAGATATTGCCTGTTTAATTATCATAAATGATATATAATAACATCGTGAACCGTAAAATACAAACAGGAGCAAACGTGTTATGAGCAGTATCTATGAAAAACGCCTCGAGCAACTGGAAAAACAGTACAATGAATTGATCAGCCGGAAAAACAGCCCCATTGAACCGGGCAACGGTATTTATACCAAGTGGGAAAATCCGGTGGTTACCGCGGCTCATGCGCCACTCTTCTGGCGCTACGATATGAACCCCGCGGACAATCCTTTTTTGATGGAACGTCAAGGCGTAAACGCCGCATTGAATCCCGGGGCGATTTACCATGACGGCAAATATTGTCTGGTGGTCAGGGTCGAGGGCATGGACCGCAAAAGCTTTTTTGCGGTAGCGGAAAGTCCCAACGGTATCGACAATTTTAAGTTCAGGGATTATCCGATCACCATGCCGGAAACTGATCGTCCCGATGTTAACGTTTATGATATGCGTTTAACCGAGCATGAAGACGGCTGGATATACGGAGTTTTCTGCACCGAACGCAAGGACCCTGACGCTCCGGCTTCAGACACTTCCGCCGCGGAAGCGCAATGCGGTATTGCCCGGACCCGTGATCTGGAGAACTGGGAGCGTCTCGACGACTTGAAAACACCATCACCGCAACAGCGCAACTGTGTCCTGCATCCGGAATTTGTCGACGGTCAATACGCCTTCTATACCCGTCCGCAGGATGGTTTTATCGATTGCGGCAGCGGCGGCGGAATCGGGTTCGGGCTGGCCCCGGATATCGAACACGCGGTCATTCCTGAAGAAACGATCATCGATGAAAAGATCTACCATACCATAAAAGAGGCGAAAAACGGCGGCGGATGCGTGCCGATCAAAACCTCTGAAGGCTATCTGCATATCGTTCACGGCGTTCGCAACTGTGCTGCCGGACTGCGCTATGTAATATACGCCTTTATGACGGAACTGGAACGTCCGTGGGTTGCCACACATAAGCCAGGCGGCGCGTTGATCGTACCGGAAGGCATTGAAAGGGTAGGGGATGTATCCAATGTTGTCTTCACCAACGGTGCGATCGTGCGCGGCAGTGATCTGTATATCTATTACGCGTCAAGCGATACCAGATGTCATGTTGCGACTACAACGATCGAACAGATGGTTGATTACTGTAAAAACACTCCGGCTGATCCGTTGACTACCGGCGGCTGTGTTAAACAGCGCTGTGAACTGATCCGCAAGAACCTCGCCGGGAATTGATCTCCCGGCTTCGTCCTTTGTATGGAATCAGGGCAGCAGGATCAGGTCGCGGTATTCGTGCTGTGACAGATACGGCTGTTTGCCTTTGGGGGCCAGGGTCACACCGGCTTTGCGCCCTTTGCCGTCATTGTCGTTGACAATCAGCGAAGCCCCGAATGAGGTTCCGGGTTTGAACTGAACCATCGGCAATGCTTCAATCGGAAAAAAGATATTGTAGAACAGCTTGTTCTCGGGCAATCTCTTACATTCAACTTTGACGTCCCGGTCAATTCCGGTTTGACTGTTGGCCTCGCCGACATAGCGTCCTGCCGGGGCCTTGTCGAGATATGCTACCCCGTTTTTGCCGCTGACAAACCCTATCTGATAACTGACGTCGTCAGCTGTATTGGTCTGTCTGGCGGCGCTTTCCGGAGTCGCGTCGTTTTTCATATCGAAATAGACCTGAACGGAATCATTGCCCCAGCTTTGCCGCGGAGCTTCCGGAAAATTATATTTATCGTCGGTGACAATTATTGCGAGACCCAGGCCCTTGTTGCTCCAGCCATAAGCTATTTTTGCACTCAGGTCGTCATTCCCGGTCCATTTAAGCAAGGGACTGAATGATTGCGACAGATTATTGCCGTCAAGTTTCAACCATGAAGCATTTTTCCAGATGTCGAAACCGGATTCCGGCCCAAGCTTAGGAATATGAGTTGCGAAAACCGCAGAAAGTTTTGCGGTTATGGTGAAAAATTCTCCTGTGGTTTTGATTTTAAATTTAAAACTATAGTCCTGTAACGGTTTAATTGCGGCATTTTTGATGCGAAAGTTCAAGGCCGCTAATTTGCCGGGACGGAGATCTTTGAAAGAGAACTCCCTGCTTGCGAACTGCCAGTTGGCAGGACTCTCCTGAAGTATTACGGTGCCTGATGCTTTGCGGTTTAAGCGGTTCAACAGCTTGACCGCGAGGTTGTTTCTGTCTGTCAACGCAATACTTATATTGAAGGGGGCCCCCAGTCCGTAGAAACCGGTTTTCTGCAGTTTGCCGATAGCTTTACTGGCTGATATTCCGGCTTTAAAGCGCAGGTAGATTGGGGTATGCAGGACCTTTACTTTGCCGGACTTCAGTTTATTTCCCATCATGTCGAAAATTGTAACGCCGGCCGGAACCTCCATCTCTCCACTGACTTCCGGTCCAATTGTATTAATTGTGGCAAGAACGCCGTCTTTAGCATCTGGAAATATGAAGCATTTCAAGGCCGCGCCCAGCTCAAGCGGTTTTCCGCGCCCGGCGTTGCCAAGCATGTAAGCGGCGGTATTGCAGGCTCCAAATGCATAGTTAATCATAACTTCATTGCGGCTGCCGTGGAGCATATTGCCTTCAAAGCCAAACATTGAAAAGAATGATCCGGCCGCGGCATGGTGTACCAGGTTACTGCTGACAGCAGCCGTAGTATCGATTTCCTGTTCCTTAAAATAATGTTTGTAATATTCGCCTTCATGCTGGCGCAAATATGGAATTTGGGCACCAAAGTACTGCTCGGTATTCCAGACTGGAATTCCCGGGCGATTGTAAGATGCCAGCCATTTGCGGTATTCCATTATTTTACCGTACATATCTACCAGGTCGGGACTGTCACAGTAGCCGTGGAAAGTAAAAACGTCAATGTATTTTGCCCCGCCTGCTTTAAGGAATCCTTTGGTCCATTCCGGATAGTGCAGTCCGGTACTCGGTCCGACAATCATCGTCGATGGGGAAATACTTTTTATGAGCGGGTATGCCGCTTTGTAAAGACTTGCGGTTTTTTCCGGCGGCATGGTTCGTTTGCCTTTGTCCGGACCTGACCTTACTCTCCACAGATGCGGCTCGTTGAGCAGTTCCCAACCGTCAACTTTTCCTTTGAATGCGGTGACGACCTGTTTTACTTCCGCCAGGTATTCTTTCATTACTTCGGGGGCGACTGTATTTTCGGCCAGAAGTCTTTTTACCCATGGTTTATTGCGGTCCTTGAACCCAAGGCGTTCAATCCGTTTGATCGATTTCGGCCAGGTCCATCTTGAAATAGCTTCAGATAAAAGGTCGGCAATTTTTTTGTCTTCAACATATTTTGTTTTCATAAAACAGCGGTTGAATTCATTTATTTTGAAATATTTGTCCAGTATCGGCATCAGGTCTGCGATTTGTTCATAGGGACGAATCAACTGAAAATGTCCGGCGACCGGGTTGTTCGGCAATGTCATACCCGATAAATCCCGGCAAATCGCATAACGGCCGATTCCGAACCCCAGCTTTTTTCCACTATTTTCGAAAGCCTGCATGGTCACTTCGAAAACACCGGTTCGACCGGTTTTGTTAAGTGCGAGAGGAATTTCTATTTTTCCAGTTGCATCCGCCTGGATTTTTTTGTCAAAAACTTTCCTGCCCCATACATCCTTGCAAACTGCACTAATTTTAATTTTACCATTGACTTTTTTCCCGCATACGGCTTTTAGTAACATGGTAGCGCCTTGGTCGTCGACGCTGAAAATGTTGTACTTATCCCCCTGCTTGTTGATCAATCCCACTTGAACCGGAGAAGCGGTAAAACCAGTCAATGTTCCCTCTTCAATCTGTACCTTATCGATCAGCACCGGATTATCTTTCGGGTCCATTCGGACATATGCGTTGCTCCGTCTGGAGTGGTGCGGCCAGGCGAATGTATAGCTGTATCGGGTCCATTTGTCATTAATTTTGAACTCATCAGAACAGTTTTTCCATTTGCTGTCAAGGAAGAATACCCGGCATTTTGCGTTGCGTCCTTTTTGCGCGTTTTTCATATACAGTGAAACGGTGTATTTTTTTCCCGGCTTGATCGGAAAGCAAAAGCTGGTCAGAGAGGTGGACGGATAGACTTTCATGGCATTACTGTCGGTTTCTTTATCTTTGACAAGAACCGGTTCACTGCGTGTCAGCATGTCTGACAGCTTGTCAAAGGGAAGTCCATGTCCCCAACTGTAACAATTCCATCCCCAGTATCCTAATTCAAATTCGGGATTTGTAAGCAGATTTGCAGAAAGAGAGGGGGCTTGCGTATATGTGGTCTCTTCATTTTCTTGTGAGGTTTGCCCGGCCAGTTTTAACACCGCTTTGCCGATCAACAGTTTACTATCTTTTCCGGCATCGATGCGGCACCAGAAATATGGAAACTTGTTGATTTTTTCCGGCAGTTTTCTTTTTATCGTGAACTTTTTCCATTTTGAGCTGAGTTGAAAACGTTTTGATGCGGCCCATTTATAGGCATCTCCCAGCAGAAACATGGTAAAGCTGGCCTTGCCATCGACAGCTTTGGCCCAGACTGTAAACTCTATTTCACCTTTTCCTGCAAATGGAAACAGCATTGACTGAACTATTGGCGGTTTGCCTTCTCCTGCAGACAGTTTCAGAACCTGTGAAGATCCGGCATAACCGGAATTAACGTCAATTCCATTGTCTTTTTCATCCATTGGCCGGTATGAATGCCAGTTCTCCGGCAGAGATCCTTTGGAACCGTTCATAATCCCGCCGCCTGGAAACCAGTTGCTTGACTTTTCCGGATTAAAAGGGACTATTTCAGGATTCTTGACTTCAAGATAATCGAAGCCAGTCCCGGACTTTCCACGGTTGAAAACCAGTACCGGAATCCCCTTTTGCTCCAGTTTAAAGGCTATATACAATTCCCTCCATTTGC
>MDTD01187457.1_pt1 | contig 11154 bp, 17 predicted proteins | sample 811221 | NCBI WGS metagenome assembly MDTD01 (sample SAMN05326646, study PRJNA326480) | marine metagenome | isolation source: seawater | place: Pacific Ocean: South West | collected 2011
AATAGTACAGCCTCTAAACTAACGCCACGCGACTTGGATGATAATTATTAGAAAAGCCAACAGGCTACAGATAATAGTCTTTGCGGTGAATGGAGACTCGCCTAGCAGCCACCATGTAAGCAGAGGGAAACTGATATAACTAGCCGTAAAGGCTAAAAATCGAGCCGTCCATAGCTCGCCCGAAGCAGCCATTACCATTCTTGTGCCGTACCAAAAGCATAGCCCAACCGGAATGGAATACGTTGCTACTGCGAGCAAAGGCCGGTTCTCCCACCATGACCAAACAAACTGAGAATTAAGTTGAAACCACGCCAAAGCTTGGCCAGTGATGAACAGCAGAGTGCCGTATACTAGTTTAGGGTCCAACGATCATTACCTCTTTAGCCCTTGAAGGGTTCGTGGTGGGACGGTAGCCCTCACCAAAGAGGGTAATATCACAGTCTGCATATAGTTCTAATAGGTCCTCATGGTATTTGTATAGCAAGGTCCAGCCTTCAGACTGGCGGGCCTTGATGAGTTTTGCAAACTTCTTATGATTAATCTGTGGACTCTCTGGGATAATGACTGCTCCTACCAAATTTGTTGGCATGTAGTCAGGCATATACCCCACAAGGTAATCTTGTGTCTCGATGGCTGCCTTGTAGTTCTCTAACTCTATGTTAAAAGGGTCGGCCTCAAAACTTGCTAGTTGGTTTAATCTCATTTCGTTAAACCTTGGGTGGCCCGGCTGCATCTTTCCTGCGGTGGTTGTGCCATCTTCAGTGCAGTGATTCAGAACATAGAACAGTGCTGAACGAAGATACTCGTCGTCGGGCTGGTATACCTTCTTCTGCAACACTGTGAACATTCTGGGATCCCCGATTGGATGAAACGAGCTAGCCATCTTGTACAGCTTCTCTGGATCTTGCAGGGCACACTTCCAGAAATCGTACAACAACCTGTACTCCGTGTATGCCGTGACACTATAGTCTCGCGCAGTGAGGCCCAGTTCTGCTGAGCCTCCTCCTAAGAACGGGGTAACGATATCTGCAACAGTCGGCGGGATTGTACTAATTATGACCGAGGTAGCCCCGGGTCGGTCATTCGGATATACTAGCGGGGACTTCTGTGTTTTCTTCGCTGTGAACATATTCTAGCTTGTCCGTAAAATAATCTCTGAGATCTGTGAAACCCCCGATAAACTTTTCATTTCCCGATACGTCGATTTCAACAACCATCGGAACAGTCTGCCACTCATACTTCTTCTTTACATTGTGATAAAACTCTTCAGAGTTATCAACCAAAGTGAGCACGAACTCACTTCCTGTCTCGTGCAAAAGGTTAATTGCCCTTACACACCACGGACAAGTCGCCTTCGCATAGACATGGTAGTATCTCAGCATCATCCCTGCAAAAGCTCCCGGGCGGTGACGGTATCGATCTTCTCTCTTACTGCCGTAGGATCCCCCACAACAGTAATGTCAATACCAGTAGAGCCGCGGCTAAGATGGATAGTACTAAACTGTTGGCGAGCATCAAGTCCGGTTGGCATCTGGCCTTCGGTCAGAGCCTGCTTGAGCCACGGTGCGTTGCGAATATACACAATATGATTGGGGTTGATAAACACTTCTTGCAGTTGATAAACACTGCCGGCGGTGGAGTTGTTCTGGATGATTTCTACAAACTTAACTACTTGATTGTTCATGTTGCTTCCTTTAGTGGTCATTGTTTACTGGATATGTTTCTCTCTTATCGACGCTCCATTTGGCTCCGCGATAGATAACTTCTACAAAATTAGAGTCCATTCGGCTGGATGATACTAACATTGTGGCCGGGGATTTTAGCCTCAGATAGTCCTTTACGACTGGCCCGTTGGTGTGACAAATGTGCCTCACGAGGTTGACCTCTGATGGAACGTACACCAGATCTCCAGAACTTGGAAGCCAAGTGTCACTCATTAGTTGTATCCTCAAGATTACTAGCATGAGTGGCAGTCATGGCTGCCGCTTGGTTAATCTTATCGATAGCATCTGTGGTGCTGGTGGTCGTCGGTTCGGGTGGCGGATTCTGAAGCTGTCCTAGGCCTTGCAGCATCATTGCACAATCGGATAGTCGATAGTCAATATCAGCCAAAGCAACACGAATCGCGTCAATGGTCTCCGCCCCATAATTATAGCTTTGATATTCTGTAACCTGCTTTTCGGTGGTAGAATACATAGCAACGGCCTCAGCGGTCGTTTGTTCCAGCTTGGCTACTGCGTTGCCCAGTAACTGCAGGAGGAGGTCAGGGACCTCGTCAACGTCAACTGAGTACTGGATGTTTACTCTCTGTTTCGGGTTCATGAGTGAATACTCCTTTGTATTATATCTTATAGTAACACTGAATTAAGAGTTTGTCAAATTTTATTTACTGGTTAATTAGCATATTCCAGAATGTTGCTCCCACAAGGCCCGTCATAGTCGTGACGATAATCCATGTCAGTCGAGAGCTTGTGTCCTTCCACGCTTCTAAAGCACGAAGGCGCGCATAAAGACCCTGATCAGGATTATAAACTGCTTCCTTGATCTTGGAGATGTCCAAAGCCATCTGCTCTTGGCGATCCTTTACCACATTAATAGCATCAACAAGGCGCTGAAGCTTTGTGTCGAGGGTCAAGAGATCTAGCTCTAGTTCGTTCTTTACGTCTTTAATTTCATCTGACATGGCAAAATTAAGTAGTCGCTCAAGCTGGTTCAGCTTTGGATAATCGCATAATTTGTCGTAATAAGTGTACCGGCTGCAGACACAGCGTTCTGGAGAGCAGTCGTGGTAACCTTTACCGGGTCGAGAATTCCAGACTTCAGAAGGTTTGCTTTCTCAAGAGTTCGGAAGTTACATCCCATGGGTGCTGGTTCAGCAGAAACCTGATCCACAATCAAGTCTGCACTGAGGCCAGCGTTCATGGCCATCTGCCTGATGGGGCCAGACATTGCGCGGAGAAGGATATCGACTCCCCTTTGCTGTTCTTCATTATCAACTTCAATGGTGCTCTGGATTGCGTTCGCGGTTCTGAGCAGTGCAGTGCCACCGCCGGGAACAATGCCATCAACCTGTGCGGACTTGACAGCCTCAAGCGCATCTTCGATTCGGTGCTTCTTCTCAAGCATTTCTACCTGTGTTGCGGCGCCGACGTAAATAACACCAACTCCAGAGGCCAAGCGAGTGATACGCTGCTGCATGGCATCACACAGCTGTATCGACTCTTCGTTCTTGATCTCTTCTTTGAGTCTGGCAATCTGAACTTCGATGGCCTCATAGTCGGCTTGGCCACCCACAACTGTAGTGTGAGACTTCGTAGCCTCAATGGTCTTTGCAGTGCCCAAGTCAGTTAACTTAGTTTCCTTTAGCTTCATGCCCTTTGCACGAGTAATCAGGTTCGCACCAACAGACAAAGCAAGATCAGCAAGCATGTCTCTGCGCTCTTGGCCGTAACGTGGAGCCTTGATGGCAGCGACCTTCAAAGAGCCGCGCATAGTATTCATAATAAGAGCAGACAATGCCTGACCTTCGATGTCGTCTGCAATGATGATCAGTGGTCGTGACTCACGGGCAGCCAATTCAAGGACTGGCAGAATATCCTCAACCATATCGATCTTATAGTCTGTTACCAGAATCATAGGGTTGTTGTAGTTCATTGTGCCGCGGCGCTCGTCGGTGACAAAGGCACCTGCGCGATAGCCAGAGTCAAACCGGAAACCTTCCATGATATCAACATAAGTATCCATAGTGCGAGACTCTTCGATAGTAATCGAGCCATCATTACCAGTCTTATCAACTGCAGTTGCAATAAGCTTACCAATGAACCTGTCGTTATTGGCAGAAATAGTAGCAACCTGCTCGACGTCTGCGATAGTTCTGACGGGCGTTGCAGACTCCCGCAGGTGCTCGACAGCCACCTTTGCGGCCCTGTCCATTCCACGCTTAAGCTCTACAGGCGAAGAGCCTGCTGCAAGGTATCCCTGTGCCTGACGAAGGATTTCGCGCGATAGCACTGTAGCTGTCGTGGTGCCGTCGCCAGCGTGGGTGTTGGTTTCAACTGCGGCTTGTTTGATGATCTGGGCTGCAGCGTTTTCAAAGTGATCCTCTAGATGAACGAACTGTGCTACAGTGACGCCGTCTTTTGTAATGAAGGGAGGCTTCCCCTTTTCCTGCAAGATTACATTTCGCCCTTTCGGTCCTAGGGTTGTGGCCACATTATCGGCCAGTGTGTTTACTCCGTTAAGAATCTTCTCGCGGAGTGTGGTTTTTGAATCATAGCTAAAGTTTGACAATTATTCCTCCATTGTCTTTTATACATTATAACCTAGCGTTGCGAGACTTGCAACTATTTTATCTATTTTTTATCTCGGGCGGCGAACTCTTCTGTTCCCGTCTTAATATCCTGCGCTGTAGAGGCGGCTGCGAGGGCTTGCGGCTTATCGCCAGCAACAAAATATGAATTAATCTGATTTCCCAGAGTTTCGACTTTCTTGAACATGTCAAAGATTTCTTGGTTTAGAACATCAGCATACTTTTGGGCCAACTCGGTTACTGCTTCGCGGCCTACATGAATAATTCCGACGAAACCGAAGCCATCTTGGTCGTAGTTCTTTTCTTTGTAGTAGTTGGCACTGATTACAAACTGAGTCTCATTTGCTGAACCTGTGTAGCCAGAAGTCTTTGTGATCAACTGCCAGAAGTTACTTTCTGACTCTTCCAACGCAGCTTTCAGAAGGCCGATAGACTCTCGATACCCACGGAAACCCTTGTGTGATGTTTCGGCTGCTTTGCGGCGGCGTGGATCTGCAGGGGCAAGGGCAACTGTCTTGTTAGTGACTAGCTTGTCAGTGCCTTTGTGATACATCGCCATCCGTCTTCCAAATTGACGAAGCTCAATGTCATTGGCCAAATCATTGATGTAAGAAGCATCATAAGTTTTGACAATAGTATCGTATACTTTCTTTGAGCCGGGGCCAGAGGAACGAAGTTGCCCAATAGCGTCGGCATCCAAAAAGTGAGCTACATCCTCTGATTCCATCTCTCCTTGAGCCGGAGGAGCAGCGTCTAAATCTTGTGGCAACAGCAGCAGCGGAATGTTGTGCTTATGACTTATCAAAGATTCGAAAAATGTCTTGGCGGAAAAATCAAACTGGAAGAATCTGATATGTTCTTTACCTTCTAGCTTTTGGGCCGCTTCCTTTTCTCTGAACGATTTGAGGGCAACGACGTAAGTCATCTTTCCACCTTCGCCGGCCTTTCCAACATAGTAAGGGTTTTCGACTTGTTCACCGGTTTCAGGGTCTATAGTAAACTGTGCGCTTCTCTTGATTCCAGTCTCTCCGTGCTCAGGATCAACAAAGTGATCAACCAAGTCTCTATACGAGCCGTGGACGTCACCGGGCTTATCAGTCAACAGCTTCAAACTAATAGGATTGGAATCATTGTCAATCAAGTCTTGAATACCAGCGGTTCCAGCAGGAACCTGCTTACCAGCTAGGAGTGCAGACAGGAAACCTTCAAATGTAAAGCCGGCGGCTGAGGCGTTGAAGTGAACCATGATGTTTGTCAACGTGTCGAGCAACACAATATTCGTTAAGATCTCTGAGATATCTGTTGTGTTGGGCGGGCTCGTAAGGAACTCATTGATACTTTGAATCTTCTCGGTGAGGGTGTTTCCTCGTGAAACAATTCGGCCTAGAAGCTTTTGAATGACCTCTCTGTCCTGCGATCCTTCCTTACCCCACATCTTTTCAGAGATTCGAATAATAGGCATGGTAACCGTCAACTTTTTGGAACCAACGTTCTCTCTTTCTAGAATGAGCGGTGCTCTGTGGCCTTCGTCCATGACTTGTTCTACTAATTTAACAAGTCCGTCAAAGTCTAATGTTTGTCGTGGCTTGAAAAAGCCCTCTACTAGTTTGTCAATGTCTGACATTTTTAATCCTCTACGTCTGTACTTTCGATGAGTGTGTAAGTAAATTTATTACCTAAACGCTTTGCAGCTTCATTCACTGTTTCCATGAACTTCTTGAAGTCACTACTGTTTTTGAACACTTGGCAGCCTGCGGACCATTTGTCAACCCGTGTTGAATCCCTGCCTGCTTTGTGAATGTTAATTCCAAACCAGCCAGTTTGCTTTTCGGAACCTTCCATGTCATGATGAGCATCGCGATCTTTGTCGCGCCAGACTGTTACTTCGGCGCCGCGCTGACATAGGGCCTCATACTTGCCCTGATGCTTGTCAATCTTATGAGAACTCCTGTACTGGCCCGGGCACAAGATGGCAGTGCCATCAACATTAAGAGGCTTCTTAAGCCAATAAAGACCCGGGTCGGTTGTTGCTTGATAGGAATCCACAATCCACCTCTTGTATGAGTCACGATAAATAACAAGGATCAAGTCGTCAAATTTGTTGACTCGGCCATGCATATTTCTGACTCCGATAATGTTCACATTATATGGTACATTACTATCAAAAAATTTGTAGCCTTTTTTCTCTACAATCTTGCGATATCTTTCCTTAATAATTTCTGCGTGGAATCCTCTAATCTTAGACATACTTTCACCTTAAATATATTTATCCGCTATGCCATACGCAATGGCTTCCTCTGCAGATAAATAGATGTTTACTCGCTTATCTAACAGTTTTTGCAAAGATCTTTTTGTAAAACTGGTTTCCGATACAAGCACCTCGATATAGCGCTTCTCCATCGCCTTGATAGATTCCAAGTCTGCATCCATTGAGGGAAGTGAGCCGGCGACACCGCCTGCAACGTGGTGAATCATTACTCGGCAGTTCTTGCCAATGCGTCGTTCGCCCTTTGTGCCAGAGGCCAATAGCAGCACTCCTGCTGACATCACCTTACCCATTCCAAAGGTGTGGATCGGTGTCTCCTCTTTGACTGCCTTCATAACGTCATAGATCGCAAACATGTCGTCTGCGTTGCCGCCGTAAGTCGAAATCATAAAATCAATTCCAGACACAATTCTTTCGACTTCCTTGCACTCCGGGTCATCTGGATCTTTCGGTACTAGTTGTTCACTGTTAAGTGACATAGCGATCATATCTTCGATAATTCTTTCGCTCTGTTCATCGCAGACTTCCCCGAACAACTTAATTGTTCTTGGTGTCCTGCTGCTGCCACCGAGGCCGGGCAACATTGGTGTCGGCATAATGATAATCTTGCTTTTTTCTGCTTCGTCCGCTAGCTCTGCAAGTTTGTCTAGCGCGCCCGTATCGTCTGTCATTTTTTTACCTCGTGTATTTTAGCCAAGTGGCCACATTGGTAACTAGTATTCTTAATCTGTTTTAACAAAACAAAGGCCGCGACAAGCGCGGCCTTTGGATTCATCTTGGGAAAGTAGAAAGTTTACTTATCAGTGTTGCTTGTTGTGGCACGGAGCCTCTCAGCTACGCGCTTGACAATTCGCTCTACAAGAGCGCTCTCCTGAAGGGCCATCTCTTCGTCACCCATGGGATCTTCTTCGCCGGCGGGTTCTTCGACGTCGGGCATCTCGGCACCCATCTCAAGACCACCTTCGTCGTCCATGGCATCCATGTCTTCCAAGCCTGCATCCTCTTCGGCGCCGAGGTCGTCCATCTCGCCACCATCCTGCTCGACGGAAAGCTCAAGGCCGGGAATTGCATCCTCAAGCTCCTGTTCCATGGCTCCTAGGGCCTGAGCGAGTGCGTCTTCGACTTGCGCTACAACTTCGGGGGGCAAGGACTCGCCAGCAGCGTCGTCCATCGCAGGCTCGTCGTCAAGGCCAGCGGGCTCTTCGGGGCCCATTTCGTCGCCCATATCGGCTGCGGCGTCTAGCTCGTCTGCAGGGCCTTCGTCACCGGGAAGCTCATCTTCCATACCCATGGCGTCTTCGCCTTCTTCGTCACGGTTATATGCCATTTCCTGAAAATAGCCTGCTTCGTTGAGGCCGTTGACAAAGCCGTCCGAAAGGGCTCCGACGTTAGCCAGCTTCATAAATCTACGAACCTGTGTTTCGTTTAAAAGTGTCTTTTTGCTCATTTTAGATGAATCTCCCGTTTTTTCTTTTCTGATGAACATAGCGCGCTGTCATAGTGCGCCCAAATCAACATAAGTAAATAGTGTGTACTTTTGCTAAATGCTGTTATTCGGCTTAAAAATCAAAAATCTTTCGCTTCTTAAGCTTTTCTAAAGCAGCTTGCTCTAACTGCTTCACCCTAGATAGTGACAATCCCATTCTTTTTGCTGTTTCTGCTAAAGTTAATGGGCCGTGTTCATAAACTGTAACATTCGCACAATTTCGATCTTCAGGGTAATCTTGCCATAGTCGGCAGTTTTTGCGATCACACACTTGATCATTGTCTACTAGCAACTTCCATGCTCCACAAGATGGCTCTGTCTGCTTGTGTGTTACCTTAGCCATTATAACTTGCCCTCCTGAAACTTCCTCGATTTGCCAAACTTCATGGCCGATTCAAGATCGTACAAGTGAACGTCCTCGTTGATAAGATGAAGCTGGTCATGGCGCCACTCAATCTGTGACATCCAGGGTGACTCGCCGTTGCTCTTACTAATCCAATATACGGTATAGTAAAGCCATCCATCCTGTTTAGTTTCTTCTGTGGTAATCACGCCGTACCGTACAACACCATTCTTGGTTTGCAATACGACTCTTCCTACTCTTTCATTTGACATCATAACTCCGGGTGCTCCTGAGCGATTAAGTCGAAGATATTCTCGACTTCGCTCTCTCTTAAGCCGTGCGACTCCTCAGCTTCACGGCCCTTTTCTATCATTTTATTAGACTTCTTTCTCTGCGCTGCCGACTGGATCTCATTTTCCTCTTTGTACCTATCAATAAACGATAGCAGCGATTCATCATTGTCAAGGTATCCACTAATCATCATTCGAAAAAAAGCCGATTGAGTAAATCCATCATGCTGCAACCTTACTTTTAGATCTGCATGGCGTTTGTCCGTGTCATAGAACATGATCTTCTTATCATTAGAGCCATAATCCTCATACTCAGCCATAACGCACCCTGATATGTGTCGAGCTTTCTGTTTGGCCGGCAGGGGTCTGCTGAATCATCTCACAACTTGAAGCAAACTCTTCGAAAGTGCGCGCGCCGCTGTAAGAGAAGCCGCTTCTAATGCCATTGTCTAGCTGCTGCAAGATAGGAACGACAGAGCCGCGGTACGGAACCATGCTGGCCACGCCTTCTAGGGAAGACGTTCTTCCTCGCCAGCTCATCTGAGCTTCCTCTGAGGCCATGCCTCGATATTCCTTGTACTTTCGTCCATTCATGGAAACAATGCGGCCCGGGCACTCGTCGGTTCCAGCCAACAGAGAGCCCACCATCACGAAGTCTGCGCCGGCAGCAAAAGACTTTACAATATCTCCTGAGTTTTTGATCCCTCCGTCTGCGATCAGCTTGACCCCAGCAGAGTCAGCGACCTGTGCGGAGTCGAGGACCGACTGGAAGGTTGGCATACCATGACCGGTCTGAATACGCGTTGAGCAGATTGAACCCCCACCAATACCTACACGCACACTATTTGCACCCCAGCTTCCAAGCTCATATCCCGCCTCGGGTGTGGCGACATTGCCTGCCATAATGTGTACATTATTGTTCTTAGCGATTGGCACTAGTGTTTCTAGAGTCTGCTTTACAAGAGCGTGATGGCCGTGGGCCACATCAACACAAAGTACGTCTACGCCGGCGTTGATAAGAGCTTGTGCTCGGATCACTGCTTCAGGACCAGTGCCGATGGCGGCTCCGACGATAGCCATGTCATCCTTCTTTACATTCGTGATGATGGTGGCCTGATCAATAGTGTCCATGTACCGATGAATGATTGCCATGCCACCCATCTTAGAGATCGTCATCGCCATATCAAAGCCACTAATCGTGTCCATCGGGCTAGCGATGATTGGCAGTTGTAGGGTGATGTTTTCGTCCAGCTTACACGAAATATCAACGTCGCGGCGGGAGGCAATACTGCTGTATTGAGGCACTAACAGAACATCATCATATGAGAGTGTCTTTCTGATAGACATGTCTACCTCTTTCCACTACAGTGAGTCATTTGGCCGAACTCAACATTGCTGAAGTTTTCATTTAGCATCTTTTCCATCCTTTTCATTTGTTCCGGTTCGTGCCGGCCATGGAGTTCCATTGCGATGTGCTCAATTCTGTTCCATAAACCCAAGTCATCTACATGAAAAAGGATCTCATACTCGCTGCCCTCGCAATCAAGCTTTAGAAAATCAATCTTGGGAATGCCTTGTGATTCAATCAACTGCTGCAATGACATACTGGGCACCTCAGATGCAGTCCACTCTGACTTGAATGCGTCAGACTTTAAGTAACTCTCTGTGTTCTCTCCGAAGATAGGCTTGTGGCCGCCATGATTGCTCTTGTGCTGGAACATCCCGACTGGCTTGTTTGATCCGATCAGGGCGCGATTAAACAAGACCACATTCTCATACTTTAGAAGCTTTGTCAAGGCATAGTCATAATTTGCCCTAACCATTTCAAAGGAATAGATCTTCGCATTCGGAAACCGCTCTGCGGCCATCACACTGAAGGCTCCAACATTTGCCCCAACGTCTACAATGCAGACGTTATCCGGGTCTTCTGGTTGCCAGTTCTTGAATCGATAGACATCCCTGTCGGATACTTCACGTTTAATCGAGTGATACCAAGCGTCATTCGCCATTTTCCATCTCCTCTTGAATCATCTTTACGACCTCCAGCGCCTTTGTCCAGCATGGCGGACAATATAAGTTTACTTCTTCTTGAGCCTCGCGAACAGCAACGTGCCAAGTTGAAACCATTTCACGATCCGTCTTGTCAAATGGCTCATTACACACAGTGCAGGCATCGGGCAAGTGGCCGAATAAAGCCATCTTTTCGCCTACGTCCGTATTGGACTTCTTGGCTTTGCCGATTGCCTTACGACGGGCTGCAGAAGCAGCCCTTCTCTGCTTACGATTCACCTTGGCCTTCCTCAGTGTCGGCCTCACGAGGCTTGACGCGGCGGGCTTCGACAACAGCATCAGTAATCACACTGGGCTGCTCCTCTTCTTCCTGTACTTCCACGGTTGTACTGGCTGGCTCTTCAGAGAGACGCAGAGCATCGCGGCCGGTTTCAACCAGATCCTGACGAA
>MDTD01070569.1_pt1 | contig 11153 bp, 10 predicted proteins | sample 811221 | NCBI WGS metagenome assembly MDTD01 (sample SAMN05326646, study PRJNA326480) | marine metagenome | isolation source: seawater | place: Pacific Ocean: South West | collected 2011
ATTTAAAAAATTGTAAATAGAGTAAATACAACAAACAAAAAATATTAAATCCAATATGAAAATATTTCTAATTTTATTTTTGTTAAATATTATTTTTTTTGAAAATGATTTAAATTTTAGTTTGGAAAATATATAAAATGCAAATAAATAAGTAATTAAAACTTTAAATGCAAGATTAAAATCTGGATTATAGGATTCCCATATTTCCATCATTAAGTAAGAAGATGATATACCAAGTAATGAAATAATTAAAACAAAAAATATATGCCCTTTTTCAATTCTTGACATTAAACATAATTATTGTGAATAAAAGAAAGCTCTTGAAAGTTTTTAGAAACTCCATAAAGTAAATATCCTTCATTTCTAAAATTTTTTAAAAGTTTTTTTGTTTTTGATTTTCCATCATCAAAAAATCTTTCATGGATTTCCATACATATTAATGGTACTTTATTTTCCAATCTTATTATAGAATCGTAAATATCGTATTCAGAACCTTCAATATCCATTTTTACTAATACAATATTTTTAATAGAAATCGTTTTTAGTATATCAGTAAATGATTTCATTTGAACCTCAATTGAATTATTTGTATTTAAATTTTCAGATTTTAAAACAGAGCCTGAAACATGCTTATTGTTTTTTGGTAAATTAAATTTCACTGTGCCTGAGGATTTACCCAAACCAAAATCAAAAAATTTAAAATTTGAAATTTTGCAATGATTTTTAATGAATTTGATAGATTTAGGGGTTGGATCAAAACCGTAAACTAAACATTTTTTGTTTTTAATAATTTGTTTATCAAAGGAAATGTCCTCACCAATTCCAAAAGACAAAACTGTTTTATACTTGCTAATAATTGAATCATGCACATAAAAACCTCCATAATTAGATCCGTACCATTCCATTGGTAATTTAATATCAATACGGATGTGTCTGTTCTTTAAATAATGATATAATTTCTTGATTATTTTTTTTAGAATCATAAAATTTAATACCTGTAATATTCAGGTTTAAAAGGACCTTCTATTTCAACGCCAATATAATCAGCTTGATCTTTTGATAATTCTTCTAATTCAACTCCTAACTTTTTGAGATGAAGTTTAGCAACTTTTTCATCTAGTTGTTTTGGAAGCATATAAACTTTATTTTCATAATTTTTATTATTTGTCCAAAGTTCAATTTGTGCTAATGTTTGATTTGTAAATGAATTGCTCATTACAAAACTAGGATGTCCTGTAGCACATCCAAGATTAACTAATCTACCCTCAGCTAACACAATAATTTCTTTTCCATCTATTTCATACAAATCAACCTGTGGTTTAATTTCAATTTTAGTATGACCATAATTTTTATTAAGCCAAGCCATGTCAATTTCATTATCAAAATGTCCAATATTACATACTATAGCTTTATCCTTCATAAGTCTAAAATGTTCTTCTTTAAGAATATCTTTATTGCCAGTTGCAGTAACTATTATATCAGCATCTTCAATAATTGTTTTCATTTTTTTTACTTCATATCCATCCATGCTAGCTTGTAATGCACAAATAGGATCAATCTCAACTACAGAAACAATAGCACCTGCACCGCTAAAAGAGGAGACAGTTCCTTTTCCAACATCCCCATAACCAGCAACAACAACTCTTTTTCCAGCCATCATTACATCGGTAGCTCTTCTAACTGCATCAACAGCACTTTCTTGACATCCATATTTATTATCAAATTTGGACTTAGTAACAGAATCATTAACATTAATTGCTGGAAGAGGAAGAGTGCCTTTTTTGACTCTTTCATAAAGTCTATGAACACCAGTGGTTGTTTCCTCTGATAATCCTTTTATATCTTTAACTAATTCATAGTGATGGTCTATAACCATATTTGTCAGATCACCACCATCATCCAAAATCATATTTAATGGTAATCTTTCTTCACCAAAAAATAAAGTTTGTTCAATACACCAATTAAATTCTTCCTCATTCATACCTTTCCATGCGTATACAGGTATTCCTGCTGCTGCTATTGCTGCCGCTGCATGATCTTGTGTTGAAAATATATTACATGAGCTCCATGTAACATCTGCCCCTAGGTGAACCAAAGTTTCAATTAAAACTGCTGTTTGAATTGTCATATGAAGACATCCTGCTATTCTTGCACCTTTTAAAGGTTGTGAATTACCATATTCTTCTCTTATTGACATCAAGCCTGGCATTTCTGCTTCTGCCAGTTTTATTTCTTTTCTTCCCCAGTCAGATAATGTTATATCTTTTACTTTATATGGAATATATTTATTTTTCATTTTTAATTTATAATTTAAATTCTGATTTTAATTTATCAATGTAATCTAACTTTTCCCAAGTAAATAACTCTACTTCTTTTTCGATTTTCATTCCTAATTTGTTTGTAAACTTTTTAACGACATGTTCAGGATTTCTTCCCATGTGACCATATGATGCTGTTTCCATATAAATAGGCTGCCTCAACTTCAGTCTTTTTTCAATAAAATAAGGTCGCATATCAAACAATTTTTCAATCTTTCTTGCAATTTCAGAGTCAGATAAATTAACTTTTGAAGTACCATAGGTATTAACATACAGACCCATTGGTTTTGCAACACCAATTGCATATCCAACTTGAACTAAACATTCATCTGCAATCCCTGCAGCAACCATATTTTTTGCTATATGCCTTGTAGCATAAGCGGCGCTTCTATCTACTTTACTAGGGTCTTTGCCAGAGAAAGCACCACCACCATGAGCACCTTTTCCACCATATGTGTCAACAATAATTTTTCTACCAGTTAGACCAGTGTCACCATGAGGTCCACCAATTACAAACTTTCCTGTTGGGTTAATATGATAATCTATATTATTATCAAAAAAAGTTGAATATTGTGGGTAATTCTGTATAATTCTAGGAATCAAAATATTTTTTACATCTTCTTTTATTTTTTTTAACATTTTTTCTTCGTTTGAAAAATCATCATGTTGTGTTGATATAACTATAGAACTGATTCTTAATGGCTTGTTTTGGTCCGAATACTCTAATGTAACTTGTGATTTTGCGTCTGGTCTTAAATATTTTATTTCACTATTCTCTTTCCTTAGTTTGGACAACTGTTGTAAAATTTTATGCGATAAGTCCAATGCCAATGGCATATAATTTTCAGTTTCATTACATGCGTAACCAAACATTATGCCTTGATCACCTGCACCTTGCTCTTCTATATTCTCTTTGTCTACACCTTGATTTATGTCGGGTGATTGTTCATGTAAAAACGATTGAACATTACAAGATTTATTATCAAATAAATAATCTGGATTATCGTAGCCTACTTTTTTTATTACAGATCTAACAATTTTTTCTATATCAAGTTTAGATTCAGATTTAATTTCCCCGGAGACAATTGCAAGATTTGTAGTGACCAAAGTCTCACATGCAACTTTTGATTTTTCATCAAAAGCTAGATAATTATCAATTATTGAGTCACTAATTTGATCAGCTAATTTATCTGGGTGACCCTCACTTACTGATTCAGATGTAAAATAATATGACATAATATTTTTAATTAGAATTATTTATAAACCACTCATATGTGCTTTCAATTCCTTCCTTCAGTGAAATTTTAGGCTTCCAACCTAATTTGTTAATTCTAGAACTATCCATTAATTTTTTTGGAGTTCCATCAGGTTTTGATAAATCCCAATTAATACTTCCCTGAAAATTTACAGTTTTTTTTACTAGTTTGGCTAATTCTTTTATTTGTATTTCCTTTCCACTACCCACATTATACAAACTACTTTTATAATTTTTTAATATAAAGAATAAGACTGCATCCGCTAAATCATCAACATGAAGGAACTCACGATATGGGCTTCCAGATCCCCAAAGTTCTACGCTATTTAATTTGTTAACTTTTGCATCATGAAATTTTTTAATCATAGCTGGTAGAACATGTGAGGTTTGTAAATCAAAATTATCATTGGGACCATATAAATTTGTTGGCATCAATGATAAATAACGTCTTGAATATTGAATGTTAGCAGCTTCAATGGCTTTTAAACCAGATATTTTTGCTAAAGCATACCATTGGTTGGTTGGTTCTAAAGATGATGACAGTAAATATTCTTCCCTGATTGGTTGATTAGAATATTTTGGATATATACAAGAACTTCCTAAAAAAATGAACTTACTAATATTTAGTTGATTAGCAGAGTCAATTAAACTATTTTGAATTCTCATATTATCCATTAAGAAATCATAAGGATAACTATCATTCGCTAAAATCCCACCAACTACTGCAGCTGCATTGACTATTATTTCTGGCTTTTCATTTTTTAAAAATTTATAAACTTGACTGTAATCTCTTAGATCTAAGGCTGTCCTTTCAACAGTTATAACATTTTTAAATCCTTGAATTTTAAGTTTTTTCAAACAAGCTGAGCCAACCATCCCATTATGGCCAGTAAGGAATATTCTTTTATCATATATCTCCATAAAAAATACTAATACTAACTAAAGTCCTTTATTTTTTAAAAATTTTTCTTGATTAAAAAGTTTTAGATCGGCATCCATCATTTCACTAACCAACTCATCTAGGGTTATAGATGGCTCCCAACCGAGAATTTTTTTTGCCTTTGATGCATCTCCAACTAAAATATCAACTTCAGACGGTCTAAAATATTTCTTATCGATATGAACTACTTCTTGACCAACTTTAAAATTGAATTTAGGATTTTTAGTATGTGAAATCACAGCTTTTTCGTCAAGTCCTTTACCAACAAAATTTATTTTGACACCAACATGTTTAAATGCCATTACTACAAATTCTCTTATACTGGTTGTTTTTCCAGTTGCAATAACCCAGTCGTCAGGTTTATCTGCTTGTAAAATCAACCACATCATCCTAACATAATCTTTTGCATGACCCCAATCTCTTTTTGCATCCAGGTTTCCCAAGTAGAATTTTTCTTGTAAACCATGTGCGATTTTGGAGATAGCCCTAGTGATTTTCCGTGTAACAAAAGTCTCACCTCTTAGTGGGGATTCATGATTAAATAAAATTCCATTTGATGCGAACATATTGTATGCCTCACGATAATTAACTGTTATCCAATAGGCATAAATTTTAGCTGCACCATAAGGAGATCTAGGATAAAATGGTGTTTTTTCTGTCTGAGGAATTTCCATTACTTTTCCATATAGCTCAGAGGTAGAGGCTTGATAAATCTTGGTCTTATTAACTAAGCCTAAAATTCTAACAGCTTCTAAAATTCTTAAGGTTCCTATACCATCCACATCTGCAACATATTCTGGTAATTCAAAAGAAACTCTAACATGACTCATGGCAGCAAGGTTGTATATCTCATCAGGTTTTATTTCTTGTATAATGCGAATAAGATTAGTGCTATCAGTCATATCACCATGATGAAGAATAAACTTAGGATTATCCAAATGTAAATCTTTGTAGAGGTGATCTATACGATCAGTTTTAAATAAAGATGAACGTCTTATTATACCATGGACGGTATATCCTTTATCAATTAAAAAGTCAGATAGATATGCTCCATCTTGACCATTTACACCAGTTATTAAAGCAGTTTTACTCATTACATTTTTTACACAACAGCCCTACCCTTCATATTTTCCCAATCCCTGTTTTCCCTAACGTTGTTATTGGTGTCAATAGCGGCATTCATAACATTATTTATGATATTATACTTTTTTGTGATATGTAGTATAGCATTCATATCTTTTGGGAAACAGTGTCCTCCAAATCCAAAATCTCCATCATGACCTGGAACACTCCAATGTGAATTACCTAATCTACTATCATGTATCGCATATTCAATTACTTTATCATAATCTAATTTTAGTTTTTTGCACAAAAAATACATTTCATTGGCAAAAGAAACTTTTGTAGCTAAAAAACAATTTGTTAAATACTTAACCATTTCAGCATGTCCTGAACCAGTCTTAATTATTTGAGCTTCAGGAAATACCTTTGAGAAAATTTGTTTCAAGTTAGAAGTAAGTGGCCTGGGACCACCTAAAATAATTCTGTTTTGATTTTCATAGTCCTGGACAGCATTTCTTTCAGTAAGAAATTCAGGATTAAATACTACTTGAATAGGTTTATATTTTAAATTTAAATTTTCAGTTGTTCCAGGCGGAACAGTTGATTTTAAAATCAAACCATCAGGTTTAGAAATTTTTGAGATTTTTTTTACTACATTTTCAATAATCTCAATGTTACAAGATCCATCTTTATTCATTGGGGTTGGCAAACACAAGAAAATAAAATTACAATTTGCCACAGATTTAAAATCAGAATTACATTTGGATTTATCCAAGTCATAAGTCAAAACATTAAAGAAATTTCTAAATTTTTTAAAAACAGCATTTCCAACAAAACCCTGTCCAATTATACCTATTTTCATAATTTACTTTTTGATAAATACGGCTTCGCCAAGTAAGCCACAGATTTTTTAAAATTGTGTTTACTTAACGCAAAAATAACTAATTCAAAGTGAAAAAGCTTAATTTTATCTTTTTTATGAAAAAAATATTGATAACTGGTGTTGCTGGATTTATTGGGTCTCATGTATGTGACTTCTACCTTAAAAAAAATAATCACATTATAGGTATTGATAATTTTTTAACTGGAAATTTTGACAATATTAAACATAACATAAATAATAAACACTTTACTCTTATAGAGCATGATGTTGTCGATAAAATAATAATTGAAGATAAAATTGATTTTATCTTACATTTTGCCTCACCAGCTAGTCCATTAGACTATCTCAAGTTTCCAATAAAAACTCTACAAATTGGATCAATTGGAACTGAAAATATTTTAAAATTGGCACATAAGAATAACTGTACCGTACTTCTAGCATCAACATCTGAAATATATGGAGATCCATTAGTTCATCCACAACCCGAATCATATTTTGGAAATGTAAATCCAATTGGACCAAGAGGAGTTTACGATGAAGCCAAAAGATATTTAGAAGCATTATCAACAGCATATTGTAAAACAAAAGGTGTTGATGTAAGAATCGCTAGAATATTTAACACCTATGGACCAAGAATGAGAGTTAACGATGGAAGAGCTATACCTAACTTAATTAATCAAGCTTTAAATAATAATGATTTTACTATATATGGTGATGGTAATCAAACCAGATCATTTTGTTTTATAAACGATACAGTTGAAGCCTTATCTAGATTGATTGATTGTGATTATAGGCTGCCTGTAAACATTGGAAACCCATCTGAATATTCAATTTTAAATCTCATGAAAATTATATCAGAACTAATTCCCTCTAAAAGTAAAATTATTTTTAAAAACTTACCTGAAAATGACCCAAAAGTTAGAAAGCCGAATATAAAACTTGCAAAAGAAATTTTAAAATGGAATCCTAAGGTAAATTTGAAAGAGGGTTTAAAAAAAACAATATTATATTACCAAGAAATGCATAATTTTAAATTATGAAAATAAAATTTCTTATTATTTTTTTTATAATGAATTCTTGCTCCTACCCAGAGCTTATAAGAGACGAGCTTATTTACAATAACGATTTTGAGGATAATATTCTTGATAAAATTGATGGTGGTGGCATATCGATTTTTAATGACACCCAGGTTTTAGGAGATTTTAATAATGATGGTTTTACACTACACTTGGATGATATAGGTTCTCACGAATATGTCTTCATATCATTTGACTTATATATTCACGGTAGTTGGGATGGAAATTTGAATGGTTTCAAAGAAAATGATAAACCGGACAAATGGGTTATGGAATTCAAACCAGAAATGGATTTATTCAAAGATCCGGATTTTGATAAGTTTGTTACTACATTTTCTAACAGTCCATGTTTTTCTAATTATTGTTTAAGACAATCATATCCTGAAAATTATCCAGCTGATAATAATCCAAAAAAAGGCAATTTTGTTACAAATTTAGGAAGGAAATGCAAGACAAGTTTCTTTGGTGGTCCAACTACTTTATATAAAATAGAAAAAGGTTTCAGAAGTACAGGAGATGCTGTAGTTGTTAGGTTTTACGATGAATTATATCAGCCAAACGCCATTGATAAAGATGGTATACCACAGGAAAAATGTGATGAAAGTTGGTCTTTGGATAATCTCAGAGTCAGAGTTGTTGATTACAAATGAGAATTTTAATTATATACTTACTATTGTCATTTTCTCTAAATGGGCAGAATATAAATGTAAATAATGAATTTAATTATAATAAATTAAGAAAGAGTGTTCTTTTAGGTGAGATAGAAACAAATTATTCATTAAATACTAGACCAATAAATTTGAATGGAAGTATTGAGGATTTATTTAAAAACCAATACAAGGTTATTTATAAAAACAACAAAGAAACTATAAAAATAAAAAGCCTAGGAATAGATTATTTTATTGAATATAATTCACATCATCCATACAATAGAAATAATGGAACAATGATACCAAACAGAGGATATCAACATATCATATCCCCTGGGCTATATGTAAAATTTGGACCATTATCAGTGCAATTTAAACCAGAACATCATCTAGCCGAAAATAGAAAGTTTGATACATTTTGGGAAGGTCATTATCCTGTTATTTGGTCGAAAAGATATCGTCTCTGGAATAGGATTGATATGCCTGAAAGATTTGGAAATAAAATTCACAATAAAACAACATTTGGACAATCTAGTATTAGATTAAATTGGAAAAATATGAGTTTAGGAATTTCATCAGAGAATATATGGTGGGGGCCATCAATAAGAAATAGCATAATGATGAGCAACCATGCTCAAGGGTTCAATCACATAACTTTTAATAGTATTAAACCTTTAGAGACAAAAATAGGAAACTTCGAATGGCAATTCATAACTGGTAGACTGGAAAGCTCTGGATTCAAACCAACTGGATCTGAAAAAACATATGCTGGCACCAACATATACATTCCAAAAATGAATGAGTATTTAGAAACTGATGATTGGAGGTATTTGCAGGGTATTACTTTATCATATTCTCCTAAGTGGATTAATGGTCTTTCTTTAGGGCTAATAAGGTGGACTCAAATGTATTCAGCACTTGTGAAAGGAAAATATACTTGGCTGGAAAAGGGGAAAAATACTTATTTTCCTTTATTTACTTATATATTTCGCAGAGATAATTCAAATGTTGATTACGAAATTCAAACAAATGAAGCTTTAGGTTTATTTATGAAATGGCTTTGGAAAGATTCAAATGCTGAGTTTTATTTTGAATTTCATCATAACGACTCCAAAATCAATCTCAGAGACTTAATTCTGGACTCTGATCATAGTAGAGCTGCAACTATTGGTCTTCAGAAAATCTTCAATATAAAAAATAGTAATTTTTTATTTAGTTGGGAATGGACACAAATGGAACAAACAGCTGGCAGACTTGTCCGAAATGCTAGCTCATGGTATGAACACTATACAGTACTTGATGGTTATACAAATAGAGGAGAGGTTTTAGGTAGTTCAATTGGACCTGGTAGTAATTCACATTATTTTTCCTTAGAGAAAATAAGAAATATGTCAAGTATAGGGTTGGCCCTTGAGGTTATAGATCAGGACAATGATTTTTATTATGAAGCATTTGCGAGCGCAAGTGACTTTAGAAGATACTGGAAAGACATAAATTTACATTTAAAGTATGATCTTTTACTAAAAAGTTTAAAACTATCAAGCCGATTTATCTATATTAAAAGCTTAAATTATCAATGGGAATTAGATGATTTTTCAGAGCCTTACTATCACAAGGGAAGAGACGTAAATAATTTTCATTTTAATATTAAACTAACCTATTTTGGGAATTGGTAAATTTTAAAAAAAACTTTAAGATATTTTTTTGTAATGTCATCCCAATCGTATTTATTATTCATTTTGTAATCCATATTTGAATTTCTATATTCGATATGTTTTATTTCAAAAAAATTAATTGAATTAGTTATTGAATCAATTGTCTTCTCAAAAAATATTGATTTTTTATTATGAAGCATTTCAACATTAAACTTAGTTTTCAAAGCTATTACTTCACAATTTAAATCTAATGCATTAACCATGGCTGGATTCGTTCCTCCAAATTCATGTCCGTGTATATAACTAAAACAATTTTGATATAACTGAGATAATTCTTCTTGGCAATTTATATAACCTGTAAAAATCACATTATTAGATACCATTGTTTTTACCTCCTCAGCGTAATAATCTTTATAGGGAACGTCACCAACTATAACAATTTTTTTTGATGAATTTGATCTTAAAAATCCTTCAATAATGAGCCTTGAATTATTGTCAGGTATTAATCTGCCAACAATCAAATAAAAATCCTTTTTTTTTAAATTGTATTTTTTTAGATAATTAGTTGATTTAGTTTTAATCATGGTCGAACCATATGCAATAACCTTAGATTGTTTTTGGAATATTTTTTTATAAATCAACGACATCTCATTAGAATCAGTAATTATCTCATCAAACAATAGTGTTGCTAACTTTGATGAAATTTTAAAATAAAAAGAGCCTAAACCTTTCCACTTTGGTCGCAACCATTCTAATCCATCAATATTTATGCATGTTTTTTTTCCAAAAATCTTGGTTAAAGCTCCAAATGGTCCATTCGCAGAATTTACGACTAATACTACATTCATATCTGAAAAACATACATGGATAAACGAAAAAAATGAATTTACAATTTGAGATAAAAACTTTGTTTCAATCGAAGGTGTGTAAACCAGTTCAATTCCGTTGACACGTTTTGGTTTTTTTTTAAATAGGGAGCTATGGCAATAGACTCTCACTTTATGTCCATTTTTGACTAGCCTTTCCGATAATTCTTTAACTAAAGTTTCATATCCCGAATACACATAAGGGTATCCCCTTGAACCAATAATCGCTATTTTTAGTTTCTTATCCAATTAAATTTAATATTTTCCTTTTAAACTGTTCTTGTGAAAAATTATCACTAACATAACTAAAAGCTTTTTCAATATTTTGGTTCTGTTGTTTTTCATTTTTTAAATATGAAAAAATCTTTTCAACGGATTCCCCAACTAAATCATTTTTAATTATTAGTCCATTTTCTCCATTATTTAAAATTTCATAAGCTCCACCAAG
>MDTD01065318.1_pt1 | contig 11152 bp, 9 predicted proteins | sample 811221 | NCBI WGS metagenome assembly MDTD01 (sample SAMN05326646, study PRJNA326480) | marine metagenome | isolation source: seawater | place: Pacific Ocean: South West | collected 2011
GGTAATGATGATATTAGGTGGGGCAATAATTCCACCACTTCAAGGAAAACTTGCAGATATTTTTGGAATAATTTCATCTTATTGGATTGCTGTTTTATGTTTTATTTTTCTGTTAATCTATTCAATTACAACTAAAAAAATTCTTTCTAAGCAAAAATTAATTTAGAATGAACAGAAGAAGTTTTATAAAAAGTTCAAGTATGGCATCCTTTGGACTAGGCTTTACTTATGAAAAAACTTTTTCATCCGATAGCAATATTTCAGGTCCAATTGTAATTGCAACATGGAACATGAAAAGAGGCAACAAACAAAGTCTGGACTATTTTAATATGTAATGTAGTAAATGGAAGTTAAAAAAAAACTTTTCTTAATCGACGCATATGCTTTAATTTTTAGGGGATATTATGCGTTTATTAAAAATCCAAGAATAAATTCAAAAGGGTTAGATACATCTGCAATTCTAGGTTTCACAAACTCTTTGTTTGATGTGATAAAAAGAGAAAAGCCTGAGTTTTTAGCTGTTTGTTTTGACAAAGGAGGAAGTAAGGATCGGATTAAAATTTATGAAAAATATAAGGCAAACAGGGATGAAACACCCGAAGCTATCAAAGTTGCTGTTCCAATTATTGAGAATATTCTTAATTCTTTAGGTATTTCAATTCTTGTTAAAAATGGATATGAAGCTGATGATATCATTGGAACAATTTCAAAAAAAGCAAGTATAGAAAACTATCAAACATATATGGTAACACCGGACAAAGACTTCGCTCAACTTGTAAATGATTCAGTATTTATTTACAGGCCAGTTTTTGGAGGTGGATATGAAACTTGGGGTGTAAAAGAAGTTTTGGAAAAATTTGAAATTTCCAAACCATCTCAGGTAATAGATTTTCTTGCAATGAAAGGGGACTCAATTGATAATATTCCTGGATTGCCAGGTGTTGGAGACAAAACTGCTAAGAAATTCATTAATGAATACGGCTCGATTGAAAATTTATTGAACAATACAGATAAATTGAAGGGAAAGCTAAAAGAAAAGATTGAGCTAAATAAAGAATTGGGTATACTCTCAAAAAAGCTAGCAACAATAATCACCGATGTTCCGATCAACTATGATATCAAAAATTTTACATTGAGCCCCCAAAATCTAGAAGAAACAAAAAAGATATTTGACGAACTTGAGTTTAGAAGATTGAGCAGTTCATTAAATTCTATTTTTACAAATTCAAAAAATATCATCGAAAATGTAAATTCTTTGAAAAAGAATAATGAATCAATTGGTGCTGATTTTGGTCAATTTAGTTTGTTTGATAATCAAATTAGCAGCAATAATATAAACAAACTGGAATTAACGTCGCAAAAAATTATTTCAAAAAAATCAATGAATTTACTGCTGTCAAGATTAAAAAAACAAAAAAAAGTAAGCTATAATTTAATTTCTGACAGTGATGATTTTTCGTTAAAGGAAATTTCGTTATGCTGGGAAAAGGGAATAACTTATGAAATTTCAAAAGATTATGAAGGATTCAAAAATGCTCTAAAACAATTATTTGAAAACAAAAATATTTTAAAAATTTCTGGTGATTTAAAGAATGACATCAAATTGATCGAAAATGAAGGGGTTAAAATTGAAGGTGAAATTTTTGATGTGAAACTTGCACATTATCTTATAAATCCAGACATAAGTCATGATTTAACCAATTTATCGAACAGCTATCTTGATGCGAAGATAGATAAGAATTCCACTGAGCTTTTAAGTGGTGAAATAGCCAACATCAATATACAACTAGCAGAATTATTAAATAAGGATTTAGAAAAATTTAAATTGCTTGAGTTGTATAAATCAATAGAAATTCCACTATTAAAAACCCTGTCTAAAATGGAAAGAGTTGGGATAAATTTAGATTCACATTTTTTAAAAAATTTATCAAAAAAAACAACAAAAGACCTAAATATACTTAAAGAAAAAATATATAAAATTGCAGGTGTCGAATTTAATATTTCTTCACCAAAACAACTTGGAGAAGTTCTGTTTGAAAGATTAAAAATTAGTAGTAAACCAAAAAAAACAAAAACAGGACAATATTCAACCTCTGAAGATATATTAGCTGAACTTGTGGATGAGAATATAATTATAAAGTTAATCCTAGAATACAGAAGTATTTCTAAATTATTAAATACTTACATTGATTCACTACCGAAACAAGTAAGTGGAAAATCAGGAAGAATTCACACACAATATGTTCAAACTGTTGCGTCTACAGGGAGATTAAGTAGTATAAATCCAAACCTTCAAAATATTCCTATTAGAAGTGAGAGAGGAAGAGAAATCAGAAAAGCATTTATTCCTAAAAATAAAGATTATTTTATTTTGGCTGCTGACTATTCACAAATTGAGCTGAGAATCATAGCATCAATTAGTAAAGAGGAGAATATGATAAATGCATTCAAAAATGATGAAGATATTCATGCGGCGACAGCATCTTCAGTTTTTAATGTACCTATTTCAAATGTAAGTCGTGAACAAAGATCAAATGCTAAAATTGTAAACTTTGGTATTATTTATGGTGTTTCTGCTTTTGGATTAAGTAATCAGACAGATTTAAATAGAAATGAGTCAAAGCTGCTTATCGATACATACTACAAAAAATATCCTAGACTAAAGGAATATATATCAGATCAAATTTCATTTGCAAGAAATAATGGATATGTTCAAACCTTGTTGGGTAGAAGAAGGTATCTAAAAGATATAAACTCAAGAAATGCTGTAGTTAGAGGAACAGCTGAGAGAAATGCTATTAATGCACCTATTCAAGGAAGTGCTGCAGATATTATTAAGATTGCAATGATAAATATTCAAAATAAATTAGAATCAGAAGATTATCAGAGTAAAATGTTATTGCAAGTTCATGATGAGCTAGTATTTGATGTTTTTAAACCCGAACTTAATAGAGTTATTAATATGGTCAAATCTGAAATGATGAATGCTTATAAAATAGAAGTTCCACTTAAGGTTGATATTAATTATGGGTTAAATTGGCTAGAAGCACATTAAGCAACAAATTCTTCCTCAGAAAAAAAAATCTTTATCTGTTTGCTAATCAAATATATAATTGTAGATTTGCATGCTCTTTTAGAGAAAAAGCTTAAATATAGAAATTTGGATACATTTAGTTTTAAAACAATTTCGGCAAATAAAAAAACAGTTAAAAAAAACTGGGTAGTTGTTGATGCTAAAGATCAAACTTTAGGCAGACTGGCTAGTAAAGTTGCGATTCTACTCAGAGGCAAACATAAACCCAACTATTCACCTCATGTTGATTGTGGTGATTATGTTATTGTTATAAACTCTAAAAATATCAAGCTTACAGGTAAAAAATGGGAGCAAAAAAAATATATACGATACACTGGTTATCCCGGTGGTCAACGCTCTCTCAACGCAAATGAACAATTTGAAAAAAATCCAGACTCTATTATTGAAAAAGCAATCAAAGGAATGTTGCCAAAAAATAAACTTGGTGCTAATCTTTTTAGAAACCTGCATGTTTATCAAGATGCTGAACATAAACATGTTGCACAAAATCCTATACTAATTGATTTGAGTAAATTTTAATATATGGACTCTGTTATACATAAAATTGGAAGAAGAAAAACATCTGTTGCTAGAATTTATTTAAAAAATGGCAAGGGTAATTTTGTTATAAATGGCAAAGACTGGAAAACTTACTTTCCTACTCCGAGCTCACAATTTAAAATAAATCAACCATTCAAAGTTTGTTCACTTGAAAGTAAATTTGATATGAATGTTAATGTTTACGGTGGTGGTATTACTGGGCAAGTGGAAGCTGTAAGATTGGCAATATCGCGTGCTTTGTGTGAGGTAGACGAAAAAAATCGAGAATTACTCAAGCCATTGGGTCTTTTAACACGTGATCCTAGAATGGTTGAAAGAAAAAAGTTCGGTCAAAAGAAAGCAAGGAAAAAATTCCAGTTTTCTAAGAGATAGAACATATAAAATTAGTTTAGCATCTAAATATCAAAGGCTATTAATTGAATACCACTTTGATATTGCTAAAATCAAGAACGTAAACTAAAAAAATGAAAGAAATAAAAGTAAAAGAACTTATTGATGCAGGTGTTCATTTTGGTCACTTAACCAGAAAATGGAACCCAAACATGTCACCATTCATATATTCTGAAAAAAACGGAATCCATATTATTAACCTCTATAAAACTGCAGCAAAGCTAAATGAAGCTGCAAACGCGCTGCAAAAAATTGCTGCATCTGGCAGAAAAATACTTTTTGTAGCAACTAAAAAACAGGCAAAAGATGTAGTTTCTGAATCCTCAACAAAGATGAATATGCCATATATTACTGAAAGATGGCCGGGAGGTATGTTAACAAATTTTGTGACTATCAGAAAAGCGGTAAAAAAGATGTCCTCAATCGACAGAATGAAAGAAGACGGAACATTTAATTCTTTATCCAAAAAAGAAAAACTTCAAATTGGAAGACTTAGAGAAAAATTAGAAAAGAATCTGGGGTCTATTTCAAAGATGACAAGGCTTCCAGGTGCAATATTCATTGTTGACATTCTAAGAGAAAAAATTGCTGTCAAGGAGGCACAAAAACTTAATATACCAATTTTTGCAATGGTTGACACAAACTCAGATCCAAGAGGAATTGATTATGTAATTCCATCCAACGATGATGCTTCAAAATCTATCTCTAAAATTTTTGAAATTATTTCAAATGCTGTTAAAGAGGGTTTAAAGGATAGGGAAAATGAAATACAAAAAGAAACTGATAACAAAGTTAACAAGCAGGATGAAACAAAAGAGGATGAATCTGTAAAAGACGATACAAATAATGCTAAATCAAGTAATAAAACAAAATAATCATGAACAAGATAACTGCCTCAGAGGTTAATAAATTAAGAAAGCACACTGGTGCCGGTATGATGGACTGCAAGAATGCACTTGTTGAATCAAATGGAGATTTTGATTTAGCAATCGAAATTTTAAGAAAAAAGGGGCAAAAAGTAGCTGCCAAAAGAGCTGACCGTGAATCATCTGAAGGTGTAGCTATTGCTTTAAGCAATGATGAAAATACTTCAGCTATAGGCATTGTTTTGGCTTGTGAAACCGATTTTGTTGCAAAAAATGAAGACTTTATAAGTTTAGCTACTAGTATTGCAAAAATTGCATTGTCTTGTAAAACTAAAGACGAACTATTAAAGAGTAAATTTGGTGAACTTTCTGTTGAGGAAAAATTAATTGAACAAACAGGAGTTATCGGTGAAAAAATTCAATTAAATGGTTTTCAAAGGATTGATGCTAGTTTTGTAGGAGTATATATACATGCTGGAAATAAAATATCATCATTGGTTGGTTTTAATGAGAAGTTTGAAGGCGATTCTACAGCAGCAAAAGACATATCTATGCAAATTGCAGCAATGAATCCACTTGCTTTAAATGAAGATAGTATAGATTCTGAGACAATTGAAAAAGAGTTGGGCATTATAAAAGCACAATTGAAAGATGAAGGAAAGCCAGAAAATATGATTGAAAAAATTGCAGAAGGCAAAATGAAACGTTTTTACAAAGACAATACTCTAGTTAATCAGTCGTTTATAAAGGATAGTAAAATTTCCGTCTCACAATATTTATCTAATTATAGTCCTAATATTTATATCACTTCATTCGGTCGTGTTTCAATAGGCTAATATTAGTTTTCTCATATTTTTTTTCAAGGCAAATCTATATTATATTTGTGTTGTAATTTATTCTCTTAGATGAAATATAAAAGAGTTCTTTTAAAACTTTCTGGTGAAGCTCTTTCAGGTGATAAAAATAGTGGTATAGATTCAGAAATTCTCCTAAAATATTCTAATGAAATTAAAAAGGTTTATGATGTTGGGGCAGAAGTCGCGATAGTTATTGGTGGAGGTAATTTCTACAGGGGATTTAATAATGAGTTTAAAATTGACCGTGTTCAGGGTGATTATATGGGTATGCTTGGAACTTTAATTAATGGGTTGGCTCTTCAAAACACATTAGAAAATTTAAATATTCCAACAAGATTACAAAGTGCAATAAATGTAAATAAAGTTGCAGAGCCATATATTAAAAGAAAAGCGATAAGGCACCTTGACAAAGGTAGAATTGTTATTTTTTGTGCAGGAACTGGTAACCCTTATTTCACTACTGATTCGGCTGCAGTATTAAGAGCAATAGAAATTCAAGCTGATGTTATTTTAAAAGGCACTAGAGTTGATGGTATTTATAGCGAAGACCCGAAAAAAAATTCAAAGGCTTTTAAATTTGAAAAAATTACTTTTAATGAAGCTATCAAAAAAGGGCTAAAGATTATGGATACAACAGCTTTTACCCTTAGTTATGAAAATAATTTACCAATAATTGTTTTTGATATGAATATTGAAAATAATTTGTTTAGAGTATTAAACGGAGAAAAAATAGGAACTATTGTAAATCTGTGATCAGATGAATGAAGAATTAAAGATAATTTTTGATTTAACAAAGGAGTCTATGGCTAATGCTATTTCGCATTTAGAAAAGAAACTCTTAAATATTAGGGCTGGAAAAGCAAATCCTAATATGTTAATAAATGTTTTTGTTGACTATTATGGAACGAAAACCCCGATTAATCAAGTAGCGAACATAAACACTCCTGACGGAAAAACATTGATTATTCAACCATGGGACAAATCTATTCTTGAGGAAGTTGAAAAAGGGATTGAGCTTGCAAATTTAGGATTTAATCCCATGAATAATGGTGAAAATATAATTATCAATGTACCTGTATTAACAGAAGAGAGAAGAATTGAACTTGTAAAACAGGCAAAAATTGAAATAGAAGACGCTAAAATAGCTATTAGAAATGCTAGAAAAGATGCCAATAACCAAATTAAAAATAACCAGGATTTTTCTGATGATGTAAAGAAAAATGCCGAAATTGATATTCAAGAGCTAACTGATTCTCACACAGACAAATTAGATAAGATTTTTGAAATAAAAAAGAATGAAATAATGACTATGTAATTGCATAATTATTATAGTATTATTCAAAATTTTAAAATGATAACAGACTGGATAAATGAAAATATGACATTTTTTATAATAGTTTTTTCACTATTGTTTATACTTCTTCTATTGTCGGTTTTTCGGAAAAGAGTAGTTAGTAAATTTTCATCATTTTGGAAAATTATATCCACAACCATTTTAAATAATAGAATACTAATTATTTCTTTACTTGCTGTAGTAACTTATTTTTTCAGCACTAATTGGAATAACATAAGATTTACTTACACTGAGGCAAACCTTTTACCTGATACACATCCAGAAAATATAAAGTACAAACGCTTCACAGAAAAATTTGGAGAAGAGGGGAATCTTGTTGTAATTTCTGTTAAAGACTCATCATTATTTCAATTAGACAAATTGAATGCTTGGAATTCTCTATCGCAAAGCTTCAAAAATTACGATGAGGTTTCAACAGTAATTGCATTTGGAGATTTACAAAAACTGAAAAAGAATAAAGAAGAAAAACGATTTTACATTGAACCATTTTTTAATGACTCTATCAAAGACGATAAACAACTTAAAATATTGAAAGACGAAATTTTTAATAAAACTCCGTTTTATGATAAATTTTTACTCAATTCTGAAACAGAAGCAATTAGAACTGCAATTAATTTAAAAAATGAAGTTGTAAATACTTTTCAAAGAGAAGAATTTATAAATAATATCCTTCTACCTAAGGTTTTAGAGTTTGAGAAAGTTCACAACCTTGATGTTAGAATTTCTGGAATGCCTTATGTAAGAACAAAATATTCTGAAACAATTAAAGAAGAGCTTGGTAAATTTATATTTCTTGCGATAATAGTAACATCACTAATATTCTTTTTCTTTTTTAGATCGATTAGAGCAACAACTATTTCAATTTTTACAGTTTGTATAGGGGTTATGTGGACACTTGGAATTGTTGGTATACTTGGTTATGAGTTAACCGTTTTAACAGCAATCATTCCTCCTCTAATTATTGTAATTGGTATGCCTAACTGTATTTTTTTGATTAATAAATACCAATATGAACTTAATAAGCATGGTGATAAATCACTTTCATTACAAAAAGTAATTACAAAAATTGGGAATGCTACTTTAATGACTAACGTAACAACCGCATCTGGATTTGCCACCTTCATTGCTACTAATAGTAAATTGCTAAAAGAATTTGGAGTTGTTGCATCGCTCAGTATACTATCAATTTTTATTTTGTGTTTATTAATAATTCCAATTGTCTATAGTTTTTTACCAAAGCCTCCTGAAAAGCACTTAAAGCATCAAAATAAGAAATGGGTTAATTCTCTTTTTAATTGGATGGTAAAAGTGGTGAAGTATAATAGAGTTGAAGTTTTTACAGTGTCCGTTATTCTACTTGCAATTAGCATAATTGGAATTAATAAAATTGAAATCTCGGGAAGCTTTATAGATGACATGCCAAAAAATACTGAATTCTACGATGATATTTTATACTATGAAAAGGAATTTAACGGAATTTTACCTCTTGAAATTTATATCGATGCAGGCAGAAAACTTGAGGTGAGTAAACTTTCAACGATTAGGCGAATAGAAAAAGTACAAAATGCAATTTCTGAATTTCCAGAACTGTCTACTCCTATTTCATTGGTAAATGGTGTTAAATTTTCTAAACAAGCATTTTATAACGGCGATCCTAAATATTATCAAGTTCCAACAAAACAAGAAGAGACTTTTATTTTACCTTATGTAAAAAATTCTCAAGTTTCTGGCGATATGGATTTACTAAAGCCCTACGTTGATAGTACTGCTCAATACACTCGAATAACAACTTTTATGACAGACATGAAGATTGAAAGAATGGAAAGAATTGAAGAAGAATTGAATGAGATTATTGAAAGAAAAAATGTTTTACCTTCGGATAAATTTGAAGTATTCATTACTGGAAAAGCATATCTATTTCAAAAAGGTACTTATTTTTTAGTGGAAAACCTTGTTTGGTCTCTTGGGCTGGCAATTTTACTTATTGCTGTATTTATGGCATACTTATTTAAAAATTTTAGAATGATAATCATATCCCTAATACCAAATCTTTTACCTTTATTAATCACGGCGGGGCTAATGGGTTTTATAGGTATTCCAATTAAACCATCGACTATCCTAATTTTCAGTATAGCATTTGGAATTTCAGTAGATGACACAATTCATTTCTTAGCAAAATACCGACAAGAACTTACAGAAAGTAATTGGAATATTAAAAGGTCTGTATATAATTCAATAAAGGAGACGGGATTAAGTATGTTTTACACATCGATCGTTTTATTTTTTGGTTTCTCTGTATTTATAGTTTCTAACTTTGGAGGTACTGTAGCATTAGGCTCTCTAGTTTCAATTACACTTTTATTGGCAATGATGTCTAATCTATTACTTTTACCATCTCTTTTGCTCTCATTGAAAAAGATTGGTTAATTTTTTTTAAATTTTAATTTATAAAAGTTTACTGCAATAATATATCTTTGAATAAAACTATTCTTGATGAATCAAATTAATATTAATAGCATATTAAATTCTAAATCGTTAATTGGGGGAAAAATAAAAATTAACGGATGGGTAAGGACATTTAGAGCAAATAGATTTATTGCATTAAATGATGGCTCAACGATAGAAAATCTACAATGTGTTATTGATTATGAAAATATCCAATCTGATGTCCTAAAAAAAATCAACACTGGGGCTTCAATTCAAATAATTGGGATATTATCTAAAAGTCAGGGTTCAAAGCAAAAAGTTGAAGTTGTTGTTGAAGAATTTAAAATCCTTGGTGAATCGAATCCAGAAACTTACCCCATACAACCAAAAAAACACTCTTTTGAATTTCTTAGGGAAAATGCTCATTTGAGAACTAGAACCAATACTTTTAGTGCAATAATGAGAATAAGATCTAGTCTTTCATTTGCTATTCACGAATTTTTTCAAAAAAATGAATTCTTGTATGTACATACCCCAATTATCACATCAAGTGATGCTGAGGGGGCAGGTCAACAATTTAGGGTAACAACTTTAAATCACACTAACACCCCCCTTGATTTAGAGGGAAAGGTAGATTTCAAAAAAGATTTTTTTGGTAAAGAAACACATCTAACAGTTTCAGGACAACTAGAAGCTGAAGCATATGCCATGTCACTTGGAAAAGTATACACTTTTGGGCCAACATTCAGGGCTGAAAACTCAAATACATCTAGGCACCTTTCAGAGTTTTGGATGATTGAACCAGAGGTTGCTTTTATGGATTTAGAAGGAAATATAAAACTTGCAGAAGAGTTTTTGAAATATGTATTATCATATATTATTAATTTCAATTTAAAAGATCTGAAATTTTTAGAAAATAGATTAATTAAAGAAGATAGTCAAAAACCTAAAAATGAAAGAAATAATATGAATTTAATAGAAAAATTAAATTTTGTCATAAATAACGAGTTTAAAAAAATTTCATATTCCGATGCATTTAAAATTTTAAGAAATAGTAAGCCAAACAAGAAAAAGAAATTTAAGTTCATAGTTGACGAATGGGGAACAGATTTTCAAAGTGAACACGAGAGGTTTTTGGTTGAAAAAGAGTTTAATTGCCCTGTTGTAATTTATAATTATCCAGCAGATATTAAATCTTTTTATATGAGGTTAAACGATGATGATAAAACTGTAAAAGCTATGGATATTCTTTTTCCTGGTATTGGTGAAATTGTAGGTGGCTCACAAAGAGAGGAAAGGCTTGACATTCTTTTGAAAAGAATCAAGAAATTTGGAATAAAAGAAAAAGATGTTTGGTGGTACACAGATCTCAGAAAATACGGTAGTGCTCCACACTCAGGTTTTGGGCTTGGATTTGAAAGACTTGTGATGTTTGCAACCGGAATGACTAATATTAGAGACGTTATTCCATTTCCACGATATCCGAGACATTGTTTTGCATAGAAGTTAAATTTTTTAAACTAGGTACTTCTGTATTTGATTGATTTTTTGATTTTATAATAAAGAAAGCAACTCCGCCTCCTAATAAAAGAAGAAAGATAAATCCCACAATCAAAAAAATCCA
>MDTD01119032.1_pt1 | contig 11152 bp, 7 predicted proteins | sample 811221 | NCBI WGS metagenome assembly MDTD01 (sample SAMN05326646, study PRJNA326480) | marine metagenome | isolation source: seawater | place: Pacific Ocean: South West | collected 2011
CCATAATTGGACACTGTAAGTGTGATAACACCATTCTTAGTAAATTTAGCTGCATTGCTAAGCATATTGAACAGTATTTGTCTAAGCTTTGTTTGATCATTAGTTAAATTTTTAATATCATCAGGTTTATCAACTATAAATTTATTCTGATTCTTTTCAATAAGAGGTTTTGCTGTAGCTTCAATCTGGTCTAAATGCATTTTGAAGTCAAATTCTTCTATGTACATTTCCATTTTTCCAGCTTCAATTTTTGATAAATCTAAAATCTCATTTATCAAGCTTAGCAAATGCTCGCCAGAAGAATGTACCTTACTCAAGTCTTGCACATAATTGTCTAATTCATCGTCTTCAGCTTCTTCCATCAACATTTCACTATAGCCAATTATTGCATTAAGAGGTGTTCTGAGTTCGTGACTCATATTAGCTAAGAATTCAGATTTTGCTTTACTAGCCGATTCAGCTTTAATACTCAAGAGATTAAGTTCCTGATTCTTCCAGTAATCTAATCTCCTATTATTTTCGTTTGACCATTTTACAAATGCACCGTAGGCAAATGGTAAACCATATATGTAGAATATTTGGGAACTTTCGATCAATCCAACATTAGACAAATAGATTAAAAATGCAGTTGATGTAGTTAAAACTAATATCATTGAATTTAGAAAATTTATCGGATATACCATAAAAAACAACAATATTGTAAGAGGTATTGCGATTGCTCCTGGAGGGAATGTTGCCGAATGGTCTAAATTATAATGATAAGCACCGTTTAACATGGCTATCATATTAACGTATGTAAAATATTCAGAGTAGTATTTTTTGAGTAAATCTTCTCTTAATATTAAAGCCCAAGTGACGGGCGTTGATAGTATGTGAGGAATGAAATATGTGACCGGAACGTCAGAAATCTCAGGTCCCAATTGTTTGATGTCATCACCAATTATTGGTACGAATAACAGGTGTGCAACTACTACTACTGTCCAAATAAACTTCTTATTTTTTTCCCATCTGTCTTCTAAATATTCTTTTTCTAGTTCAGGATCTCTAAAAGTACGAGTGTAACGGTTAATTGCAGCACTTTCGTAATCCAACATGTTATTACATCAGTGTTTATTATATAAAAATAACTTTATTTTTATTTATATCTTACAGAAATAGTTTCCAAATTACTTATTTAGTATAATAACCTAAAATACTGCAGTTTGTATAACTTTGTATGGACGGTTTTGATGACGATGAATGGGCTGAAATGCAAGAGATATATGTCAATCACACAAGTAAGGAGTTATTGTCTATAATGGAAGATCTTGAATCTAAATCATTTGATTCCTTGAGAACATTTGGTCATAATATTAAGGGAAGCGGAGGGATGTATGGTTTTAATGAAGTTACTGAAATTGGTGCAGTTATAGAAGCAGCTGCAAAAGACGAAGATATGGCCTTAATTAAATCAAATTTAAAGGATTTAGATTTGTTCCTTAAATCTAAGCTATAAATTTCTAATAATATCACTTACTTTAACAAATATGGAAGACGACAGCTTACCCTACATACTAGCAGTTGATGATGATTTTGCAGTCAGGATGGCTATGGATTTTATGTTCAAAAAATGGCCGGAATACAATTTAATATTAGCAGAAGATCCAAGTGACGCCCTCGCCAAATTGGAGGAACGAGAGTATATGATGATGTTTAGTGACATCAACATGCCAGTAATGTCAGGGTTAGATTTACTGAAAATAGTTAAGGAAAAGAAACCAGATTTACCAGTAATTATGCTAACTTCTGAAACTGACATTCAAAATTCCATTACTGCATTCAGATATGGTGCCATGGACTATCTACTAAAGCCTCCGACAGTTGCTACTGTAAGAGCAGCTATTGACAAGGCGGTTGAGTTTTTAGAAGAAGAGGCGAAAAAGGCTTCTGGAGGTATAGATATGGATGATTTCAAGAACATGGTTGAAAATTTTTCTCCTGAAAAAATGGGTTTGACAGATTCAGGCTCTAAAAATACGGAATTCACTAAGTTAGTAAACATATTGCAGGATAAGTTGATCCATCCTGGTAAGATGGGCAGAATTCACAATCTCTTTCTTTTATCAAAATCTGGTATAGTTATAGCTAATCTATCTGCAAATAATGTAGATCAAACTGATGTTGATATACTCGGTGGTATGTTTACCGCGGTCAAAGATTTCATGGAGGACGCGGTTAGCGCCAGTACAACTTCTTCATTAAATGATATTAAGTTTGGTAATTTTCACGTAAAATTTGCATCAGGAGCCTATTCAGAGTTGGCAGTTGTCTATACCGGTGTTTTAAATCGTGAATCTGAAGATTCTATAACAGACACATTGATGGCATTTGAAATTGAAAATTCATCTGTTTTAGAAGACTGGAGTGGTGATCTTTCTGAACTTTCGACTGCACAGTCTCATTTAGAAAAACTATTTGGCGAAATTGACAAAGAAAAAAATTAACTATCGTTATCAATAATTTTAGAGTGTTGGTTAAGAAAATCCCACAGTATTTCAGTTGTTGGTATACCCGTTGGATTACCTTTACCTCTTCCAATTCCACTTGACGCAGGGTAGTCATTTAGGTATGGATTGTGACTGGAATAAAACTGAGTCATAAGTCTAACTTCAGCACCATTCTCGCAGTCTGTGTATGCTCTTATATCATAATCTTCCTCCAAAGCAATTATCTCAGGAATTAATCCTTGGCATCCATTCATGTCAGCCCAATTTTCGAAATTCTGAATGGCACCTATTAAAGCAGCTTCAACGTTGTAAACACCGTAATAAAATCCAACCAGTGATATAGAAGGGTAATGAACTAATTCATCAACTAAACCATGTATTTCCATAAACGGGATTGGTGAATAATTTGCAGAGGCTTCATCCATAAAGTACATTGAGGAGCAAGCAGCCGCTGCAAACGTTTCACTAGCTTGTGCAGCTAACCTTTGGGTCATACCACATCCATTAGACCATCCGGTCGAGTAAATTCTCGATTCATCCACGGCATGTTTTAGTACAATCGTTTCTATCATTTCAAGTATGAAACCGAAATCATCATCGTCACCACAGCATATACCATCAGCCATATTCCATTCATTATTGAAACCTTGAGGATAAGCTACGTAAACTCCGTATTCTTCTGAGATATTGGCGAATCTGGTCAGATTGTGCTGGAGATACATGTTACCTCCGATTCCATGCATGTCAATAACCAACGGATTTTCTTTGTCTAAATTTATGTTTTCTGGAATTAGAATTAGCCAGCACCTTTCCTTCTCGTCATAATTTATGCAGTCTTTAAACAATCCTTTTTCAACAAATAGTTCATTTTCCTCATTTTTATTAAAAATATTTTCTAGACATCCGCTACATGCTATAGTTATCATACAAGTAACAAATAACGTAGTAGTCCTTTCTAATTCGCTCATAATTTATAGCGGATTAATTAATCTGAGTTACGGAACTCAGGTCGCCTTCTTTTCCTTTCATATCGTAGCTCATTTTAATTTCAATGGCGGTAGCTTCTGATGTTTTAGCTCTTAATTTTATTTCCAATTGAACTTCGTTATATGAATTTATTTCTCCCAAATTAAACAAGTTTTCGCTAAAATGGTAAGCCAAATCAGGTTCGATTCCTATAATTGCTAATATTGATGAATTTATCTCAGGTCTTATTTTACAGTTTTGTATTACAGTTGAAGAGTAGTTACTAATATTGATCTTTAGATTAATTATATCTCCTATTTTTTCTGAGTCAGTTGTTATAGCTAGATCTTTTTCCGTAAAGTAATTGTCTACCATTTCCCTAGTCACATTACTCGTCTCGTCAATAATAGGTTTTAGATTAATTTTTACTCTACCAATGCTCTCAGAATCTCCATTCCATGAAGCCATGCTAGGATTTTCCCTTTCAATAGCTCTCACAGCATTAATCATTTTACCTTTAAATATATTATCAACTTCTCCGTAAATTACTGCAGCCAAATACGAATTTTGTCCTCTTTGTAGGACTATTTTATTATTCCCATAGCCGATATCTCCCAAATCTCCTTCAGTATTAAATGAGTCCTGTACGAAATCATTAATTGCTGTTAGCATCCCACTCATAATTTCGCTATCTGTCTTTATCTCCACTGCACTAATATTTCTAATTAATCTACCGTCTTTGTAAATCAAATAAAGTTCTTCTACTTTGTATTTAGCTACTGGTTTAGACTCAATAACAGAAACATTTTCATCTAGGATGTCGATGTTACGGGAACGATAAAGTAAAACACCTCCAAAACTGAGCATTATAGCACCTATTGCAGCTGTTATGATAATTACACTACTTGCATTTTGGTCACTTTTAGCACTCGCATCAGTACTGTATATCTTAACTACGTCAGTCATATCCAAGGTTCTACTCTCTGAGGTGCTTACATGTCCAAACTCATCCTCAATTATTATACGGTAATAGTACTTAGAGTCAACATCAGGATTTAAGTGTATATACTCATACATACCCTTCAAACAAGGGCTAATAATTTCCTGGTTAAACCAACCTTTGGTGATGTTTGTAGTTCTTTGAACCTTACAATTGTCGGCATTATTCGGTATATTATATTGGAAAGTTACATAGGAAATATTACTAGGCTGAATTGCTAGATTCTGTGCAGGTTCCGGATTACCAGTATAAACTTCAAAAATTGCATGAACGCCTGAGTAGTTTACATATATGTTTGATTCTCCTTCAGGCGGTACAAACCCTCCATTTGCCAATCCTCCAAATATGAGTGTTTTGTTTGTTATGTCTAAGTAATATTCATTATTTTTTAGCTTGTCCAAATCTACACCACTTTTTAAAACAGTTTCAAATGTTCCATCTAAATCAGAATCTATCTTAACTTCAAAAGGATAGCTATCTCTAACAAGAGGAATGTATGTTAGAATTATTCTTTGATCATAGTTACCATTAGAATCGAAAACTTCTTGATTGTTAAGTGGATCTTCTACATTACCAGCCAAGTCAGTACTCTTTGCATACAAATAATACTTGGTCCTGTCGAGTAATCCATTGAGTTTTATCTTGCCTGCGCCTTCTTGATAAGGATGACTGTACCAGGTGAAATATGGATTACCTTCATCGACAGATTCCATTGCTAAGAAAAGCTCAAAATCGAGATTTGTAGCTGAATTTGAAGGGAAAATTTCAATATTTTCTGAGCCCCACTTTTTTGGAATATCTCCAAATGCAAGTTTATCACTCTCAGGATCAAAATTTATTACGAAATCAAATTCATTCTTTGTTTCAATATTTCCCGCGTTATCTGTTGCTGTAACTTTGAATGAGTAATGACCTATATTTTCCATGACATACATTTCAGAATCTCTTGAATAGTAAAAATTATTGTATATCTTATTCCATACTACCGATTCAGGATTGAGATATGGTGTAGTAAAATTAGAATAAAATATTTCAACGTGGAACTTGGTTGTATCTTGACTTTCACTATCCCAATTAAGTAATACATTGGAATTACTTGTGAAATAGTATCTTGCATCAATTCCACTGAAAAAAGATGAAGGTGTTTGAAGATCGACTGCCAATTCCCAATCATAATCTCCTTTTGATTCTACATTTCCGAATATATCGCGGGAAATAGATTTAAATCTGTATTTTGTGTTATCTTCACCTACGTAAACTATAACGGACTGGTTGTAAGTTCCAACATACTCCCATTCTGCAAAATTTATACCATCATTAACAAGTACAAATAAGTCAAAATTAAGCAAGTCATTTTTATCGCTTAATTTTTCAAAGTTAAGTTTTATATTTTTTTCATTAATAAGGTTTCCTGACGAGTTTAGTTTTGTTATCGGAGCTGTAGTATCTAGGAATGCATTTATTGTTCTATTGCTTGTTATTGTTTCTGTAAATGTTGTAGTTATTCCATTATGGTTGTAGCTTATTGTAAAAGGATTAAAATTAATTTGTAGGCCAGAGTTATCAACTTTCTTTGCAGTGATTAAATGAAAGTCAGAAATTCCATTATTGTTCGTGAATGAATTTGTCCCTGTCGACTGAACTGCGCTCTTAAAATTGAAATTGTGTTGAGGAGCGACAACCTCTTCATCATTTTGAATTTTTACATTAAAAAAATATTTTTCATAAAGATAGGCTTCGGAGCAATCGATATCATCGAAGCCATCTATGCTATATGACGTATCGACAAAATAAAGACAAAGTTGACCTTCACTCATTTGTAGGTGTTCTATGCTGAATGTAGAATTTACAGAATTAATTCCGGTATCGAAACTGTATATCTGTAAATTTTCAATGGATACAGTTGAATCCAAGCTATCTATCCCTGTTTGACTATACGTTATATTATTGATTAAAACATTAATATTTGAATTATGAATGTAAATTCCGTTGCTGGTAAAATTTATCAAATTACTGTGGAACATGTCCACAGTACTGTCTTCAAGGCGAAATCCATAGTAAAAATTGCTGATTTGATTTCCTATTAATGTTGATTCACTTTCATCATAAATTCTAATACCATAGTTTGCTACCTTAGTGAAAGAAACTTTGTCGCATTGATCGTTTATACAATCTCCAGTAATTACGTTATTCTCTATATTAGCTTCAGAAACATAACTTTCTATACCATCAACCTCAACTATCATTTCATTAAATTTTAGTTCGTAGTTTTCACAACCTGATAGTGTTATTCCTTTAGCATCGGAGTCTATGTAGTTATTGCTAATTTCTCCCCTTCTAGAATTTTGGCAGTAAATTCCAGAAGAGTTAGTTATTATATTATTAGAGTCGATTAATATGTCATCGTATAGCCCTAATCTAGACTCTAATTTAATCCCTATTTCTACACCATTGATTTGATTATTCTCTACAATATAGTTCTCTCCGCCTTTAATTGTAGCACCATATGGCCCTGTTGATTTTAATTCAACACCATATGTAACATTCGTAATAGAGTTATTTTTGATTTGTACATTACTTGGAATTTGGTCATAGCTGCCCCACCCCCACGTTCTTACTCCTGCAAATCCACTAATCATTTCATTATCAGCTACCGTAATATTACTAGTAGGAACGAGTCCTGTAGATATTTGCACAGAAGCAGTTGTAACGTTAGTAAACATATTATTCACAATAGTAATATTTTCTTGTTTGCTCAATCCAACACTTGTGACTAATATACAATATCTGGCACAATTTGTAAAATTATTTTCATAAACAGTTACATTATTGCCTGAAACCCACACTGCGTAATAGCTACTAGAGCCGTCGACGTCATTGTTATAATAGCTGATATTATCTCCTCCCCAACCCTGAAGGGAAGTTGCTACACCTACAAATGTGTTGTTGAAAATTTGAAGATTTTGATTAAATTGGTATGCTAATCCGATACCAGTGATATTTTCAATGTAATTGTTTCTGAATACAGTATCATTACCTCCGTCAACATAAAATGCCTGAGTTCCATTAAAAACTAAATTATCTTGTATAATTCCGTTATCTCCATAATAATCCAAGCCCCAGCCTCGTGTGTCATAGTGTTTATTATTTTCATAGGTGAGGTTATCACCATAATACCTGTTGTTTAGGCAATTGATGAAGGTATTATTTGATATTTGTAAATCTTTTCCATAGTTATACATTGTCATATGGTTGATTACAGAATTTTTTACAGTAATTCCTCGACTACCTTCAACTGCCCACATTTCAATTGCTGTATTATATGAATCACTTGAATTAAAGTTCATAGATCCAATGTATGAAGCGTCCTCAATTGAAGATGAATCTGAGTCAGAATCCTTTACTACTAAATAACCAGTTTTAGAAACATAGATGCCTTGAACGTGCTCAGATGAATACACATTTCCTGTGGCATTAATAACAATATTAGACGAGACGATCTCTAAATTCTCGTTTACAGTAATATTCGTTTCATTATTTGTCCTAATATGATTAATAGTTGAATCAATCCAAATGGAATCTGAGTTTAAGATAACATGTCCAGTGACATTAGCATTAACGTTTTCTAGCTTAAACGAAACACCTCCATAAACTGTAATTTCGTGTACTGTTAAATCCTGATTGAACATATGTGTATCTTCGGTAACTATCCAGTTTCCGTTGATTATATCACAGCTGCCGTTGCAGCCAGCTTCAGCGTCAATAGTGAAGTATATCAAGAAACAAATGGTAACTATTAGCACGCGATGTGTAGGAAACATGTTTAAGATATATTAGGAATATTCTTAATAAATATTACGCGTGCAGTGCATAATTAATCATTGTTAAATTTTTCTTAGTAAAGAAACAATATGGCTTTTACTAGGGCCATAAAATTTCACACGATCAAATTTTTTTACTTGGAAACCTTGCTTATACATTAATTCCTTAAAATTAGATGGTATCTCCCCCCAATCGCTTCTCTTCTTAAATCCAAGCCATGAGTTATTGTATGCCTCATGAAAAATTGCAAATCCTTTTTCATTGAGATTAGCGTGTGCGTGTTTCAGAAAATCCAGTGTATTTCCTAAATATCCTAAGTGTATCAAATCTGCTTTTAAAGAAACATTACTGCAATCTTCATTTAAAACCACTACATTTTCAATATTATTTAATTTCAAATTTATATTTAAATATTTTATCGATTCTGGGTTTTTATCAATTGAAGTTATATCTGCATTGGGATAGCTTTTTGCTAAATTAATAGTAAAATAACCAATCCCTGCAAAATAATCAATGATCTTTTTAGGATTTTCAAAGTTATAAAAATTCTGAACCTTTTCAGGTCCTCTTGAACCTGCTCTCCATCCAACATTGCCAGGAGACCACATTACTTTTGCAGTATCTAGTCTATATCTAACTCCATCCTCTATAATTTCGGTCTCAGTTTCCTGACCAAATAATAATTCAACTTCCTTTGGTCGTCTTAACTCACCCTTAATTTTTTCTTTTTGTATTACAGTTTTAACATTCAGAATTTTAGAATATACTTTAGCAATTTTTTTACTTGTAATTTTGTCTAGTAACGAAAAATCAGCTATTAATATATCGCCAATTTTCTTCCATTTTTTAGGTATTTTATTATGTAATTTTTTATCAACGTTATGTTTAATCTTATCAAAAGGATTCATTTTTCAGCTAATTTTCTCAATGCTGCAATTTCAGGTTTCCACATGTCTGGACCTCCCGGAGTTTCTAGATATGCAGCCAGATGTTCCAATCGCTTTTCTGTCATGAATCTTTCAAATGCACCCTCACCTATCTTGCCCATACCTATGTTATCATGTCTGTCCACTCGTGAACCTACATCACTTTTTGAATCATTTAAATGTAAAGCTACCAAATATTCCATTCCAACAGTATCATTGAAATTATCCCAAATGTTATCAAAATCATTTCTCCAGTCATATCCTGACGCCCAAGCATGTTGAGTATCAATACACACCCCAATTCTTCTCTTATCATCAATATTATCAATTATATGCTGAATTTCTTCGAATTTGATACCTACGTTAGTTCCCTGTCCAGCTGCATTTTCAATAACCAGTTTGGATTTGTAACCTTTAGTCTGATCCAATGTCGTATTCATATGCTCTGCTATTCGTTCCAGAGCTTCATATCTAACTGTTTTATTGTCCCTCATCGACTTTTTGGGATGTGTGTGCGAACCTGGGTGAAAATTTAGATAAGCAACGCCTAGATCTTCACATCTGTGATATTCTTCTAGGAAGGCATTTTGCGCTCTCTTACCTTTTCCCTCATCCGGAGAACCCATATTTATTAAATACGAATCATGAATCATGAGTGGCCCAAGTTTAGTTTTGGATAGGGGTTCTTTGAAAGCTCTGATTTCTTCATCAGTCAAGGGCTTAGCAATCCATTGTCTTTGGTTTTTACTAAACATTTGGAAAGTATCGGCTCCAATATCTGTAGCTTCGTGAATTGCATTGTGCAAACCGCCAGCCACGCTTACATGTGCTCCTAATCTCATTATAAGTGTATGAAGGCTACCTTAATAATAACTATTCGATAAGAGGTCGTGAAATTTTCCATTGTTGCTAACACCAAGCAAGAAAATATTCGTGAAATTCTAAGGAAAGTAATAGGATTTGTTGATGACTTTGAGTTAGATGCAGCGTCTGCTAATTTTCTTGGATTAAAAGGAGTTGAAATTAAAGATCTCAGTGGAGATGTTATAATTTCGCTAGGAGGAGATGGAACTATATTACACATTTTATCTCAGATAAACAAGCCTATTTTAGGAATAAATTTCGGTGGAGTAGGTTTTCTTAATGAGCTCGAACCTGATAGTGATATTTTTGCTGCAATTGATAACGTAACTAATAAAAAATATTTTGAAGAAAAGCTGCACAGGATAGATACTTACCTTAATGATTTAAAAGTTGGAACTGCAGTCAACGAGATAGTTCTTCATACTTCAAGAGTTGCCAAAATCCAAGGATTCGAAATTTCTACCAACGGTAAACTAATCGACAGCTTTAGAGGAGATGGAGTAATAATTGCCACACCAACTGGGTCAACAAGTTATTCAATGTCCGTCGGAGCTCCAATTATCTACCCAACAATGAAGTCTAACATTATTGTGCCTATTGCTGCTTACAAATTAGGTTCCAGACCTCTTATTTTACCTGCAGAATACGATATCGCTGCAAAAATTACAGGACATCCCGAAGCTGTGATGGTTATAGATGGTAAAGAGGAAATTTTCATTAAAGGCGAAGATAAAATAGAATTTAAAGCTTCTAAGAGACCAGCTTCACTAATACGATTCAACAAGAATTTCTTTGATAGGTTAAGGAATAAGTTAAGGTTGTAAAATGAAAAAAAGGAAGGCAAGGCTTCGAGGAACAAAGACAGCAGGTAAATTTGAACAGAAAAAATTGCTTGAACGTATGGAGCAGGTACTTGAAAACCCGAAGTTACTCCTACCAAAAACAAATAAAAATGACATAGGTAGTAAAATTTATGATAAGGTGTACGAAGATATGCTAATTGCAAGGGAGCAGTACAAGAATCCTCCTTCATTTATATCAAGTATTTTCGGTAAAAAACCAAAAGATCCTCTTTCCAAAGCTTATGC
>MDTD01062575.1_pt1 | contig 11151 bp, 13 predicted proteins | sample 811221 | NCBI WGS metagenome assembly MDTD01 (sample SAMN05326646, study PRJNA326480) | marine metagenome | isolation source: seawater | place: Pacific Ocean: South West | collected 2011
ACGAGATCGTCCGGCCGCTGGCGCCCTATTCGCCCGAAGAAGTCGCGCGCGAGGCCGAACGCACCGTCGCGGCCAGCGCGCGCGCCGACGCGTTCGGCGGCGAGGCCCGCCTGCCCGAGAACGATGCGCCGAAACACATGGCGATCCAGATCAACCGGGCGCTGCACGACCTGCTGCTGAAGTATCCGGAATCGCTGGTGTTCGGCGAGGACGTGGCGCGCAAGGGCGGCGTCTATACCGTCACCAAGGGCCTGAACAGGCAGTTCGGCAACGCGCGGGTGTTCAACACGCTGCTCGACGAGACCACGATTCTCGGCCTGGCCCAGGGCTACGGCAACATGGGTTACCTGCCGATTCCCGAAATCCAGTACCTGGCCTACTTCCACAACGCCTGCGACCAGATCCGCGGCGAGGCCTGCTCGCTGCAGTATTTTTCCAACGACACCTACCGCAACCCGATGGTCGTGCGCATCGCCGGGCTGGGCTACCAGAAAGGCTTCGGCGGCCACTTCCACAACGACAACTCGATCACGGCATTGCGCGACATCCCGGGTCTGATCATCGGCTGCCCGTCCAGAGGCGACGACGCGGCGATGATGCTGCGCACGCTGGCCGCGCTGGCCACCGTCGATGGCCGCGTGACCACCATCATCGAGCCGATCGCGCTCTACATGACCAAGGACCTGTACGAAAAGGACGACGGCCTGTGGAGCTTCGATTACCCGGCCCCGGACGAGTCCCTGGAACCCTGGCAGCCGCGGGTCTACAACGAGGCCGCCGCCGACCTGCTCATCGTGACCTTCGGCAACGGCGTGCCGATGGCGCTGCGCGCGGCGCGCGAACTGAAAAACATCGACGGGGTCGAGGCCCGGGTTCTCGACCTGCGCTGGCTCAAGCCCCTGAACACGCAAGCGATCGCTCAACATGCCGGGCAATGCGGCGCGGTGCTGGTGCTCGACGAAGGCCGTCCCGACGGCGGTATCGGCGAGGCGGTGGTGACTTCACTGGTCGAACACGGCGGCGCCGACCGGCCGATCAAGCGCGTTACCGGCGTGGACTGCTACATCCCGCTGGGCGACGCGGCGAAACTGATGATGCCGGACGAGGCGAGGGTGGTCGAGGCCGCGCGGGCGCTTCTGAAGTGACATCGACGCGCGATACTTTGTATCACCGGGGGGGCAGTATTCAACCAGAGTAGATATGTCCGAGGATACCCTGAATGTATTCCATTTCGAGGGGGCTATGGTTCGCGAACACAAATTGCTCATAACTCCAGCCCGGTTCGCATCCAGGATTAAAGGCGCAAATGCGTAGCACTTTCAGTGAATCTGGTCCGCAGCCTCCGAATATCTGGCATGAATAAAGTTCAAGCGCGACCTGTTGCAATCTGGCGATTACCGCATCGGCAACCTCTACACCCCCCACCTCCGGGCGCCATAGAATCTGGCCGGTGTTCTTGTAGTATTCGGCCAGATACTCGCCCACCGATTGGATTTCTTCCGGGGTATTCGCAGACCTTAGTCGGCGCACCAGAAATTCGTCTGTTTCTGATGGACTTATATCGGACAGATTCCTCGATAGTTGATCTCTTGATCGGGTGCGCACAAGGTCAAGGAAGTTCTGATCAAGTTCTTCGATGGCCATTGGCCGAGCAAAGTTCGTATCAGGAACATAGCCATTGCAGTACGAGGACAGTTTTTGCGCAAAGTATTGGCGACTCCCATGCGTCTGGCCTGAAATATATTCCAGCTCATCTGGGTTGCAGGCTACGTCAAGCTGCATCCGCCAATCAGCTGAGACAGCCAAGCCATATGATTCTGCTTTGAGAATTGCATCTTCGGCGTCGATCGCTCTGGAGGCACTCAAAAAAGACGCGGCCAGGTCAACGACTTCATCATCCGTGTGAGTTGTCATGTCCGAATTGCGATCAACAGCCAGGTCGTTATCCCCATTCTGATTCTCTTCGTGAACTTCCACCAGGGGGTCCTGTTCAGGTTCGAGCTCTTGCAAAACCAGGGGAGATGTCTCCCCTGGCTTGCTTGATGCCGGATCCTCGTCAGGCCAAAGCCAAATAGCGATGGCAAGCCCCGCGGATAGAGTCACGATCAGCGGAAGGATTAGAGGCATTCGTTTACTCATTAATGACATGTACCCGGTATCGGTGAACCCGCGGCAATCGTTGGAGACCCGTATGGGCCCGCAATGAAGGATTCGCGTTCGCCGTTGGAAAATTGAACGGTATAAGCAGTCGCGGGGGCAGGGGTTCCATTCAATGGGTTGCCCGTAGTCCCGCTGTTTTCCCGGCTATAAACCGCTTCCACGCCTGCGTACGCCCATCGAATTTCGCCAATGGAGCCGCAATTTACTTCATCGTCAGCCAAAGGAGATTGTTCCAACACTGGTCCCTGCTGGGGTGTCGGCCCTGAAGGTCCTCCACCGCCTCCAAATCCACCGCCCGAACCCGGTGTGGTAGTCCCACCGCCACCACCTCCGCCGCCACCGCTACATCCGGTTGTGAATCCATGAGTTGGCTGGCTGCCCGAACATCCTGAAGAGCCTTCAACTGTAATCGGTGGAAGGGTAGTGGTGTCGTCGTCTTGGGCAAAGCCGATAGACGGTAAACTTATGACAAACACCAAGCCTATGGTGCCGGCAATCGTTCTAAAGCAAGTTAGATATTTGCGAACCGCGAACCGCGAACCGCCTGAGCAGAAAATTCTGCCGTCCCGCTGATATTGGTTTTCATTGGTTATTCTTCCTGTATTGGTTGTTTAACTAACAAATACAGGAGCCACGACGACAGTGTCCGACGCTTTGCTCATCGCTATATCGCCAACTTTGATTTAGCTAACCCTGACATTGCCAACGTCCCATTGCAGCCCCTGCAACTTGTTTTTAGCATGAGGGCAGAGAGGTGTCAAGCGAGCAATTGAAAACGTTCCTAAGCCGCAGTACCACCGATCGCTGCATGAAAAGCATTGCCGAACAATGCGATCATCATCCACCACAGCGCGGTGACCGCCAGCGAGGCGGCGAGTGCGCCAAGGAGGTGTGCCGCGATCCTTTTTTTTCGCAGCAGCCAGAGGTTGACCAGCATCGAGACCGCAATGATGCCGAGCATCAGCCAGTCGGTGGCCTCGCGCATTTCCTCCGGCGTCCAGAACTGCGTGACGTAGCGGTAGTCCATCCAGGCCCAGGCGGCGCAGGCGCAGACGAGCAGGACCAGGTTGACGGCGGCCCAGGCCGTCTTGCTCAGGCGGGATTCGGTGTCGGTCATGAGCGTGGTGGTTTCGGATTCGACGGACGGACCTGGATTGTAACAAGGCGTCTTGCCGGACCGACTTGCACCGGAGCCCGGCCCCGGCGAGGCAGCCGGTGGCAAGGGCTGTAATGTGCGCTGCAACACATATAACGCTTCGGATTTGCGTTAACCTGTATCATCGAGCCGACTTTCACCGGACGGCAGGTTCGGCCATTCTGGCCAGTGACCAGCAACCACCGGGAGAAGTGCCATGCCGGTTTCCGAACAGACATTGACGAAAAATCGCCTGCTCGATGCCCTTCCGAAGGCGGCGAAGGCGCGGTTGTTTCCGCACATAAAGGAAGTCGAGCTCCCGCTGGGGACGGTGATCTACGAGGCCGGACAGCAGGTGGACTACGTCTACTTTCCGGTCGATTGCATCATCTCGCTGCTCTACGTGATGGAAGACGGCGCCTCGGCCGAGATCTCTGTGGTCGGCAACGAGGGCATCGTCGGTATCGCCGTGTTCATGGGCGGGGCAAGCACGCCGAGCCGGGCGATCGTGCAAAGTGGCGGGTCGGCCTGGCGGTTGCCCGCGGCCGAACTCAGGAGCGAATTCAACCTCTATCCCGAGATGCGCATGCTGATGCTGCGCTACACCCAGGCGCTGATCACGCAGATGGCGCAGACCGCCGTGTGCAATCGGCACCATTCGATCGACCAGCAGCTTTGCCGCTGGCTGTTGCTGTCCATGGACCGGTTGCCGACCCGAGAGCTCACCATGACCCAGGAACTGATTGCAAACATGCTGGGCGTTCGGCGCGAGGGTGTGACCGAGGCGGCCGGCAAACTGCAGAAGGCAGGCATCATCAGCTACCAGCGTGGCCATATCACGGTGCTGGACCGCCCGAAGCTGGAAAAGCGATGCTGCGAGTGTTACGAGGTGGTCAAGCGCGAAACCGATCGGCTTCAGAATTACGCCGTGTAGGAATAGTCCTGCACGGCTTGCCTGAAGACCCCGGATTTATTTCGACGGTTCCTTGTATTTCTTCTGCAGGTTCCCGGCCTGCACCTGTGCCTTGCCCGCGGTTTTCGTCATCTTCCCCTTGAATTTGAGGCTCTTGTTGCCGGTAACACGGCCGAACACCTCCTTCGCTTTTCCCTTGGCCTGCTTCATCCGGCCCTTGACCTGGTTCTTGTTCACGAGTCCTTTTTCCTGTTTGCTTCGAATTCGAACGAACAGTATCCCCCATTGACTCATCCGGCGTTTGTTCGACAGCGCACCATGGAGCGGGGCGGGCTGTACTGTTCGCTGGCGTACAGACGCCGAATGCCGCAAGCGTCATTGTGGCGCAGGTGAAGCAGCGCGCAGCCGGAAGCGGAACATTCGCAATCCGGCAATCCCTGCTCGATCCCCGGCCATCCGACGCGACAACCTGGTTGCAAAGCGAGAAGCGGCCCAGGTTCACCTTACTTTCCCGGAAGGGCCTCGCATGACGAGGCCGTTTCGGCACTCATGCCAGTAAAGGAAATGCTCATGAAAACGTTAATCAACCGAAAGCAAACGCCGATCGCAGTATTGTTGATCGCCGGGCTGATCGGATCTTCAGCGCTTGCCGCCCAGAGTGAAAAGGACGGTAGCGAAATGCCGCGACCCTCGGAGGACGTTTCCAGCTGCATGGATGTGGACTGGAACGAAACGCTGTTGACCAGGTATCCCTGGGTGATGGATTCATGTCGCGAAGTCATCCTTGTAGACGGTCAGAAGTGGGCTCGCTTCGAGGCCGAATTCGAGGGCATGAATCGTGATGGGACATTCGATGTCGATTTCCTGAATCGTCGAGGCCGTTCCCAGGGCGTGGTTTCGCTGAAGCCGGGTGCCGATCAAACCGTGCTGCTGGACAACCGCGAGTATGCGTTTTCCCAGCTGATCGACAACCAGAAGCTCAACTTCTACGTGCCTGAAGGCAGCTATGCCTTTGCCGTGGCACCGGGCGCAGCGCCCTCGGAAATGGTGGAAGTGGTCGAAACCCGCGCCCCCGCGGCGGAACCTGTCCGCCTGGCACAGGCCGAACCGCGCCCGGCAAGCAGGGCAACGGTCCTTCCTGCCACGGCCGGCCCGCTGCCGCTGTTTGCCCTCGGCGGTCTGTTTGCAATGCTCGGCGGTCTCGGCATGACGATGCGTCGCCGCAGCGCCGGCAAGAACGAATAAAGCTGGTTTGAGATTCGCCGGGCGATCGAATCCCGATCGCCCGGTTTTCAATATATTCGCGTGGCAAGGCTGGGACTGGCCCGGGTCTATCGGTACTGTTCAAGCCGGCGGAAAGCGGGACCCGAAAATGATGACCTACACAATGAATGGCCACCAGCACCCGACAGAGCAATTCCAGCCCGAGATTCTCTTGGGAATGGCGGGAAATCTGGCCGCGCAATTAACGCGGGCACGGGGCCGACTGCGAGCGTTGCCGGAGCAGTTCAGTTGCCTCGATAGCGCGGAACCCCGGATTCAGCTTCAGGAAGCGTTGAAGCAGATCGAGGCGCTACTGCAACGAAACTCGCAGCTTCTGGAGACCGTGTATTTGCTAGGCCAGGCGCTGGGTGATGCTCATTCGCTGCTCCACACGGATGCATCGATCTGCCGGTCGCAGCAGGAAAAGCTGCAGTTATCGTGTGACCTCGCGAAAAAATAACCCCGCATTTCATCAAACAGAAGGAGATAAAAATGGCGAATAATAAAATTCTGGGGCTCGTGTTGTTGGTTGTGGGTTTGATCCTGCTTTTCTTCGCATATCAGTCATCCCAAAGCCTTGGCGATCAAGTATCGGAGGCGGTTACCGGTCGCTTCACTGACTCCACCACCTGGTTCCTGATTCTTGGCGCGGCCTCTTCCGTGGCCGGTGTTGCAATCCTTCTGCTCGGTAAATCCGGACGCAGCTAGGACGGGAGGAAGTGATGCGGCATCTGCTGGCGACTCTACTAGTGCAGACATAACTGACGCCAGCTTCGGGGGCTGGACGGGTTCGCTTGAAAGGCCATGAATGAGTGGCGTGGTTCGGTTGTAGGTCCGCCAGCGTACCGACGCCGATTTGCGATCGCTCTAGGCTTGAAAGTCTGAAGTGCACTTCACGAGCAGCCGGTGCTTAAAGGCCGTGTCTGCGTGTATTCCCATGATTACGGAGCAAGAGAATGCGTAATTTGAACTCGTTCAACCCGGCCCGCCGCCTGTCCCCGGGTGCGGGAGTGGTGTTATTGATGTTGTTTTCGGTCGGTTGCGCCGTCACATCGCCGCCGCCGACGGCATCCCTCGCGGCAGCGCAGCAGGCCATCACCAGCGCAGAACGCTCGGATGCCCAGAAATATGCGAGCGGAGAGCTCAACGATGCGCGCCAGCGCTTGCAGATGGCCGAACGTGCCGTACGCAGCGAAAAGATGGTCGAGGCCGAACGCCTGGCGGAAGAATCGAAGGTTGCCGCCGAGCTTGCATCCGCCGCTACGGAAACATCCAAGGCACTGGAGTCCAACCAGGAATTGAGCCGGGGCGTACAAGCCCTGATTGACGAGATGCGGCGCACCGGAGGCCAGCAATGAAAAACGTGACCAGGATGAAATTCAACCGCGCGGGCCGGTCAGCGGCACTGCTGAGCTTGCTGCTGCTTCTCGCCGCCTGTGCAACCGCGCCGTCCAGTCCACCGGGGGCTGCCGATGCACGCAGCAAGCTGAGCGTGCTGCAAGCCGACCCGAACCTGGCCGGACGCGTGCCGCTGGAGTTGCGCGAGGCCGAGACCGCGGTTCGCGTCGCCGAGCAACCGCTGTCGGAAACCGAGTCCAGCCTGGGCGAGCATCGAGTCTATATGGCCGAGCGCAGGATCGATATCGCCAGGGCCAGGGCGACGGAGCGTTATGCGCTCGAGCAGCGCGCCGCGCTGGTAGAAGAGCGCGAACAGGTGAGGCTGAGGGCACGCAGCCGCGAGGCCGAGCTGGCCCGTGCCGACGCCAATCGCGCGCGCACCGACGCGGATCTTGCCCGAAGCGATGCCGGCCGGGCACGCGAAGCGGCCTCGTCGGCGCGCTACGCCGAAGTGCAGGCCATGGCCGACGCCGATGCGGCGCGTCGTGCCGCCAATTCGGCGCGGCTTTCGGAAGCCGAGGCCGTGGCCGGTGCCGACACTGCACGCCGGGACGCCGATGCGGCCCGCTCCGCCGAAGCCCTGGCCTCGGCCGAGGCCAGTACAGCGCGACGCGATGCCGAATCGGCGCGTCGTTCAGAGGCGCAAACACGCGCCGATGCCGAGTCCCAGGCGGCCGACCTGCGGCGCCAGATCGACGCGCTTGAGGCCGAGGTCACCGACCGTGGCCTGGTTCTGACCCTGGGCGACCTGCTGTTTGCCACCGATCGCGCCATTCTCGAACCCGGTGCCGATCGTCATCTGGACCGGCTCGTCGGCTTTCTCGAGCGCTATCCCGAGCGACGCGTCGAGATCGAGGGGCACACCGACAATGTCGGCAACGCCGGCTACAACCTCGGCCTGTCTCGGCAACGTGCCGAGTCGGTCATGAACACGCTGACCCAGCGCGGAATCGATCCGGGCCGGCTCTCGGCCATTGGCCTTGGGCAGGACCGCCCGATCGCCAGCAATCTGACGGCGGCAGGCCGACAGCAGAATCGGCGGGTCGAGATCATCATCGAGAATCCGCCGCGGGCGCTTGCAAGCGACTAGGCATAAGCATCCATGGAAAGGTCTGCACCCCAGGTGCAGACCCGTTCCTGGGCTTCCCTGGCCGCGGCGTCGTTCCCGGACTCGCGTTCGGCGGCCTACGATCGACAAACGGGAATGAGCCGACTTCGCATGAAACGAATTCACCGAGCCTCCGCGCTGGCGAACTGGGAGAACGAGGGCGGCAGCGTTCCGGCCGACGGCAGGATCGATTCATCCCGTTTGCCGGGCTCAGGCCGAACCGCTGGCCCGTTCGCGGTCGACGAACTCGCCCAGGTCACGCTGGACTCGATTGCAGACGCCGTGATCAGCACCGACATCGACAGCCGGATCGTCTACATGAACTCGGCAGCCGTCGAACTGACCGGCTGGAGCCTGCGGCAAGCTGCCGACCGGCCGCTTGTCGAGGTCTTGAGGATCATCGACGCCACGACGGATCCGGTAACGCCTGACCCCGCTCGACGTGCCATGACCGAAGATCGCGCCGTGTCGCTCGCGCCCAATTGCATCCTGGTTCGGCGTGATGGTTCACAAGTAGGGATCGAAGACAGCGCGGCACCGATCCACGATCGACAAGGGCGCATGGTTGGTGCAGTGATCATATTTCGTGATGTCAGGTTCTCACATGCCATGGTCGATAGGATGCTCTACCTCGCCCGCCACGACCTGCTGACCGGACAGCCCAACCGCTTCGCGCTGGATGAGCAATTCGACCTGGCGCGGCGTACGGCGAGGCGACACGGCTGGAAGATCGGTGTGCTTTTCATTGACATCGACCGATTCAAATCAGTCAATGACCGCTTCGGTCACCAAATCGGAGACGAATTGCTGGTACTGGTGGCGCGGTGCCTCGCGGGGTGCTTGCGCGAAACCGACACGCTGTGCCGATATGGCGGCGACGAGTTCGTGGTTCTGCTTGGACATATCCGCCAGGCCGGCGATGCAGCCAAGGTTGCGCGGAAATTGCAGTCTTGCCTGGCCGATGCCGATCTCCTTCCCGCACACGCCCTGAGCCTGTCCGTCAGCATTGGCGTCAGTGTCTATCCGGATGACGGGGCGGATCTAGGCTCGCTGCTGCAAAAGGCGGATGGATCGATGTTCGAGGGCAAGAAGGACTCGCCCCTGGATCCGGTTCTCCTGCCGGGCGCGCCCTGATCTACTTCATTGTCTGTCGGGAAGTATTCCACGCTCGTATGCCTCGACGCCGGCTGCATAGCATTCGCAGGAAACCTGTTCGAGACCGTACCGTGAAAGCAGGCGAATATGCCCGCGCGAATAGACGATGAGTTGCCGTTGCTGGAGGACACCGGCTGCGATCGTGACCGCGCTTCGGCGCACGCCCAGCATCGTGGCCAGGAATGCGTGGGTGAGCTGCAGGTCCTTTCCACCCGCACGATCGTGGGTCATCAGGAGCCAGCGCGCCAGCCTTTGTGAAACGTCATGGAAGCAGTTGCAGGCAATGGACTGTGTCAGCTGAACAAGGAGGACGTAGATGTAACGGTTGCATATTTCGCGCAGCACCGGACTGGCCTCGAGCTGCTCAATGAAGTCGGGGGCGGATATGCGCAATGCAATACCGGAACCCTGAACCGCGCTGGTGTGCGGCGCGAGCGCTGCGCCAAGAGCAAGCTCTGCGCCCAGCATTCCTTCGCTTCCAATCAGGTGGAGTTCCAGCGGTTTGTGGCCCGCGACCTTGATGACGAGCGATACGAAGCCGGACAATGGAAAATATACATGGTCAACATGCATTTCCTTTTTTCCCAGGCATTCGCCAAACTCCATCGCCACCGTTTCGCAGTGCGCGAGGAATTGGCTCCGCTGCGTTCGCGGAAGCGCATCGAGCAACCTGTTTCCGATTGCGTTTCCGGTACTGCCTGTCACTGGGAGCATGTCGTTGCGAATCCCCGGCTGGCGATGGTGAGCGTCCGGAGTGACTGTCTGAGGGAAAGCGGCATGGGTGTTCCCGGCGGGGTCGGTTCGTTCAAACGCGACAGTGGTTCTGCGAACGCTGTGCTCGCTCACAGGGATATTTTTTGGCGCTGCCCGGCAATCAGCCTCGTTCGTGCCTGAGCGATCGCGCCCTGGTCAGGGCAGGCAGTTCAAGTTGTTCGGTTTCAGCCTATCTTGCGTCCGCTGATCAACTGGAAAGCGACCATTATGACTGCGAGCACGAGCAGGATGTGAACGAAGCCTCCGATGGTGGTTCCGGAGACCAGCCCGAGGGCCCAAAGTACAACGAGGATGACGGCGATGGTAAACAGCATGATCGGTATTCCTTCGGTTCAACAACCGGGTTGCAGATAATTCGATCATGCGCTTTTGATTCATTCCTTACTGTGCGATTCCGCACACCCGGCATGTGCAGCGGTGCGATCGCGGGCAAGAGACAGGTCCGCGATGTTGCAACACGCTTCGGTACAAGGTTCCCGAGACGATTCACGACCGCCAGAAGAGCGCGAATGCGGGCTTGACGGAAAGACCGTGCACGAGTATCGACAATGCGACTGCGACAAGCGTCAGATGAAGCAGTTCGAGCGCCAGATCTTGCGGTAGTCCATGCTGAATTGCGTACATCAGGTAATACATTGAGCCGATGCCGCGGACGCCGAACCAGCCCGACAGGTGGCGGATGCGCATCGAAGTCCCGCTTCCCAGCAGCCCAAGGTAAACGCTGATCGGGCGGGCGACGAGAAAGAGGAATGCCGCGAAGACCACCGCGCGCCAGCTCCAGGAATTCCAGAACAGGGAACCGCCGATCATCAGCACAAGGACGATCTCCGATATTCGTTCGAGATGCTCGTTGAAGACCAGCGAGCTTTCGCTGACGTGCATGTGAAGATCACTACTCTTGGAGTCAACGGCCCCGTCAGCGGAGGCCCTCCGGATCGACGCCTCTTTCCGAGCGGCCAGCCTGATCTCGGTGTGCCGCAGTGCGATCGCTGCGCTGAACACGCCAAGAAAGCCCCAGGCGCCTGCCAGGAGACAGATCCCGTAGGCGAACGCGATCAGACCGAGACCGAGGAAGCTCTCGAGAAACGTCATGCCCGCGAACGCGGTGCGCAGGCGATGCACGAGCTGGCCGGCAACCCAACCGGTCGCGACGCCGATGCCGATTCCGGCCAGGGTCGCCCAGAGGACGTCCACGACCAGCCAGCGGCTTCCGGCATCGCCCAGGTCGTGCAGGCCCAGCAGGCC
>MDTD01088184.1_pt1 | contig 11151 bp, 13 predicted proteins | sample 811221 | NCBI WGS metagenome assembly MDTD01 (sample SAMN05326646, study PRJNA326480) | marine metagenome | isolation source: seawater | place: Pacific Ocean: South West | collected 2011
GACTGTCAAATCTATGCATGATATAAAAATAATCATTCTCGCTCATCCACCTTGCGAGATGCATATCTATAACCGACTTCATATTTGCAGGAATAATCGGCAGTTTAAATTTTTTGTCACACAAAGTTGTCTCTGTGGAGCAATCTACCCTGCTATAGACTTCGCTATAGTTAGGAACTAAATCTATATCTGAATATTTTAAGTACCGCATTTTTCTAAATAACTTTCCCAGCAAAATTCATCGCTACCTAAGTGATCAATGTTTGGTTTTTCTAAAGATAACTCGCGTCCAGCAAATGAATTTCTTGAACAAATTAATTTATATGCCACATAAGCAGAGAAGTCACTTTTGTTTTTGTAATAAATAGATTGAGTTTTTTCCGTAGGGAATTTATTGGCCTTACAGTAGTTTTCAACAGCTTCTGCAATAGTAGAGTCAAAAGGCAAGCCATTACTCTCTATAAAAAAAGTAGGAGAAGCAAAAGATAAATCAACCATCCAAGAATTAAAACTCATGATATTATAATATATAAAAGAGTCATAAAAAGGAACAGCTAAAGAAAGATTCTTCTTAGACCACATAGATTTTAAAAGATTGAGGTCTAAAAGTCCGTCATGCTTTGTTTTGCAAGCGGTATAAATGGAGTTGAGTAATTTACATCCTTCTGCATTTTTTGGAAAAACGATTACTTTATGCGTAGGTATTTTCTTTTTATTTTCCTCCTTAGATGACAAGTCTTCACATATGTCAAGCCTAACGCCAAAGACTAACTGCTTAGAGATATCTTTGGAAACTTTCATAGCCTGAAGAAAGCCCATAAAAGAATCTTCAACTAAAACAACTTTATCTAAAGAAGAATCTTTTACGATACTAAAAACAGAATCTGCAGAATCAGTGTTCTCAGAATCTTTTGGGGAGTCAAGAGTTAGAATTGACTTACCTATGGAAAAATGGCTTTTAAACAAAGGCGTTATCATTCATATAATGATAGCGCAAATAAGCTTGGAAGTCAAGTTATTTTTTGACCCTATCTATAAAATGCTCAGCGAGCCCGCCGTCATTTAAATACTCTTCTAATTCTTCAATTAGTTTTCCTCGAATTTCTTTAACGTCAGGAGGAAGATCATCTTCTTTGATTCGAGAGTAAGTGATAGTGGCTGCTATTATAAGCAGTATAGCTAGCGGGTCAAAAACGAATATTAATATTACAATGATAATCCTTACAGCCTGCTCAATGCCGACATCAAAGCCAGCCCATTCTTTTAAGGCTCCAACTATATATTTAATAGGTCCAATTTCTGTCTCCAGTGCTCTTAATGCGGATCCATAATCAAACTTTTTATTCTCCATTTCTGCAATCTCGCCATAAGCGACCTCAATTTCTGAGCGATATTTTAATATATCAGGATTTTCTGTTACAACAGAGGATTTGCCAAGCTGAATTGAGTCAATTTGAGACCTTATAGATGTAATCAAAGAAGATGTAGACTCCCTTTGGGTTTTAATATTGTTAAGGGAATCTTTTTTGCTTTGAGCGATAGATTCGCGCTCAGAAGATTGTGATTTAAGTAGCTCTTCGTAGTTAGGCTTGTTGGAAAACAAACCACCTTGGTTAGCAGAGGCAAGTTGAGAGTCAAGCTCAGAGATTCTGGCATCATAATTTTTAATTAATTCATTTTCAGACATAATTGCAGAATCTGACTCAGCTTTTATCTCGGAAATTCTATCTTGAAGCCTGAGTATTACTGCATCTTTATTGTCTCCATCAATATTGAATCTTGATTCTATTTTTGATATAAGAGATTGTTTTTGAGATATAAATTCATTCTTGCGTAATATTTTATTATCGAGCTGGGAGATGATGGCTTGCTCTTTTTCTATAGAGGCTCCATGTTCAACATGAGACTTGGAAAGGAAGCCAAAAATCCCCATACTCGTAATAGCGCTGAGAATAACAACTGCTGACAACAAGTAAAACCTAAGAAACTTAAAAGAATCATCCCAGTTTTTATGGAGCCATACAGCTGCGACAAGCTTGCCGACTTCAAGGACTCCGCCCATAATTATAATAGCTTCCTTTGAGCCAGGGAACATAGTAGCTAAGCCTATGATACTAAAATATGCGGCAACCAATGAAATTGATACGCCAGATAAAAAAATTATCCCGACCAGAAACATTTAAATAATCCAGTTTGTTTCGTCGAAAAAAGAATCTTCTTCTGGTGAGACAGTATTAAGAAGATGGAAATGGACCATTGAGAAATGCTTTCCAGTTTTCTTGATATATGTTCTCTCGTAACCATAACGAGCTAAAAACTTATACAGCTCAGTCAAGTATTTACTTTGAAGATATATTATGATCTTATGGGGAAAGCCTTCAGGGTCAACAGCTTGAGAGAACATGCAATCATCTGCAAATTCGTAACAAATGTTTTCTATATTATTGGTCATTCATAATGAATGTACACAATAAATTATAAAAAATCATCTATTTCAACTGGATCTCTATTCCAGTAAGGGCAACCTTTATATTCTATAAAATCTACAGTTTCTTTATCCTCTAAATTAGGTGTAATTTTATCTTTGTCCTCTTCGAAAAAAGATTTAACAATTTTACCTTCAGAATTTTTTAAGACATAATAATTCATGGGTTTTCTATAAGGACAGATATAAGCAACAATAGGATTCCCTTCTTTATCTAAAAGAGGTTCGCCTTTGGATATTTTATAGCCGTCTTTACCGCACATCAACGGACCCCCAAAAGTCCCGTCAGAAGGATACCCTTGAGATCCTGCAAAATTACTTACAGCATCATCTTCGTCAAAATTATCAATATATTCCTGTATGCCAGTAAGGTATAGCTCCAAGCCTTCTAATTCATATTCTGATATTTCAGCCATTTTGACATTACCAGAAGCATGTAAGTCAAACTTGAGGAATAAAAACTCAACTTCACGCTTATCAAACTTAGGAAAAAGTTTTTTAACAGCAAGAGAGTATATTAAATCCTGAAGGTTGTCAGTAATTTCTTTACCTTTAAAAACTGATTTGCTGGATTTGAAATCTCTAATTAAAGCTAAGCCAGTGTCCTTGTATAAAAAAAGTTTATCAATAAAGCCTCTTAGTCGATAACGCTTCCCTTCTTCATCAACAGTGAGGTCAAAAGATTGTTCCGAAATTCCTTTTTCAAGTTTGCCTCTAGCGTGCCCAAAGAAATCAAAATGTAGGCCAGCCATGGTCATGTTGTCAATCAATTTTAAATTATCAACATCATTAACATTAAGCTTTCTTGCATGGTAGCCAACCAAACGCTTAATAGGCTCACATAAGAAAATAGAATCTTTAAGAATGACTTCGTCATATATATCTCTATGCCTTGGGTCACCAAGCAATTCAAAAATTAAGTGGCAAATCCAGCCTCTGCTAGCACCATCATTGCTTCTGTCAGGAACTTTCAGTTTATACCCAGCCCAATAACTCCAAGAGCACCCTTGGGCTTTTTTTATTCTGCTAGCAGATAAAGGAGTTAAGTCACCCATTGAAATATTTTTTCTTATAAGTGCTTTGAGATATTAAATTTCTCTTAATCAAGCCAAGTATTTCATCTTGGTACAAGTCAGCGCCAAAATTATTATCTTTGTTGTATAGTTCTTCATTCCAAGTTTTAAATTGAGGGGGAGACATATCCCCAAAATCTTTTAACAATGGTGGGTGTATTATTATACGATCCAAATCAAAGAAATTCAATATTTTTAATAATGATTTAAATGAACCAACACGACCACGATTAACTTCTTTGTCATAATCATTGTTAAGCGAAAGAACTATTCTTGGAGAACCCAAAGACGCAATAAAACAAATAAGCTGATTAGATAAAACTGTACCAAAGGAAACCAATACATTAAAAATCCCATTTTCAAAAAGATTAAGCATGTCCCCAATGCTCTCCACAAAAATTACTTCGTTGCTTTCGCTTATTGAGCGTTTTACGATGTTTTCATTTTCTTCAGAAGGAACATAGTAAGGGTATATCCATCCAGATTTTTTACCTATATGTTTCCATTTCGGCCTGTCTCCAGATCTTTTAGACATATCTCTACCACTAAATCCATGTATCATGCCAGATGAATTGTAAATTGGGAAAACAAAACGCTGGTACATAGCGCCCTCAGTTGCATAGCCCCCGTTCAACATTGTAAGTTGACGTGTAGAAATACCCCTCTCGTTATAAAACTTATAATGAGGCAAAAGCTTTTCAAGAATCTCTTTTGGGTAAACTTTCTCAACCTCAGTTTTTGGTTTTGCCTGAGGGCCAGAAGGCATTAAAGAAAAGTCATACCCTCCAGTTATCTTTGAGATTTTATCTTGGTCATTAGTTCCAAGTGTAGCTTCAAGTAAAGACTTGAAGGGCATGTGTTGCTCGCCCTTAACATAATCAACCCAGACACCTGAATCTTTATAAATCTGAACTGCGGTAGGGTTTTTCCCTCCTCTATATAGGGCATTAGTCCGCCAATGATTTCCAAAATCAGAAAGCTTATATCCTAACCCAGTTAGGATTTCTTTGATTTTGTCGGAAGTCATTTTAGATATCAATATCCATATCTAAATCACCCTCGCTTAAATCAACGTCGGTTTGAGCATCGATCATATCTTTAAGATCTCCGATTTCATCAATATTAAAATTGTCAAAATTTAAATTAATGTAATTCTTTCTTAAATCACCATCGGGCAAACGAACTGGACTAATAGCTCTATGGATATCTTCTCCTAGATGTCTATATTTAAAGCACGTGAGGCAATGAGTGCCGAATAAGTTATTCTCCTCAGTGATCTCATCTAGTGTTTTTTTGCGTAAATGAAACAGATGAGAACTGAACTGAGTAATGCGGTCAGAAAGAGAGACTATACTTTCGTCTTCGACGATATTTCCAGCATTCCTATTGTTAGTAATACCAGAACGATTACTTTGGACACTAGTCATCATAGCAATCATGGGATCACCGTTAAATACAATATCGCTCTGTATTAGCTTCTTGAATTTATCAACCATCTCCCCAACAACTTGCCACTCATTTTTATTCCCTTGCAACTCAGAGGTAGTCTTGATGTAATCAAAACTCAAAATCATACGATTTCCCCTTTTAACATGACCATAATAAAAATGCTTAACTAGCTGCATCATAGCGTCAACTTTCATGCCCCCTACATTTTGATAGAAGAATTGACGTCCTTTAATTTTAGGCCATACCGACCTAACTTTTTCTACTATGTCGTCTCCAGCCATACGCCATTGACCTGTCTCTATTAAATTCAAAGGAACTCCAGAAAGAGAAGCACACTGCCTAGCAAGAAGCTCTTCCTTGCTCATCTCTCCATTGTCTAAATGAAGAACTGGAATGTTTTCCGCTTCAGAGACTTTTGTGCAAAAGTCCATAACGAATTGTGTTTTTCCTACCCCAGTTCTTGCCACTATCGTGGTGATGTTTCCAGGCCTTAATAAGGAGCCATACTGCTCATGTAATCTAGCGTGAGGGCCAGCAGGACCAAACTCAGAAACAGGGTTGTTCCCTTTTAACTCAATAGCTTCCTCCATTTCTGCGAAAATGTTTTGAGGAAAATTTTCACCGTTTTCGTAAATATTGATACCCGAGTATATAGAGTCTGCGGAATCAATAATTTCGTTTAAGGATTTTGAGCTATCGATAGAACGCATGACGCCGCAAATTTTTTCACCTACACCATGAATATCGCGCCTTATAGAAAGCTTTTTGAGTTCTCTGGCACAATCTACAAAAGAATCCTTGGGGGTTTTCCTCAAGCTTAAGGCTTGAATATAATCTGAGATATTTAAATTATCTTCGAAGGAAATCCCAGACAGTTTAATTTTTTCTGATAAAATAATTCCGTCTGGTGTCTCCCCTTTATCATAATCGGACTTCAAAAAGCTGAAAATTACTTTATTAACTTCTGAATAGAAGTCATGAGGCGTTATAAAAGAGCAGATTTCAGAATACTTTCCTGGGTGATTCAGAAGACCTGCTATGAATTGTCTTTCTACTTCGTGTGAATAAACCATATGGGGCTATGGTAACACAACCAAAAGATTAAGTCAACAAAAATGTTAAATTTATTCTAAACCGCCGTCTGGAGGGTCGTCGTTGTTTGCTCCAAACATTGTCTCGGCTTCCTCTAGGCTAATCAAATATTTTTCTAAAGCTTTGCGTAGTCCCATTTCAATGATTTGATTTTGACTTTTAGTATAAATCATTGGTTTGCCAGATTGGTCGACATAAGCTAAGATAAAGCCTTTGCTATGGTCAGCATCACCACTAAACTCAAAAAGTTTTTGCAACATTGCTTCGGGAATAGTGAAAAGACCTAAATTCTCTGGATCGATATTATCGCTCATAAATATATATACACTTAAAGGATTACATTAAATGATTTGAATAGCTCTTTTGATAGTTTATCCTCTGGGTAGATTTCAACAAGCTTAATACCATTCAATTCGCAAAATTTTTGTTTATCATTGTCCCTTTTAATTTGACTTAAGAAATTAGATTTAGATTTGCCGTGAAAAAATGGTGTGTGCTTCAAGTGCTGATTCCCTTGTACCTCAACGATTACATTTTTATTTGGATTGTAAAAATCAAAAGTCATTTTAGAGCCAACTAATGGAAACTCTTCAAACACTATATCGTGCATCCAATATTGCTTCAAGTACTGCTTTACAGTAAACTGCATTTTGCTCCTACTAGAAGAGTCCCACTCTACTAGGTATTTTTTAGGATTTTTGACCCTTTTGGAAGAGCCAAATAGTGTCTTAAATAGCATTTAAGATTGTTGATATATCATTTTCTTAAAATGCTTAATAAGAAAATTCATTAAGTCTTGATTAGACTCAAGTAATGCGTTTAATTTAGGTTCTCCTTGAACTTTTTCAGGAAATTCAAATTTGTTCTTCTTGAGCATGTCAATGAAGTCTTCTTCAATAGAAATCCATGCCCCTTTCTTACTGATATATCCCCATAGATATAGCATATCTATAATTTCTTTTTCTACCCAGATAGATGTGCCATTTTTTCTGCCATATTTAATTGGATACTCAAGGGTATAATTAGTCTTTTCATTGGGGGATTTCTTCACGGTAATTTTCGCTATATGACCAAGAATTTTATTCTTTTGTTGATCAACTGGCTGTGTTTGATTCTCTAAGATTAAATCTTTTTTAAACCTAGGCTCAAACTCGAGAATATAATTAGCAAAGTGCAACAATGCGTTACCACCCGTGGCAGTGGTCTGTCTAACTGGGGCCTTGCTATAGGGATCTAGCTTAATATCAGCCCTGACTTGAGAGATAAAAATAGCCATATGACCTCTTTTAGCCAAAGCAATACTCATTTTCTGCATGAACTTTGCTCCTAAAAGTGCTCCTCCAGCTACTTTATGAGCATCCTCAAAGCCTTTATTTAGATCATCTTTCATAATTAATCCGTCAAGAGAATCAAGAATGAAGCAATACCTCGTCGACTCTGGATTTTTAGTAACCAAAACCCTCATTAGATCAAGGACAGTTTCATAAATATTGCAATCAAAGATGAAGCAAGACCCATTATCCCAATCATCTTCAGACGTAACAAAACTAACGCCGCATCTTTCTTTCATTTCTTTTGAAAGCCTTCCTTCTGCTTTAATGTAGACCCCTTTAGAGTTTGGTTCTTTTAAGAAGTTCTTCATAACTTCAAGCGCTTCAGAACTTTTTCCGCCTTCATTCATACCAGTAAAGCGATGAAGACCTGGGCCAAACCCGCCATCAAGCTCAAAGTCAACCTTTAAGCTGCCACTGGATATTTTATAGTCTATTTCTTCCTCAAAATTATAGTGATGTTCTTCGTTTTGTTTAAGAAAGCTTTTTAATGCTTCTTTAGTTCCAGCTTCTTCTGTTTTGTTCATAATAGAAAATCTCTTATGGTTTTTGGTTTTGTTTCTTTATTGTAATCTTCGCCGCACTTTTCTCCAAGTTCTATTTTTTCAGAAGGTGGAATTTTATAATTAAAGCGTCGATATTTTTTTATAAGCTCTGCATTATAATAACCAGAGCGAAGAACTATTATACTATCAATTTGATCTGGGAAAGATAAATTCGCCCAGAAAAAATCACTAGGATAAGTCTCCATTAATATGTTTAAGCTTTTTATTTCTCTAGCCCAAAAATTACGCTTCTGTGTCTTTGGGACAACAACAAGACGCTCGATGACTTTTTTCTTTTGAGTATGAGTCACTAAACCATACTACCATAAATAAGAAAGCAAGTCAAGTGTATTTTAAGTTCCAGGAGCAGAAGATTTATAGGGGTGACCAGATGGAAGTGATGAAGATATGTTCCACTTATGAGCTAGATAACCTTCAACCTTTTGTATGACAGAAGTATCATTGCCTTCAACAATCACAGCTTCATGAAAATCACCTTCGGGGTACTTCTGGCCGTTACGATTAACAAAAATACGAAAACCACCAGAAGGCAATACTGAACCACTGAGGCCGTAAATAGATGGAGTTGCGGAAGAACCTCTATTAGAACCATCAACAAATACTTCTTTTTTAAAGTTCGATAGATCAAACCTTACTGAAAAAATATGGGTACTACCCTCTAGCCCAACAGCAGATGGATGGCCGTAGCCGACATTTGAAGGATTTTTTGTCTCAATCAAAGTATCACCAAGGCCTTGGCTTTTTACCCTTGCAAAAAATTTACTATTGTCAGCTGCATCCATTTGCCAAGACCCTTCCAAGCTAGAACCTGACCTGTACGACATAACTGAGTCTGAGAGTGCATCAACGGCAGATATATTTGCAACAATAAAGAAAGTTGCAGAAGAAGGAAAACCTGAATTGTAGTCAAACTGCGTTTGCATAGAATTATCAGCCGTAAAACGTATACGATTTCCGTTATATGAACCGTTGCCGATCAGGGTCGCTCCATAATCAGATATATCATCTATTTGAACTACAGCGGTTTCTGTACCATCGTAAGTACTGGGGAGAGCACCACTAGAATCATGTATATTTGTTACTACTTTAGTATCCCACCAGCCAAGAAGATCGTCATATATTGATTGAGGTGTCCAAAAAGTACTTTTGCTGGCATCAGTTGGGAAGTCATCTTGGTCGTCTGGAGTGCCATCGCCGTCTGAATCAACAGGCTGGATTACGGCCCCACCGCCTCCAGCAGAAGCATACACGGAAGCATTAGAGTCGGGGCGGTATCCACCGCCGTATGGGTTATCGAGAGTGATTCCTCCATGCCCTCCCTGATATTTGAAATATTTTTCTAAATCAAAACGAATAATTTGAGTATTTAACTCACGACCAATATGATTAATATAGTAACGCTCTGCAAAAGTTGCATCCGAACTACTACTTATTCCTCCACCATCGTCCAGAAAAGTTTTAATTTCATTAACATACGAAGCTAGGTTAGCTTCAAGACTGCTAGGGGTGTTTTCGCTATGTATTCTATGTAGTAAATCCATTTTATCTCCTTTTACTTGGGATTGCATAAAAACCGACAACCATGAAGCACAAGTCCATAAACGAAGAAAGTAATAAACCTCCTGTCATTTGAACCATTTCCCATTCTTTAGCGCCAAGAATCCAACTAAAAAGACCCCATCTAGCTCCTTCGCCCTTGGGAACGATAACATTGTAAGTTATATCTGGATTGTGGGCATAGTAAACCATAAGATAGCACATCGTAAATGTTATACTCATAAAGAGTATACGGCGCGTGATCTTTACAAAGGGATCATTTGCTTGCTTAGCTTGGTTTTCAATCATAGCCTGCAATGCCGCATTGTCCCTAGCAGCAAGCATCATTTGATCTTGCTGTTTCTGGGCCAGCCAAGCATTAATAAGGTTACAACCAAGCTTTATACCGGCCCCTATGATCGTATTGATAATAGGACCCATGATAAAAAACCCGATTAACCTGTAATCTTATCGTAGTCAGCCTTGCTGCAAAACTTAGTAAGCTTTGTGCCGTCTTCGTCAACTGCTTTTAAGCAGTAGCGAGTAGATTGCTTGCCGGTCTTAGTGACTTTCTCGATAACTTTACCTTCGACTTTGGACTCGTCAATGGAAACTTTTTCTTTTTTCTTAACGTTGTAGAATTCGATCATGATATATATATGTACACTTAATAGCCTTCAGAATCCCCGCAATTTTGCATTTGATCGTAGATCCATGAGTAGGTTTTCTCTAAACCATCTTCAAGGGTGATGGAGGGAGCCCACCCAAGAACTTCTTTAATCATATCATTATCACTATTACGGCCACGAACACCCTGCGGAGCGTCAAGATTGTAATTTCTTTTTAGTTTAACACCGCCAATGTTTTCGGCAATATCAACGAGCTGATTAATAGAAACCATTTGATCGCTACCAAGATTCAAAGGTCGGGCGTCACCCTTTTTCCACATTAAATCCATGCCAGTAATGCAATCATCAATATACATAAAAGAGCGAGTCTGCTCTCCGTCCCCCCAAATTTCAATCTCATGATTACCACTCATCTTAGCTTCAATAACTTTGCGGCAGATAGCAGCGGGAGCCTTTTCTCGCCCTCCGCGCCATGTTCCGTATGGGCCATAAACATTATGATAGCGACAAACCCTAGAATCAATGTTGAAATCTTTTCCAAAATAGTCAGTAATGATTTCGCTAAACAACTTCTCCCAACCATAACCATCCTCGGGGTTCGCTGGATAGGCAGTATGCTCTTTAAGGCCCTGAGAGGCAGCATCTTTAATGTCAGATTGAATTTCCTGAGGATAGACACAAGCAGAAGAGCTATAAAGAATCTCCTTAACCCCGTTGTCTCTGGCGGCCATTAACATATGGGTCTGTATGAGGACAGATTCCATGCAAAGAGCATGGTTGTTCTGGATGAATCCCATTCCGCCCATATTGCAGGCAAGGTTATAAATTCGATCCACACCCTTAGATAGATTGTAGCAATGATGTTTCTCTCCTAAGTCGCAATCAGGATGATTTTCTGCGTTATCAAAAGTTTGATACCACATATCAGCGGGCTTAATGTCAGCCGCAACAACTTCGTGGCCTTGGGCCAACAAATCTTTAACTAAATAA
>MDTD01074163.1_pt1 | contig 11149 bp, 8 predicted proteins | sample 811221 | NCBI WGS metagenome assembly MDTD01 (sample SAMN05326646, study PRJNA326480) | marine metagenome | isolation source: seawater | place: Pacific Ocean: South West | collected 2011
CCTAAATCAATTTTTTTAACACCAATTTTTTTCATGCCAAGTTTTGCTTTCGAAATACTGAATAAATTTTGTACTTCATCACCAAAAAAACCATACCTATCAATTATTTCTTCTCTCAGCCTATCAAGACTAGCATAATCTTCGACTGTAGAAATTCGCTTGTACAAAATTAAGCGAGTATGGACATCGGGTAAATAATCCTCAGGTAGAAGCGCTGGAATGTGAAGGTCGATATCTACTCTACCGGTCGAGGGAGCCGCTAAGTTGTCTGAGTCTCTTTCCCTGGTCAAAGTGTTCACAGTTCTGCTCAACATTTCATTAAAAAGGAAGAAACCCATCTCCTCTATTTCACCACTTTGCTCATCGCCCAAAATGGCACCTGCACCCCTTATCTCCAAGTCATGATTAGCTAATAGATATCCCATCCCAAGCTCATCTAGTGACTCAATAGCATCGAGACGTCGTTTAGCGTCTCTGGACATACTTTGCTTATCAGGTACGAACAAATGCGCATAGGCCATGTGATTAGAACGTCCTACTCTCCCTCTTAATTGATATAACTGAGCCAGTCCCATTTTATCCGCGCGGTTAATTATTATAGTGTTTGCATTTGGCAAATCTAAACCAGATTCAACGATTGTGGTGGAGAGAAGCAAGTTTGCTTCACCCCTATAAAAATCACTCATCCGCCTCTCCAACTCTTTTTCAGATAATTGGCCATGAGTTACACCTATTCTAGCTTCCGGCACTATTTCTCTCAGCTGATTTTCTACCCTGGAAATAGTTTTAACCTCATTATGGATAAAATATACTTGCCCCCCTCTCTCTAACTCCCTACGCACTGCCTCTTGAACTATTTCTTCAGAGTATTGTGAGACAAAAGTTTTTATTGCAACCCTATTTTTTGGTGGAGATGCCATAAGAGATAAATCGCGTATCCCCGAAAGAGCCATATTCAGGGTGCGAGGAATTGGCGTAGCGGTTAAGGTAAGAATATGTACATCCCCCTTGATAGATTTTATTTTCTCCTTTTGTGTGACGCCAAATCTGTGTTCTTCATCAATAATCAATAAACCTAACTTTTTAAAATTCAGTTCTGAATTAAGCAATTTTTGGGTTCCTACCACAACATCTACAGCGCCTACTGCAATGTCGTTTCTTACGTCGGAAGCCACCGTCCTGCTTTGTAGACGGGATAGCTTAGCAATATTAATTGGCCACCCCGAAAATCTGGTGCAAAAGGTTTCATAATGCTGTCTGGCCAGTAGAGTCGTAGGAACTAGAACAGCAACCTGATAGCCAGAATTAACCGCTAGGAAAATTGCCCGCATAGCGACCTCTGTTTTGCCAAATCCGACATCACCACAGATAAGGCGGTCCATAGGTTTTCCACTTTGTAAATCGTTGATAACTTCCTGAATCGCGCTTTCCTGATCTACCGTTTCCTCATAGTCAAACTGATCCGAAAAGACGGAATAGGAATCGTCATTTGCAGAAATAATTCGTCCCGACTGCATTTCCCTTTTCGCATAAATCTCTAGTATTTCTGCTGCCACATCAGTAATTCTGCTTTTGGCTTTCCTACAGACTTTCTCCCATTGGCCTGAACCTAATTTATGCAATGGAGCCTCTCCAGAACCAGCACCTGAGTATCTATTTACAAGATCAATATTCCTCACTGGTATATAAAGTTTATCACCATCCGCATATATAATTTTCAGAAATTCTTCTGGCACTCCACCTGTATTTAAAATCTCTAAGCCTGCGTAGCGCCCCACACCATAATCTTCGTGAACAACTGCATCCCCAGATTCCAACTCGGTTAGATTTTGTATTAGAGATTCTAGATTTTCCCGAGTCTTATCGGATTTAGCTTTTCTCTTTTTAGTAGGCTTAGATTGTTCAAAAATATCATCCTCGGCTATAACCTTTATGCTGGGGTCAATGATATCAAAGCCTTCTTCCAACTCTCCGAAAATAACGCCTATGGGACTTGCTGACCTTATGATCCCCTTCCAGGAGTTAAACTTTTCTAGAACTATATTTCGATCCTTAAACAACTCGCACAACGTGGAAAATCTCCCGTTACTCGAGACAACAAAAATAATCTTAGAATCTTTCTTTTCAAGGTAGTCCAGAAGAAAATCTACCGATTCACTGTGGTTATTCTTAAATAAAAGATTCAAATTTTTTTTTATTTTCTTAGAAAAGTCTACAGCTTGGACCTTGTCATTCTTCGGATATGGGTAGAGATCTATTTGTTTTTTCACTCTGCCACTTTCAAGCAATTTTTTCCAGTCCAGCAAGAGCTCATCAGGGCTTAGAAGGGGTCTCTCTCCTAAGCTTTGTAGCGAGCTGAATCTATCGTGATAACTCCCCTTTATTTCGCCAGCTCGTTCATCATAATTGTGGTTACATATAATCACAGGGTCAGATGAGAGATAGTCAATCAAGGAAGGAAGACCAGAGAAGAAAAAAGGCAGATAATATTCCACGCCCGCCGAGTAAATACCGCGCGAAATACCATCGTAAATACTGTTTTCTAAATTTTTAACGCCAAACTGAAGACGCCAATTTTTTTTAAATCTCACTACGGCTTCCTCTGTCAATGGAAACTCTCTTGCTGGAAGAACTGTAACTGACTCAATCGATTTTAATGAGCGCTGATCGTCAGCGCTAAAATAACGAATGGACTCTAAGGAGTCATCAAAAAAATCAAGTCTGACTGGAACCTTCTGTCCTATTAGATATATATCTATTACAGAACCTCGCACGGCCATATCACCCAATTCACTTACTAAACTTCGACGAACATAACCCAGTTCTGACAGCCTCAAAAGTAAGTCACTTCGAGGATAAATGCATCCCACCTCCAAAATAAACGCACTTTCGGTTATCCAACTTTTTGGAGGCAAGCGCTGAAGACACGTTCTTAAGGTCGTAAGTATTAATCCGCATGAAGCATTCGCAATTTTATTTAAGTTCAAAATACGCTCAGAAATAATTTGCCTGAGAGGACTGAATCGATCATATGGAAGGGTTTCCCAATCGGGAAGTACATAGATAGATAATTCAGGATTGAAAACTCTTACTGCTTTTCTAAGTCTATCTAGCTCTGCCGAGCTAGCAGCTGGATAAATCAATAAAGAATCGTATTGACTAGTCGCCTCGGCTAAAGCTAGAGCCAGGCCCTCACATGACAAGCCAGCCCATCTCATTGGGTTAGGACTACTCGACAATGGTGGCAATTTTAAGGTCAAATATTTTGGGTTCAATATGTTATTTTTATTACCATACAAAAGAAGGTAACTGGCTTATTTATTTTTTTTGGTTAGACTATTAACAGACAAAACCCTGGTAGACGGATTTTCCGACTCTAATATCGAGCGGCCCATCACTAGATAATCGGCGCCTTCTTCAAGCGCAGACTGCGGAGTGGCGATCCTGCTTTGGTCGTGAGAATCTTCTCCATCAAATCTGATACCTGGCGTCACATATAGGAAATCCCCGCTAATTACTCGCGATAATAATTTTAATTCTTTAGGAGAACACACCACACCGTCAAGTCCACTTGAGTAGCTTAGAACGGCTAACCTTTCCACAGCACTAGTCAGATTCCCGGAATACCCCAACTCATCAAAGTGATCCTCGCTAAGACTTGTAAGAACCGTAACACCTATCAATAATGGGGCTTCGATTAACTTGGCGTAAGCATCGGAAGCAGCCTCCAACATTGCCCTCCCTCCAGAAGCATGGATGTTCACCATCCAAACCCCCAGATCGGCAGCCGCTAAACAAGCCTCCTTGACGGTATTCGGAATATCGTGGAATTTTAGGTCTAAAAATATCTCAAAGCCTAGCCTTTGAATTTTTTTTATTACCTTCGGTCCTTCGCTAACGAACAACTGTTTTCCGACCTTCACTCTACAGCTGGCTGGATCTAATTTATCAAGTACTTCGACGGTTTTCTCTAAGGAAGAGAAATCTAAAGCTAGAATTAGGGGTTTTTCCATTCTCTTATGACGCTAACAAACGTCTATCTTTGGTTATTTGAAAAAGCATTTTTGCGCTTCTTTTTCATCTGCCATATTTTGGCGGCATTTTTTAAATAAGCGGGCAATATAGTTAATGCGGCTAATAGCGAGCCAGCAAGCATAGAAATCAGGACTATCCAAGACACTTTAAAAGACCCTTCAGAAAATATATAGTCAACTAGAACAGTTTGTTCGTTTTTCATATGAAAGACGAATCCCAATAAAAAAAACGAAACAATCAGAGTAGAAAAAATAAAACGCGACAGCATAGGACTTTTCCGCTAAGACACAAGCCTAATGGCATAAGTTATTTTCAATTGTTCTTACTAAGGACAACCTGTTCTCTCAAAGCAGATTTATCCTCGGACATCCTCCCATCGTTGACACGTTCTCTCAATTCCTTTCCAGGCTTAAAATGAGGCACATGTTTTTCCGGTAAAGCAACTGGCTCTCCGGACTTCGGATTTCTGCCGAGTCTGGGTGGCCTGTGATGCAAACAGAAACTCCCAAACCCTCTTATTTCAATTCGGCCACCTTCAGCCAAGGATTCAGACATAATATCTAGTATTGTTTTTACTGCTAGCTCGACGTCCGGTTTTTCTAAATGAGCCTGCTTCCTAACTAGAATTTCTATTAGTTCAGATTTTGTCATCTCAATTAGTACAAAAGTTTTAAAAAATGGCCATTAATTATCTTATTTTACTCTTTGGAGTCCATTTGCTCCTTAAGTAAATCACCCAAGGTAGCTGTCCCCCCACTATCTGTCCCATACTCCTCTAGGGCTGCGGCTTCTTCTTCACTCTCCTTCGCTTTAACTGACAAATTCACTATCCTCTTTTTCCTGTCTATACCCACTATCAAGGCCTCTAGCGAATCTCCCTCTTTTAGCTTCTGCCTGATATCGTCTACGGGATCGGTTGACAGCTCCGAGCCCTTAATCATTCCCTCGACGTTTTCAGCTAATTCTAAAAAGGCGACTTTGCCCTCAATGCTAGCCACCTTTCCGGTGACTAGAGTGCCTTTTGGGTTTTGCGCAACATAAGCTGAAAAGGGGTCTTGATCTAGCTGTTTGACCCCCAGGGATATCCTCTCTCTTTCAGCGTCTACTGCCAGAACGACCGCTTCGATTTCGTCTCCCTTTTTGTAGTTTCTGACGACGTCTTCTCCAACATCATCCCATGCTAGATCAGATAAGTGCACAAGCCCGTCAATACCCCCCTCAAGTCCTATAAATATTCCAAAATCTGTTATAGATTTTATTACTCCCGTAGTTCGGTCATTTTTCTCATGCTTTGACGAGAACTCTTCCCATGGGTTCGGCTTGCATTGTTTCATTCCAAGTGAGATACGTCTTCTTTCTTGGTCGATATCTAATACTTTTATTTCTACTTCTTCTCCAACATGAACCACCTTAGAGGGGTGGACATTTTTATTAGTCCAATCCATTTCAGAAACATGCACTAGTCCTTCCACTCCTTCCTCTATCTCGACAAAACAGCCATAGTCAGTAATGTTAGATACCTTGCCAACCAATCTAGAACCCTCAGGATATCTTCGAGAGACATCTACCCAAGGATCTTCACCAAGCTGTTTTAAGCCCAAAGAGACTCGATTGGTAGAGGCATCAAACTTTAACACCTTTACTTTTATCTCATCCCCCACACTGACAAGCTCTGACGGATGCTTGACTCGCTTCCAGGCCATATCAGTAATGTGAAGCAACCCATCTACTCCGCCTAGATCGACAAAAGCCCCGTAATCTGTCAAATTTTTAACCAAACCGGTCATCTCGACACCTTCTGCCATGTTGCTGAGAAGCGTCTCTCTTTCTGCCGAATTATCACTTTCAACAACAGCTCGTCGAGAAACGACAGCGTTATTTCTTTTTTTGTCAACTTTTATGACTTTAAAATCTAGTGGCTTACCCTCTAAATAACCCATATCCTTTACTGGACGCACGTCAACCAGGGATCCCGGAAGAAAAGCCCTAATGCTGCTAACATCAACTGTGAAGCCGCCTTTCACTTTATCAGTAATAATCCCGCTTACGGTTTCCTGCTTCTCACAGGCTACCTCTAGCTCTATCCAAGCTTGGGCCCTTTTTGCTTTTTCCCTTGACAACCGAGTTTCTCCATAGCCGTCTTCAACGGTATCGAGCGCAACATCAACCTGATCACCAATCTTGATTTCAACCTGGCCTTCTTCATTTTTAAATTGGTCCACTGGAATAATCCCTTCCGACTTCAACCCAGCGTTCACCACTACGAAATCGGAGCCTACGGTCACCACTTCACCTTTCACAATGGTGCCTGGACGCATCCTTGCTTCAATTTCACTCTTCTCGAATAATTCTGCAAAACTTTCTGACATATTAGTTGTCTTAAAACCTGTATTTTTGTTAATGCTGTAATTTACCGAATCTAGTCTCTATTAGCTTCTCCGCTAAACTTACGACCTCATCGAGCCCTAGACCGGTGGTATCCAAGATCTCCGCGTCTTTAGCGGGCCTCATCGGTGATTCCTCTCTTTTCGAATCTCTATTATCTCTTTCAGCGATCTCTTGGGAGAGTCGCGCGAGTCTAGCAGTTATTCCTTTTTCCTTCAACTGCTTAAGTCTTCTAAGCGACCTCTCTTCGATGCTTGCGGTAAGGAAAATCTTCAGAGCTGCATCCGGGAAGACAGTAGTTCCCATGTCTCTCCCATCAGCGATTAAACCAGGGCTTTTTAAAAAATCTCTTTGCTTTTGCAGGAGAACCGCTCTAATCGATGCAGAAGCTGCCAATTTAGAAGCCAGGGTACCTATATCTTCTGTCCTTATGAGGTTTGAGATATCTTGCCCGTTTAGTAAAACCGAGCTTTGGAGACCGTCATCCAGAAACTCTACGTTTATTGACCGAGCTACTTCGAGGAGTCCTTTCTCATCTTGACTAGAAACATCTCTCTCTGAAACGCTGAAAGCGAGCGCTCTGTACAAAGCGCCGGAATCTAACATAAACCAACCTAGCATTCGTTTTAGCCGTAATGAAAGACTTCCCTTTCCAGTCCCTCCAGGCCCATCTATCGTGATAACAGGAATCATCTTATGTCCATGTCAATCTTAGCCCCAATGTTTCGGCTACATCAAAAAAATTTGGAAAGGAAGTATCAATTTCAGCTGCATTATCAATAGTGATAACACCCTCAGCTCTGAGAGATGCTACAGCGAACGCCATAGCTACTCGGTGATCCCCCTCAGCATCAATTTCACCAGATTTGAAGTCGCCACCTGATATCGTCAACCCATCCTTGAATAACTCTACACTTATCCCCAATCTTCTGAGATTTGTTGCCATGCTTACCAGTCGATTACTTTCTTTATGTCGCAATTCCTCTGCACCCGTGAGTTGAGTTTCCCCACGAGCACAAGCCGCCGCAACAAACAAGATCGGGAATTCATCAATAGCAGATGCCACCAATTTTTCATTAATAACTATTCCATTGAGCATGGAAGGGAATGCGAGAATATCTGCAACAGGTTCGTTACCCAAAACTCTTTTATTTTCAATATGAATTTTAGCACCCATCTCCTTCAAAATAGTGATAGCTCCGTCTCTGGTCGGATTAAGTCCCACACCTTTAATTTTAACTCCACCAGACCGGGCAATAATCGCAGCCACGATGAAAAATGCAGCAGATGACAAGTCCCCAGGGATTTCTAAATCAACTGGGTACAACTCTCTACAGCCTTGAATTTTAATTTCTTTATCCTCCACACGGAGGTCAACGCCAAATTGAGCAAGCATCCTTTCAGTGTGATCTCTAGTTCTTGTCGGTTCCCTTAAAACAGAAGTTCCGTTGGCAAAAAGGCTAGCAAAAATCACAGCTGACTTAACCTGAGCACTGGCGACAGGCAAAGTATATTCGATCGCCTCTAATCTTTTCGAACTAATAATATCGATAGGAGGAAAATCCTCTTCTCTTAGATTTATGATAGCCCCCATTTTTCTTAGAGGAGTAGCTATTCTTTCCATGGGCCTTCTTCTAAGAGACTCATCTCCATCCAATCTAGCCGACAAATTAAGGCCAGCCAATATTCCTGTAATGAGCCTAATAGAGGTTCCAGAATTTTGTAAATTTATGGTTCTTCTCGGGTGTTCTAGATGACACCCTCTACCCTTTATAAGAAAACTGAATTGAGAATCAAACTCAAATTCCACACCCATAGACTTAAACGCCTGGATAGTTGCCTTTACGTCATCACCCATCAAACAATTCGCTATTCTAGACACCCCTTTTGCTAATGCTCCACACATGACCGCCCTGTGGGATATGGATTTATCTCCTGGCATGACTACTTCGCCACTTATAACATCCCCTCCTTTTGCAAAAAACTTCTTTTTAAGCATTATTTGCATCCGGAATAATAAGAGTATCCCGAGCTTGCTTGGCTCTTTTTATGAGATCTAAAATACGATTACCGTCCATCACTTCTAAGGCGCTTATAAATTCGGTGAATTTGGTTTGATATTGCGAGCAAGCACTGAGTATTTCCTCTCTATTAGCAAGTATTATATCCACCCAAATTTCTGGATCACTCGAGGCAATTCTAGTCGTATCTCTGAATCCGCCCCCCACCATCGATTCTAATTTATCCACACCACTTTCATCCTGTACTAAATTCATGAGAACATAAGCTAGAATGTGAGGCAAATGGGAAGTTGTAGCCAGATTTTGATCATGTTCCGTGTGAGATAGAAAAGAAACACGTGCACCAGCTGCTCTCCACATATCCTCAACAAGACTAATAGCACTGGAATCCGTTTTCTGACTTGGAGTCAACAAAACATTATGGTTAAGAAAGAGTTCCGCAAAAGCGGACTTTGCTCCCTTTGCTTCTGAACCCGCAATCGGGTGTCCAGGTACAAAGCGACAAAATGAGGCACCCAATTGCTCCTCCGCGTCTTTCACAATGCCACCTTTGACGCTTCCAACATCTGTCAGGATAGTTGTTTCAGATAGAATCGGTCTTAGTTCTGCAAAAAGAGGTCGAGTTGCGCTCAAGGGAGCGGCCAAAACAATCAGATCCGCTTCCGCCACAGCATCAGAAAGATTTACAACTATTTCATCAACTATCCTTAGATCTCTAGCTATATTTAGGTTAACTTCGCTTCTTCCAACTCCTATTATATTCCGAGCGAACTTCGCCTTTTTTAATGCCAGCGCTAGAGAACCACCTATCAGACCAACACCCACGATTACTAAACGATTTATCAAAAGCTAGCCTATATATTTTCAATTAACAGAAATTGGATAACTTCCAAGAACCTTAAATATGCGACATTTGGCCCTCATTTTTGAAATTGCCTCACTAACCACCGGATCGTAGAAGTGACCGAGAAAGTCAACGAAAAACGTGTAGTCCCAGAGGCCTTCACCAGACGGCTTTGACTCAATTCTGGACATGCTGATATCTGCATTTGCCAAAATACCCAAAACACCGTAGAGAGACCCCGCTTCGTCAGAAGCGCTAAACATAATTGACGTTCTGTCAGAACCTGAGGTGTTTGGAACCTCACGCCCAAGCACTATAAATCGAGTCGAATTCCTCACAGAGTCCTCAATATTCTTCGCTAATACTTCCAACCCATATATCTTCGCAGCTTCCGCACCAGCAATGGCTGCAACCTGGGAGTCACCTTTTGCTTTTGTCGCGGCGAGAGCGTTACTACTTGTCCTAATTAGCTCCACACTACCCAGGTTTTCTCTTAACCAGGAAGAACATTGCATTAAAGCTTGCTCGTGTGCGAAAACTTTAGTTATTTGCGATAAATCTTTACCCTTGCTTAATAGTTGATGTCTAATCGGGATGGTTACTTCGCCAATTATTTTAACATTGCCAGCACTTAGGGAATCTAGGGTTTGATTTACAGACCCTCCCACAGAATTCTCAATAGGAACAACACCATAATCACTTATTCCCCCCTCCACATGTCTAAACACTTGGGAAATTTCGTGACAAGGAATACCTTCCGGAAAGGAGCCAAAATGTTTCCGCATTGCCCCGTGAGTATAAGTTCCCTCAGGGCCAAGGTAGGCTACACTGAGGGCCTTCTCACACGAAAGACAAGCCGATATTACTTCACGCATTAAGTGAACCAAACTTTCATCGGTCAAGGGACCCTTATTCGCCCCCTTGAGTCGCCTCATTATTTTGGCCTCTCTATCGGGACGGTAATATTCGACCTCACTGCCAGAATCCTTCTTTAGCCGCCCCACTTCTTGGGTTAAAGCAGCCCTTTCGCTGAGTAGATTCAACAGCGTATCGTCTATTTTGTCGATTTCATCCCTTAGAGAACTTAACTGGTTTTCTTTTACCATAGCAAAATCTTCACTACACCACTCGATTACAGCAATGATAGTTCTAGCTCGAGAGCAATCATTGTTGGTCGACCAAATCATCTACTATCGGCTGCAAACCTACGACCTGCTCGGAATCATCCCTGAACTTTTGAAGGCGAATTCCTTGGGTATTACGACCAATAATTGATATCCCAGAGACTGCCTGCCTCACCAGTGTTCCTCTATCTGTTATTAGCATTATCTCATGTTGTTCTTTGACTGAAACCGCTCCAATGACTTTCCCATTTCTTTTGTTAGTTTGGATCGCAATCACACCCTTACCACCTCTTCCTCTAACAGGGAACTCATCATACTTTGTACGCTTCCCATAACCGTTTTCAGTAACCGTAAGTATTGTTTCCTCGCCAGCTAGAGATATCAAAGCTATCGCCTCAGCATCGTTATCCATTGCTATACCCCTAACACCTCTGGCTGCACGACCCATCTCTCTTACCCGCTCTTCAGAAAATCTGATGGCTTTACCATTTGAACTCACTAACATGAGATCATTGGAACCATCGGTAAGAATTGCTCCTATGAGACGATCGCCATCAGCAAGTTTGACTGCAATTATCCCAGACGGACGCGGCCTCGAGAAATTCCTTAAGGCGGTTTTCTTAATGATTCCATTTGCTGTAGCCATCACGATATAAAGGTTAGAGTCAAATTCCTTGACTGGAGACACCACAGTTATTCTTTCCCCCTCTTCCAACGGCAAAAGGTTCACTAGAGGCCTA
>MDTD01007174.1_pt1 | contig 11148 bp, 8 predicted proteins | sample 811221 | NCBI WGS metagenome assembly MDTD01 (sample SAMN05326646, study PRJNA326480) | marine metagenome | isolation source: seawater | place: Pacific Ocean: South West | collected 2011
CTTGTAGAATAGAATTTATTACTGCTATAATACTATTGGAGGCTAGAGGTGGGTGCTGCTTGAACCCGACCAGATCTTAACAGAGGCAGTCGTAGAGACAGTAATTCAGGTTCTAGTCTCCTAAAAAAATGAATAACAACTCAAAAGTTTTGGCATTAAAGTATAGACCACAATCGTTTGACGATTTGATAGGTCACAAAGTTTTAGCTGAAACAATTTTGAATTCAATAAGAAGTAACAAAATACCTAATGCCTATTTATTTACTGGGATAAGGGGTATTGGAAAAACAACTACTGCTCGGATTGTTGCAAAAACCTTAAATTGTTTAAATGGTTTAAATAATCTGTGTAAAAATAATTTATGTGAAAATTGTGAAGCTATAACAAACTCAAGACATATTGATGTATTAGAAATGGATGCTGCAAGCAAAACAGGAGTTGATGATGTAAGAGATTTAATAGAATTTTCTAGATATGGACCCACTTCGTCAAAATATAAAATTTTTATCATTGATGAAGTTCACATGCTCAGCAAACAAGCTTTCAATGCTTTACTTAAAACTTTAGAAGAACCACCAGAATATTTAAAGTTTATTTTTGCCACAACAGAAATTAAAAAAATACCAGTGACCGTAGTTTCAAGATGTCAAAGATTTGATTTATCTAGAGTAAAATCTACAGAATTATTAGAATTTCTTACAGTTATAAAAGATAAGGAAAAAGGAAAAGTTTCACAAGAAGCTTTAAAGTTAATCGTTAAAATTTCTGAAGGATCGGTAAGAGACGCGCTATCTTTGCTAGATAGAGCTTTAATAACTTTAGAAGAAAATCAAGAGCTAGATTTAAATCTTGCACAAAAAATTTTTGGTTATTTTGATAAATCACAATTGATAGAAATTATAAAATTAATACTTGGGGGAGAGGAAAAAAAAGTTTTAAGTTTATATAGAAACATTTACGATCAAGGTATTGAACCAAAAGTTTTTATCAATGATTTCTTAGAAGTACTTTACTATTTTAAAAATATTGGCTCTTTGTCCTTAGAGAGTACAAATTTTTCTCTTAATGATGAAGAATTTCTTAAGATACAAGAATTATCAAAAGCAGTGGATAACGGTGTATTACTTTTATATTGGCAATTTACTCTTAAAACTTTAGAGGAACTCGACTTAGTTTCTAATCAAAATTTATCAGTTGAAATGTTTTTAATGAGATTGATGTATTTAAATCAAAATAAATCTCAACACGAAACCAGTGAAGAGTTTTCTTTAGCAAATATAAAAGAGGATAAAAGAACTTTAGATTATAATAATGATACCATCGATCAAATTAAAAATATTAGGCAGGAAAAAAAACCGAATATTGATACCCAAAAAGATATAAAAGCAGAAAAAAATATTATCATCGATACTTTTGAGCAACTTTTAAAAACTTGTAATGATAAAAAAGAAATTAAATTGAAGTACGAGCTTGAAAAAAATGTAAATTTAGTAAGTTTTAAAAATAATAGAATAGAGATATCATTTAATGATAATCTAGATAAAAATTTTGTAAAAGATCTTTCATTAAAATTATTTGAGTGGACTAAGGTGAGATGGATAATAACTTTCAGTAAAATTCAAGGAGAAAAATCATTTAAAGAAAAAAAAATAAGTATAAAAAACTCAATGATGAATAAAGCAAGAGAGAGTCAATTGTATAAATCTGTTTTAGAAAAATTGGATGATGCTGACTTGTTAGATATTAAAGAGAAAAATAAAAATGGAGAAGATTAAATGACAGATTTTAATAAAATATTAGATAAAGCCAGAGAGCTTGAAAGCAAAATGAAAGAAAGCCAAAAAAAACTTAAGAATATAAATGCTGAGGGTGTATCTGGTTCTAACTCGGTAAAGATAATTTTGGATGGTGAAGGAGAGATGAAAAAAATTGAACTATCTAATGAAATATTGAAAGAAGAAAAAACAATCTTGGAGGACTTAATTGTTGCTGCTCACAATAATGCAAAAATTCAACTTAAAAATAAAACAACAGAAGAAATATCAAAGGCAACTAATGAACTTGGAATTCCAGGTTTTAAATGGCCACTATAAATATTATGAAGAGTATAGATGAGATTGAAGATTTAATTAAACTAATCTCAAAACTTCCAGGACTTGGTCCTAAATCTGCAAAAAGGATTGTTCTTAAATTAATAAATAATAGGGATGAACTAGTTAAACCCATGGCAAATGTTTTAGTTAAAGTTTACAAAAATGTAGCAAGATGTAATTCTTGTGGAACTTTAAAATCTAATTCTAATGGCTGTTTAAATTGTGAAAAAACAAATGAAAAATATGATAAAATATGTGTAGTTGAAGATATAGCTGATCAATGGTCAATTGAAAATTCTAATATTTTTCAAGGTTACTTTCATATTCTTGGTGGAACTATTTCATCTGTAGGACAAAGAAAAGAAGATCTATTAATTAATTCTTTAGTAGAAAGGGTAAAAAAGGAAAATATTAAAGAAGTTATTATTGCAACTAGTGCAACAGTTGAGGGTCAAACTACTGCATATTATATTCAAGACAGTCTTAAAAACTCAAGTGCTAAAGTTACAAAATTAGCACAAGGTTTACCAGTAGGAGGGGAAATAGAGAGTTTAGATGATGGCACTTTGTTCTCCGCATTTAAAAATAGGTCTAAGCTAAATTTAAGTTCCTAGTGCCTTTTTTTTAAGTCTATTTTTATGTAAAAGAGGCTCAGTGTATCCCGAGGGCTGTTGTTTGCCTTTAAAGATAAGATCACACGCGGTCTGAAATGCTAGCGAATTTTCAAAATTATCGCTCATTTTTGTATAGTTTTTGTCTAAAGCATTTTGCTCATCAACAATTTTAGCCATTTCTTTCATGATTTCCATCACCTGAATTTTTGTTGTGACACCGTGATAAACCCAATTTGCTATATGTTGGGAAGATATTCTTAGTGTAGCTCTGTCCTCCATTAGACCAATGTTATTAATATCTGGGACTTTTGAACATCCAATTCCTTGATCTATCCATCTTACAACATAACCTAATAAGGTTTGTGCAGAATTTGAAATTTCTTCGTTAATTTCGCTAACAGACCAGTTTGGTCGATTTGCGATAGGAATATTTAAAAGATCATCGAGTTTAGCAGAGTTTCTATTAGATATTTTCTTTTGAACTTCGAATATATCTATAATGTGATAATGCAACGCGTGAAGAGATGCAGCAGTTGGCGAGGGAACCCAAGCACAATTAGCTCCAGATTTTAAATGATTAATTTTTTCATTCATCATTTCTTTCATTTTATCTGGCATTGCCCACATCCCTTTTCCAATTTGAGCCTTACCTGAAAAACCACATTTTAAACCTATGTCTACATTATTATTTTCATAGGCTGTGATCCATTTAGAACTTTTCATATCACCTTTTTTAATCATCGGCCCAGCCTCCATAGAAGTGTGCATTTCATCACCAGTTCTGTCTAAAAAACCGGTATTAATAAAAAAGACTCTATTTTTTAAGGTTCTAATACACTCTTTCAGATTTGCTGAGGTTCTTCTTTCTTCATCCATAATTCCAATTTTACATGTATACTTTTCGAGTCCTAATAATTCTTCAACTTTTGAAAAAATCAAATTAGTAAAAGAGGTTTCATCTGGACCATGCATTTTCGGTTTTACTATGTAGATAGATCCTTTTCTTGAGTTTTTCCTTTTTTTGATATCATTGATAGCTGCGAGGGTTGTTAAGAAGGCATCCATTATTCCCTCTGGAATTTCATTTCCATCTTTAAGGATTATTGCTGGATTTGTCATTAAATGACCGACATTTCTTATTAGAAGCAAACTTCTACCGTGAAGTTTTAGTTTTTCACCATTTTTCGATATGTAACTTCGATCTGGGTTAAGTTTTCGTTCAAGCGTTTTTCCATTTTTTTCAAATTGAACTTTTAAATCACCTTTCATAAGCCCTAACCAATTTCTGTAGCAAGTAATTTTGTCCTCAGCATCAACTGCAGCAACACTATCCTCGTTATCACAAATTGTAGAAACTGCAGATTCAATAATTACATCACTAATACCAGCAATATCATGAGCAGCACTAAATGCACGTGGATTTATAATTATCTCAAAATGAAGTTTATTATTTTTTAAAATTATTGCTGAGGGTTTAATGGAGTCTCCTCTATATCCTATAAATTTATTTTTATCTTTGAGATTATACTCGTAATCATCTTTCAAAATTACTAAATCTTCATTAACAACTTTGAGTCCTGCAATATTTTTCCAACTTGTACCATCAATCGGAATATATTTATCAAAAAATTCTCTAACATATTTAATAACCTCTTGTCCTCTTTGTGGATCATATCTTTCACTACCTCCTTCTTCAGACTCTATTATGTTTGTTCCATATAAACTGTCATACAAACTAACCCATCTAGCATTTGCCGCATTTAAAGTATATCTTGCATTCATTACTGGAACCACTAATTGAGGTCCAGCTAATGAAGTAATTTCATCATCAACATTTTTAGTTTCAATAGTAAAATCAGGACCCTCGTCTTTTAAATATCCAATGCTTTTAAGAAATTTTTTATATTCATTAATCTCGATTTTGTTGCCTTTATTCTTGATATGCCAATCATCAATTTTTTTTTGCAATTTATCTCTAGTTTCTATTAATTCACGATTTTTAGGAGTCAATTCATGTACTGCTTTATCAAAACCCAACCAAAATTTTTCCTGATTGATTTTTACCTCTTTTAACAACTCATCGTTTATAAAATTATACAATTCGTTTGTTACTTTAAGATTATGTATTTGAGTGTAATTAAACTTCATAATGTATTTTGTAAAACTCTGATAATATTAAGTCAAATATAATTTAGTAGCATTGACATTTAATAAATATTATCAATATTTGTAAGATATAGTGTTATTATGAAAAACTATTTGTATTTTGAAACGGAACTTAAAAAGCTTGAGACTGAGATGGAAGAACTTAAAGATCCGTTTGATCAAAGTGGTTTATCAGAGGTTGATACAAAAAAAATTTCTCAAACACAAAATGAAATTGATAAAAAATTAAAAGAAATTTATTCAAATCTAGACCCATGGCAAACTACTCTTGTTGCAAGACACGAGGATAGACCAAAATCAAAATTTCTTATAGAAAATTTATTTGAGGATTTTATTCCATTATCTGGTGATAGGAACTATGGAGAGGATAAATCAGTTTTATCAGGTTTTGCAAAATTTAATGAGCAATCAGTTTTAGTTATTGGTCAAGAAAAAGGTGAAGATTTAGATAGTAGAATTAAAAGAAATTTTGGAATGATGAGGCCAGAAGGTTACAGAAAAACAATAAGATTAATGAAATTAGCTGAAAAATTCGATATTCCAATTATTTCATTTATAGATACTCCAGGAGCTTATCCAGGAGTAGGTGCTGAAGAACGTGGTCAGGCCGAGGCAATTGCTAAATCAATAGAGTGCTGCATGAGTTTAAAAGTTCCTACTATTGCCATTATAGTGGGCGAAGGAGGTTCTGGAGGAGCGATTGCATTAGCTTCCTCTAATAAAGTTCTTATGTTAGAGAATGCGATTTATTCAGTTATTTCTCCAGAGGGATGTGCAACTATACTTTGGAGAGATCCAAAAAAAATGCTAGATGCTGCAAAAGCGATGAAACTTTCAGCGAAAGATTTATTGGAATTACAAATTATTGACGAGATAATAAAAGAACCTGTAGGTGGAGCACACAGAGATAGAAATTTAATGTTAAATAATTTAAAGAATTCGATCAATCAAAATTTAGAGCAATTCAAGACAATGACGCCTGGTGAAATTTTTGAGGACAGAAAAAATAAGTTTTTGAGAATTGGAAGAACAAAAGGTTTTATAAGTAACTTAGAAGATTTAAGTTCTTTGAAACCTAGTAAAAACAATTTTATTAAATTTTTTGAGAATAAAAAAATTTTGTTAATTTCTGCATCAATTATATCAATTTTGATATTATTGTTTTTTTATTTATAGAGAACCACAACAATATTTGTATTTTTTTCCAGAGCCGCAGAAGCAGGGTTCATTTCTTCCAATTTTTCTCTCTGGAGTTTTAGGATTTAATTTTTTTAAATTGTCATTAACTAAAGGCTCTTTATTTATAGACTCTACAATTTTAAGATTAATCAAAATTGTTATAAAATCTGACTTTAATTTATTTAATAGATTTTCAAATAAATCAAACGCTTCCTTCTTATATTCGATCAAAGGATCTCTTTGACCATATGATCTGAGCCCTATAACCTGTCTTAATTGCTCTAAGTATTGGATGTGAGATTTCCAATTTATATCAATTGTTTGTAAAAAAATACGTTTTTCTAACTCTTTGGACTGATCTTCACCAACTACACTCGATCTTTCTTCTCTTGCTTTATTAAACTTATCAATTATTGAATTTGTTAATGAATTTTCACTAAGTGATGTTAAATTTTTAAATTCTTTCTCATTAAAATTTTTACCTAAAATAGTTCTAATTTTATTTTCAAATTCACTGTTATTAGGATTAGAAGTTTTTTTTGCTTTAAGTTTTATCAAATCATCTATTATTTCCTTCAAAAAATTATTTGAATATTCAAATATCTTTGAGCTGTTCATAGCCTCTTTTCTTTGAGCAAAAATTACGTATCTTTGATCATTTAAAACATTGTCAAATTTAATGAGAGTTTTTCTTATATCAAAGTTTCTAGCTTCAACTTTTTGTTGTGCTCTCTCTAACGCTTTATTTATCCATGGATGATCAATACTTTCACCATCTTTAAGTCCTAGTTTTTGTAAAATATTATTCATTGACTCAGAGCCAAAAATCCTCATTAAATCATCTTCAAGACTTACATAAAAAATTGAACTTCCTTCATCACCTTGACGCCCTGATCTACCTCTTGCTTGATTGTCAACTCTCCTTGACTCCATTCTTTCAGTTCCAATTACAAATAAACCACCTAAAGATTTTATCTTAGATTTATTTTCATTTAACTTTTCTTTTGGCAATGAGCCTTTTTTACCCCCTAGCTGTATATCAACTCCTCTTCCAGAAATACTAGTTGTAATTATTACTGAACCTTCTTTTCCAGCATTGGCAATTATTTCTGCCTCATTTTCGTGGTTTTTTGCATTGAGAACTTCATGTTTTATATTTTCTTTTTTTAAAAGCTTTGAATAAATCTCAGACTTATTTATACTTGAAGTAAATATTAAAAGTGGTTGTCCCTTCCTATTAATTTCAATTATTTTATTTAAGATTGTATCATTTTTTTCTTTTTCAGTTCTAAAAATTTGGTCATTAAAATCTTTTCTTATCATTTTATTATTAGTTGGAATAACAACAACTTGTAAACTATATATTTCAAAAAATTCTTCAGACTCTGTAGCTGCTGTTCCTGTACAGCCAGATATCTTCTCATAAAGTTTAAAATAGTTTTGATAAGTGATTGATGCTAATGTTTGATTTTCTGATTGTATATTCAAATTTTCTTTTGCTTCTAATGCTTGATGAAGTCCATCGCCAAACCTTCTCCCTTCAAGAATTCTTCCTGTTAATTCATCAATTATCTTAAGTTCATTTTCTTGAATTATATAGTCTCTTCCATTTTCAAATAAATGATTTGCTCGCAATGCCTGATTTACATGATGAACTAAATCTAAATTTTCTGGATCATAAAAGTTATTATTCTTAAGAATACCAATTTTTTGTAAAAGTGCCTCAATGTTGTTAATACCATCATTTGTAAGTAGAATATTTTTTTCTTTTTCATCAATTTCAAAATCTTTTTTATTTAATTTTTGTACAATTTTATTTACCGAGAGATATTTATTTGTTTTATCTTCTGCTGCGCCAGAAATTACTAATGGTGTTCTAGCCTCATCAATTAAACATGAGTCAATTTCGTCTACTATTGAAAAAAAATGAGATCTCTGAACCATTTCATTTTTTGAAAATTTCATGTTATCTCTTAAATAGTCAAATCCAAGTTCGCTGTTAGTTGCATATGTGATATCATAATTATAATTTTTTTTTCTTTCATGATCATTTTGATCATTACTGATATATCCTGCGTTTAGACCTAAAAAATTATAAATTTCACCCATTTCTTGAGAATCTCTTTTTGCCAAATAATCATTTACTGTAACAATATGAACTCCTTTTTCATGCAATGCATTTAAGTAAGCAGCGAGAGTAATTGTTAAGGTTTTTCCCTCCCCAGTTTTCATTTCCGCAATTTTAGATTCGTGTAAAACGATACCACCTATTAGTTGGACGTCAAAATGTCTTTCGCTTCTAACTCTTTTAGACGCTTCTCTCACTAATGCAAAAGCTTCCGGCAATATCTCATCAGAAGTTTTTCCATTTTTTAATAATTGTTTTAATTCTAAAGTTTTTTTTGGGAAATCTTCGTCACTTAGTAGTTTTGTATTTTTTTCTAGATTGTTAATTTTTTCAACAATTTTACCCAATCGGTCTAATTCTCTTTGATTACTAGATTTAATCAATTTTGAGAAAATATTTAAGGGATTAAACATTAGTTTTTGATTTATTATTTACTTATATCCTTTAATATAATTATTAAATATTTTTTTTAAATATATGGGAATAAATTTAAGTAATTTTTTGTCCTCTAAATCTAAAAACAAGAGAATGATGGAGTTTCAGGATTTAGATCATGTGGATGGTGTATCTATTTCTTCTATAAGCGCTGATTTATACACAAATCCAAGAGATGACCTTGTTATGTTTTATTTCAGAGAAGGAGCTAATTTTGCTTCGGTTTATACTCAATCAAAAATAGTATCAGAAAATATAAAATGGAATTTGAATCAAAAATCAAAAAAAATTTCATCGCTAATAATAAATACTAGAAATGCAAACTGCTTTACTGGGAAACAAGGATATAAGGCATTAGAAAGGATTGCAGAATTAACATCACAAAAATTAACAGAAAAACAAAAAGAAGATGAGGAACAGCCCAGAAAAATAAAATCAAAAGAAATTATGTTTGGTTGTACAGGCACAATAGGGGAAATTTTTCCTGAAGAAAAGATAATAAGCAAACTACCACAACTCATCAAAAATATAAAATATACTCAAAATAAATATATATGGATGAAAGCAGCATTAGGTATTATGACAACTGATACTCAACCCAAAATGGCAATGGAGGAATGTTATATTGGAAATAGCACAGTAAAAATTTTTGGTATTGCTAAAGGATCTGGAATGGTTCAACCTAACATGGCAACAACATTAGGTTATATTTTCACTGATGCAAATTTAGATAATAACATTTTGAAAAAACTTTTGAAAAAAAACATAACAACAACTTTTAATGCAATAAGCTGTGATGGGGACACAAGTACTAATGATATGGTCACAATATTTTCTACAGGAAAAGCAAAGCATTTAAAAATTGGAAATTTTAGTGATGAAAAAATAAAAGATTTTGATATAGCCTTAAATAAAGTTTTATTAAATTTAGCCAAAAGGGTTGTTGCTGATGGTGAAGGGGCTTCAAAATTTATTACTGTTAAGGTACAAAATTGTAAAGATGAGAATGATGCAAAAAAAATTGCTTTCTCAATATGTAATTCTCCTTTAATAAAAACTGCAGTGACAGGTCAGGATCCTAATTGGGGTCGTATCATTATGGCTATTGGAAAAGCAGGGGTAACGCTTAATATGGATAAGTTAATAATCAAGCTTGGAGAAATTTCAATTATTCAAAATGGAAAAATAAACGAAAATTATAAAGAGTCTGAGGCGTATGAATATATGAAAAATGACAATATAGATATCGAGGTTGATATTTTTACTGGCACAAAAAAATTTACTGCTTTTACAATGGATTTAACAAAAAAATATATTGAAATAAACTCAGATTATAGAAGTTGATAGACATTGATTTTTTAAAAAGAGTAATTACTTATTGGCACTAATGATAAAATATAGACTTATATGCAAAAAATGTAATTTAATTTTTGATAGTTGGTTTGCTTCATCTAAAGAATATGAAAGATTAAAAAAAAAGAATTTTTTAAATTGCCATAGCTGCGATTCAAAAAAAATTGAAAAAACATTAATGGCGCCAAAGCTTTTGAGTAAAGCTAAAAAAAATAAAAATAATGAGGCAAGATTAAATTTTAAACAAATAAATAAAAAATTGAAAGATTACCAAAAATTTATAAAAAGTAATTTTGAATATGTTGGTCAAAACTTTGCATACGAAGCAAGATCAATACATTATAATAAAAAAAAGAGAGAGAAAGGGATTTATGGCACAGCCTCCAAAAAAGAAGTTAAAGAATTGAGAGATGAAGGTATTGAGACTGAAATTATTCCTTGGGTTGAAGATAAAAGTAATTAATTTTTTATAAATTTAGCAATATAGTTTATTGACTTATCTGAACTTAGAGACCATTCATCTTTTAAAATGTTAAATTTCATCCCATCTAAAGTATCTAATTCTAGATTATGTTTTTTTAATAAAGATACCAGTTGCTCAGGTTTTACAAATTTTTCCCATTCGTGAGTTCCTATTGGAAGCCAGCGCAAAATATATTCTGCACCAATAATTGCAAAGAGATAAGATTTTAAGGTTTTATTTAACGTGGCTATAAACATTAGACCGTTTTTTTTAAGATGACTAGAACAAGATTTTACAAAAAAATCTATATCTTCAACATGTTCTATAATTTCCATGTTTAAAATTACGTCATATTTTATCTCTGATTTCAAATTTTCTGGAGATGTGCATTGGTAATTAATTTTAAGATTATTTTTTTTTGCGTGTAGTTTCGCAACACTAATATTTTTGTCTGAAGCATCGATGCCAGTAATTTCTGCTCCAAGCCTTCTCATCGGCTCAGTTAAAAGTCCGCCCCCACAACCAATATCTAAAATTTTTATATTTTTGAGCGGGTTTTTATTATTTTCAAGCTTTAACGTTTTGACTATATTTTCTTTAATGTAAGAAATTCTTATTGGATTAAATTTATGCAATGGTTTAAATTTACCTTCAGGATCCCACCATTCTTCTGCAATTTTTGAAAATTTCTCTATTTCTTTTTTATTAATTGTGTTA
>MDTD01034141.1_pt1 | contig 11148 bp, 14 predicted proteins | sample 811221 | NCBI WGS metagenome assembly MDTD01 (sample SAMN05326646, study PRJNA326480) | marine metagenome | isolation source: seawater | place: Pacific Ocean: South West | collected 2011
GAATTAACAAAATCAAAATCAAAAATTATTAAGAAAAATTTACCACTTGATGACCCAATGAGAAGAAAACCAGATATTTCAGAGGCCAAAGATGCCATTGATTGGGAGCCGACTACAGATCTCCAAGATGGTCTTGAACAGACCATTGAATATTTTAAGAATAAATTAAAGTAATTATGTCTCAAACTAATCCAGTAATTCTTCTAGTCAGAAATGATAAAATGGGGGATGTAATTCTTTGTATGCCAGCAATTTCTTGGTTAAAAAAAAATCTACCAAACGCTAAAATAATCTGGCTAGTAAAAAAAGAGTTAAGAGACTTAGCCATGCTTTGTAGTCATGTTGATGATGTTTTATGTGATAACAGTTTTAAATCTTTGAAAAATAATATCAACTCTTATCAGTTTGATGCCGCAATAACATTCTTCTCAACCTTCAAGATAGGGTACCTAATTAAAAACGCGAATATCCCTGTCAGATTAGCGCCTAAAACAAAAATAGCACAATTATTTTATAATTATAAAGTGATACAAAAGCGATCTAAGTCACAAAAACCTGAATATGAATATAATACTGAGTTAGTCAGTGAGCTATTTAATATTCTTAAAGTTGATAATATTTTAGATATTGACGAACCACCTTATATAAAATTAGATGACGTAAAAAGTGAGCAATTTAAGAAGGATTTTATTAGTGATTACAAAATAAATCCTGAGAAAAAGATTATTTTTATTCATCCTGGAACTGGGGGATCTTCTAATACACTTTCAATTGAAGACTTCTCAAAGATTTGTATTGGATTAAGGAGTTTTGATAATTATAATTTTATTATACATCATTCAGTAGACGAGAAAGAGGTAGTAAATGGAATATTTTCAAAGCTTCCAAAGAATGTTTTAGCAATAAAAATAAAACCTACAAAAGATAAAATTCAAATGGTCAAAAATATATCAGTTTGTGATGTTTTTATTTCTGGATCAACTGGACCACTACATATTGCTGGGGCTCTAAACAAAAAAACTGTGGGCTTTTATCCTTCTAAAATATCTTCGACTAGCTTGAGATGGCAAACTATAAATGATTTTAGTAAGAGATTAGATTTTGAAGATTTAGGTAAAGCAAGAGCTGTTATTAGCGTTGAACTCAACAAAGTCATACTCGAGATTCAGAAACATATCGATAAATTAGAGATAGTTTAAGGCTATATCAAAGGTTTCTTTTGCACTAATTGATCTCAAACAGTTTAGATGTGACAATGGACACTCTCTCTTAAAACATGGACTACAGCTTAAATCCTTATATATGACCTCGCCTCCATCTTCTGATATTAAAGGGGGAGTATATTCTGGTGATGATGAACCATAAATAGCGATTATCTTTGAATCTACTGATCCTGCGATATGCATTAATCCTGAATCATTGGAGATTGCTAAATTAGATATTGATAATAAGTATGCAACATCTAATAATGTCGTCTGACCAATCAAAGATCTCACATCATTTAATCCATCTTCGCCAGATAGAGACTTTTCAAAATCAGTATCTTTTCCAAGAAAGAAGACAGAAAAATTTTTTTCACTAAACAATCTTGCAAGCGATAACCAATGCTCTACTGGCCATTTTTTTGCACTGCCATACTCCGCATCCGGACAAAGCATGATTATTTTCTGATTGCTTTTAATTCGGAATTTTTCAAGTATAGATTTCTGATAATGAGTTGAAATTTTTAATTTAGGCTGAATTTGAGAATGATATTGACAATTAGCAAGATGCAAATACCTCTCGACCATCGTTCTTTCATGTTTTCTATATTTATACTTTTTTGTAAGTAGTATTTGTCTAAATTCAGTTGTATAACCAATTCTGTTTGGAATTCCAGCCAACCATGGCACTAGAGCAGATTTAAAACTATTGGGTAGGATATATGCATCTGTGTATTGATTTTTTTTAATCTCTCTTACTAGATTTAATCTGTCCAATAGACCAAAGTTACCATGTTTGATATCGAGAAAAATTTTTTTGTTTATTTGTGGAATCAGATTAACCAATTCACTTATATATGGCCTAGCAATTACGTCGATATTACAATTATTATTGATACGTTTGAGTTCAAATAAAAGTGATTGCGACATTATAGTGTCACCAATCCACGAGGGCAAGATTACTAAAATATTTGAAGTTGTTTTCATTTATGACTCTCTAGCCATCTAACATATTTGTCCACACCCTCCTCTAATGACGTAAAATCATCGCTATATCCGGAATTTATTAAATTGCTCATGTCTGCTTGAGTATACGCCTGATATTGTTCTTTCAAGCCATCAGGAAAATCAATGTACTCTACATGTCCTTTTTTTAGGACAGATATTACGTTTTTTGCCACATCATTAAAACTTCTACTCTTTCCTGTCCCCACATTAAAAATTCCAGATACTTTATTTTGCATTAGCCATTTCTTTACTTTGACAGTATCTTCAACGTGGATAAAATCTCTTCTTTGTTCTCCATTATCGTAACCATGACTACCCTTAAATAACTTAATTTGGCTGTACTGCTCAAGTTGATAGAAAAAACTATACATCACACTAAACATACCTTCTTTATGTGCTTCTCTAGGTCCATAAACGTTAAAATATCTTAAGCCTGATACCTGAGATTTTATCTTGGCAATATGATCTCTATAATAGTTATCAAATAACAATTTCGATTCAGCATAATGATTCATTGATGATTCATTCTTAGGGTCTTCTTTAAATACTTTACCATCTCCATAGACTGATGCAGAAGAGGCATAAACTAGCGGAATACCATTATTAGCACAAAAATGTAAAAGCTTTTTCGAATATTCGAAATTAGTCTCCATAACATAATTCCTGTTTTTTTCAGTAGTTTTTGAACATGCTCCTAGATGAAAAATCATCTCTATGTTATCAGAATACTTTTTTTCATCATTAGTTAACGAATTGAGAAAAGCAACTTTATCGATACAGTCTAAATATTTAATGTCACTTATATTACTAAATTTACTTGTCTGCTTGTCAAGCTCATCAACAATAAGTAATTCAAAGTCTTTATCTAGATTTGATGCAAGGTTACTACCAATAAACCCTGCTCCACCCGTTATTATAATCATTTAAGTATCCTTTAGCTCTTATAATTATAATATAACATATGAATATTTAGCCAATAAAAGATATTTTGTATTGTTCAATCATAATTTACTGTTACAATCATTTTATGAAAAAATCATTAATCCTAGTTGGTATAATAATGGGTTCAAAATCTGATTGGCCTACAATGAAAGAAACCAGTATGATGCTTGACAAACTTAAAATACCCCATGAGAGTAAAATTATTTCCGCGCACAGAACACCAGATCAAATGTATGATTATAGTAAGAATGCAACTGATAGAGGAATTGAAGTTATTATTGCAGGCGCAGGTGGGGCTGCACATTTACCGGGAATGACAGCATCTTTGTCATCCTTGCCTGTAATTGGGGTTCCAATAAAATCTCGAGAATTGCAAGGCTTAGACTCTCTTCTTTCTATCAATCAAATGCCGAAAGGTATACCAGTTGCTACAGTTGCAATTGGTAAAAGTGGTGCTATCAATGCTGCTTTATTGGCTGCGAGCATTCTAGGAAATAAATATGATAATATAAAGAGTGAACTTAATAAATTTAGGTCAAGACAGTCCAAAGCTGTTTTGAAAAATAATAATCCAAGAAAATAAAATGAAAGTAGGCATACTAGGTGGCGGTCAACTTGCCATGATGATGATACAATCTAGTATCGAAGATAACATAGAATTTATAGTTGTAGACCCTTCGGATAACCCACCCGCAAACAAATATGTTAAGTGCATAAAGTCTGATTTCGATGATATAAAAATGTTAGACAAACTATCAAGAGAATGTGATGTTGTTACCATAGACTTTGAGAATGTTCCATCTGCTTCGTTAAAATATTTGGAGCGTAAAATAGATGTTCATCCAAACTCAAAAGCTGTTGAAATATGTCAAGATAGATTAAAAGAAAAAGAACTTTTTGAAGAATGTAAAATACCAGTGACCAGATATAAAAAGGTAGATAGCTTAGATAGTCTTGATTCATCTAAAAAATCGTTTTCTAATGGAGCTATTCTAAAATCGAGATTTTTTGGTTATGATGGTAAAAATCAAGTTGACCTAGATATTTCCAATTTAAAAACTGCTTTTCAGACTTGTGGTGGTAGTAAATTAATTATAGAAGAGAAAGTGAGTTTTATTAGAGAACTATCACTAATAGGAGTAAGAGATAAGAAAGGTGGAACAGCTTTTTACCCTTTAGTAGAGAATAAACATATTAATGGGATTTTACATACTAGTATCGCTCCATACGACGATGATAAACTTCAAAAAAAAGCTCAGGATTATCATAATCTTCTCACAGATAAAATGAATTATGTTGGAGTGCTAGTAATAGAATTCTTCTTGGACAATGAAAATAAACTTATTGCGAATGAAATGGCGCCTAGGGTCCATAATTCGGGACATTGGACTATTGAAGGTGCAAATATAAGTCAGTTTAAATCGCATATTAAATCTGTCACGGGCGAAGATATAAGCAACATTAGGGTAGATGAATGTGCCGCAATGATGAATATATTATCAACTATGCCTGACTTAAGTACGTTGGACATTCCTAATATATTAAAGATATATGATTATGGTAAAACAGAGAAAAGAAATCGTAAATTAGGTCACATTACTATTATTGATAAGGATAAAGATAAATTATTGAATAGAATAAAAGTGCTTGAAAAATTTACTAGTTAAAAAAATTTCTAACAACAGATACTAATGAGTCTGTGTCTTTGAGTTTTTTATTAAGAGATGACTGTATTTTTTTTGCCAATATTTTACCCTGTTCAACTCCCCATTGATCAAAACTATTTATGTTCCAGAGTAAACCCTCTAGGAAAAACTTATGCTCATACAGACTTAACAGCATTCCCATGCTTTTAGGTGATAAATCCTTCATTAATATTATATTATTCGGCGTACCATGATTTATAGTCTTATATGCAGGCTTATTCTTCTTACCTGAAAAGCAGAGATCTGCTTGAGCAATCATATTTGATAATAAGAATTTCGATGCTTCAGGAATATTTTTATCAATTACACCAATAAAATCTATAGATAAGTCAGCCGCGCCTTGATGAATCATTTGAAAAAAAGAATGCTGACATTCGCTGCCTCTTTGACCAAAAACGATTGGTGAAGTTGAAAAATAAATTCTTTTTCCTTCCTTGTCAAATGATTTTCCATTGCTCTCCATTTCTTGTTGTTGTAGATGATCTACAATGTTTCTTAAACGAAAGTTATAAGGACAGATAGATAAGACTTTTTTATCTAAGAAGTTTATATTCCAAATAGATATCAATGCGAGAATTAAAGGAATATTATTCTTATAGTTAGAGGCTCTAACATGATTATCCATTTGGTTTATCCCTTTAAAAAAATTTAAATAGTTTTTCTTGCCTATCTCGAATAAAACAGGAAGGCTAATAGGACTTGTCAATGAAAAACGGCCGGGTATATTTTTAGAGAATGAAATGATTTTAGAACTAGCGAATCCCTCTTTTTTAGCGTTATTGGCATTGGCTGTAATAGCTAGGAAATTGGATTTCATAACGTCCTTAAGGGATTTTTTAGGAATATATTTTGATTTTATGTGAGAGAGATTCATGAGAACTTCTTTGGTTGTAAAACTTTTGGAGGCAAATATGAATAGAGTTTTATCTAACTCACAATTTTTTAAGGCATCATCAATCTCTGAATAATCTGCACTTGATACATAAAAACATTTAAAAGATTTTGTATGATAGTCTTTAAGAGACTCGCTAAGTATCTTTGGTCCAATTAGGGATCCTCCGATGCCAACATAAATAATATATGCAAACTTTTCACTTGTTTTGGATCGCAACTTACCTTTAATAATGTCCTCATAAAGTTTTATACTCTTCTCTAGGGTTTTATTAAGATTTTGTTTATTTCTCAAATATATATGTGATACTTTTTTGGATTCTGTCGTACTTATATATTTATTAGTAAATAAATCCTCAATACTCTTATTTATCTTAAGCTTTGTAGCTAACTTTATTAGATCTCGAAAAATATTACTGTTAAGATAGTTCCTACTGATATCAACAACAAGACTATCGGTATCAAAGATATGCTTCCTCAAGTTTTGGTTTTGCTGACCAGTAGATAGAGGTGTTTTACTGTTAAGTTTTATATCTAGAGCAATATCTCTCAGACGATTTTCATGATTATCATCCATTGCGAATTTTAAGTTTTGCGTCAGTATTTTTCGGAATAATTCTATTTTTTGAATCAACATAAATCACTTTTGGCGAGTGATTAGCGATTTCACTTTCTTTTAAATCAGCATATGCACATATAATGATGTAATCCCCAACATCTGCCTTATGGCATGCTGCTCCATTAATACAAATCATTCCACTCCCAGGTGGCCCCTCTATTGCGTAAGTAGAGAATCTTTCACCATTAGTAATATTATAAATATCAATTTTTTCGTTTGGCAATATGTTAACAGCATTAAGAAGCTCTATATCTATTTGGCAAGAGCCTACATATTCGATTTTGGAATCAGTAACAGTTGCTTTATGAATCTTTGCATTTAAAAATGTTCTAGTCATGATATATCATACCCTTCAACAAGATAATTGTCTATCAAGCGAACATTATCTATTACTAGAGCAATGAATAACCTAAAAGTTTTTTGATTAGATTTAACGTTTACATCTAACCCATGTTTATCATACAAATACTGCTCGTTATATAGTTTTACGTATTGATAGTGAACTTTTCCAGATCGAGGAATTAAGTTATCAAAATTAAATAGACCGGTTTCGAGAAAATAATCTATAACAGTATTCTTAATACTCTGGAATGCACGGGTAGCATGGCTTATTTGTTCCTGGGATAAAAGTATATTTCTAGAACTAAATGCTAATCCATTATCCATTCTTATAGTAGGTGCTAAGATAAGTTGAATATTATTGTTTCGAAAATATCGTTCGATAATAAACTTAATCAATAAATACTGTTGAAAATCTTTCTCTCCAAATATTGCATAGTCAGGGTCAACAACTTTAAAAAGCTCTTTAATGATACTTTGAACACCAATAAAGTGTTTTCCTCTAAAAGCACCACAAAGTAAATTTGTAAATCCCCATGGTAGTTCATCTAACTCAATTAAGTTTTCGATCATCTCTTCCTTTGTTGGGACAAAAACGTAATCTATTTTTCTCTTCTCTAAAGCTTCTAAATCCGCTTTAATTGACTTTGGATACGATAAGTAATCATTCGAATCATCGAATTGAAGTGGATTGACAAAAATACTTACAATTTTTTTTGATGGAAAATCATCTGACTTATCAACTAAGCTCAAGTGTCCTTTATGCAGATTTCCCATCGTTGGAATGAGAGTGACTTTACAATCACGCTCCCTATCTCGGCAGAGAGTATCAATTAATTCTCTTTTTGAATTAATTATTATCATTTATTTGGAAGTTTTTTAACATACTTTATGAAGTCTCTCATATTTTTTTCCAAGATATTCTTACATATATAATCTTGTTTAATAAACTTAGGTAATTTGTTAATACTAATTCCAAGTAAATCATATGAAACGACAATCTGACCATCACAGCTCTCTCCAGATCCTATACCTATAATCGGTATTTTTAACAAATCCCTTAGTTCTTTTACAACAGTAGCACTCACACACTCAAGTAAAATAATTTTTGCACCAAGTTTTTCTGCAAGTACTGCATTATAAATAATTTTTACTTTTTCTTTTTCTGTTTTACCATAAATTCTAAAATCAGATTTTCGATTGACGAGTTGAGGTCTTAGCCCTAAATGACAACATACTGGTATTTTTTTATCATTTAGTTTTTGAATAATATCTAAATTTTTTTCATTAAATTCAATTTTTATCATATCAATTTTCGTATTCTCAAATAATCTGATGCTGTCACTGAGAGTTTTTTTATTAGAAGAACATGATTCTTTTGGTAAATCAGCAATAACATATGATTTATTTACAGCATTAGACACTGACTTTGCATGGTATATCATTTCTTCCAGGCTCACAGAATGAGTATCTTTTTCACCTTTAATGACCTCTCCTAGAGAATCTCCGATTAATATTATATCAAATCCCAAATTGTCAAAAAATTTTGCAAAGCTAGCATCATATGCGGTAATAGATGTGATGCCAACACTTCTTTTTTTTAGATTATAAATTTTCTTAAGTGAAACTTTCTGCACTTGTTATTCTTCTGGGCTAATAGGATTGAAAAAGTTTTTGCCTTTCAAGTCTCTTTTTATCTCTTTCAGTAGGAGCGAATAATCATGATCCGTATGAATGTTTACCCTTGATGTATTTATTATTAATAATGGCGACTCTTTATAGGAGTAAAAAAAAGAAGTATATGCATCATTTATTTTCTTTAAGTAATCAGAGCTTATTTGTTTCTCGAAGTAATTGGCTCTAGATTTAATTCTCTCAACTAGAGAGTCTTGATCTGCCTGTAGATAGATTACTAAATCTGGGCAAGGTAAAAATATATCCAGACGATTACTAATATCCAGATATAAATTTAATTCCTTATCATTAAGTATTGTCTCAGCAAATATCTTATCTTTTTGTATAAAGAAATCTGAGACTATATTTTTTTTGAAGATATTTATTTTATTTTCATTAAAGTCTTTAGCTCTTTGCAATAGGAAAAATAACTGTGTTCCTAAAGCATATTTTTCGACGTCACTGTAAAAATTCTCCAAAAAAGGATTTTGTTTATACTCTTCAAGATAAATATTATATCCAAGACTATTTGCTAGTTTTTTGGCTAGTGTGGTTTTACCCACTCCTATAGGGCCTTCTACTACTATAAATCCTGCAGATGTATTTCTCATATATATCTACTTATTTTACCATATTTAGTAATGGTAAAATCTTGATTTGTAACTTCTAAAAGTGGAATTAAAACAAATTCTCTATTAACTAATTCAGGGTGTGGTATTGTCAAATTTCTTGTTTTTAGAATTAACCTTCCGAACATAAGAATATCTAAGTCAAGTGACCGAGGTCCCCATTTTATGCTTCGTTTACGCTTATGTTTTTTTTCAATTCCTTGTAATGTAGATAATAAATTAATAGGTGTAAGGCTTGTTTGAATGATAATTACTGCATTAATATAATCATTCTGATTTTGTGGTCCAACGGGTATTGTTTTATATAGGGATGATATTTTGCTTACAATTATCTTGTCTGATTCCTCTATTTGACTGAAAGCATCAAGGATATGTTTAATTGGATGATCTAAATTACTACCTAAACTTATAAATGCAGTTTCCACATTAATTCAGTGATTAATTAAGCTTTTCTTTGATCCTTGCAGATTTTCCAGATCTCTCTCTGAGATAATACAGTTTAGCACGTCTCACATCACCTCTTCGTTTAACCTTAACACTTGCTATAGACATACTATGAAGCTGAAAAACTCGCTCTACTCCCTCTCCATACGATATCTTACGAACAGTAAATGACGAGTTGATACCACGATTACTTTTTGCAATAACGATACCCTCGAACTGCTGCAATCTCTCACGCTTACCCTCTTTAACTTTAACAGCTACAACAACCGTGTCACCAGGCGAAAATTCAGGACGATTCTTAAGTTGCTTTGAATTAATTTTTGTAATTATTTTATTAAATTTCATTTGTTTTTTCGCTCATCAACATATTCTTTGAGGAGTTTATCATCTTCTTTTGTAAGTTTCACGTTTTTTAATAGATCTGGCCTTTTTGAGAACGTTGCACCTAAGGACATTTTTCTCCTCCATTTTCTAATATCTTCATGATTACCCTTAAGTAAGACTTCTGGAACTGAGATACCATTTATGGTCTCTGGTCTTGAAAATTGAGGGTAGTCTAAGATGCCGTCTTCAAAAGATTCGCTTAAAATTGAATCTATATCTTCAGGAACTCCAGGTATTCTTCTTACTAACGCCTCTATCATCACCATTGCCGCCAATTCACCTCCAGATATAACATAATCTCCAATGGATATCTCTTCATCTATATGATTATCAATAATCCTTTGATCAATGCCCTCATATCTGCCGCAAATTAATGTAATTTCGGGTATATTTAAAAACTTGTGGAGTATATCTTTATCAATTTTTTTGCCCTGTGGGGATAAATAAATGTTGTAAGGATGATTTCCAACAGAGTCAATTGCTTTCTTGATGGGCTCATATCTCAATAACATACCTGGGCCTCCGCCATATGGTTTATCATCTACTCTATTATGACTATCATTAGAAAAATCTCTAAGTGGTATGATATTGAACTTTATAAGATTTTTTTTCAATGCTTTCTTAATCAACCCAAAAGTTGTGAAAGACTCTGCAAATTCAGGAAAGATTGTAATGAAATTAATAATCATGCTTCCAATCTACTCCAATAGTTTTTTCTTTCAAATTTACTTCTAGTAAAAAATCTTTAATAAATGGGATTAGTATCTCTTCTTGATTTGCGTTATTCTTTATAACTAGAATGTCACTCGACGAATTTCTGATTATATTAGTAACATTTCCTAGTAAACATTTTTCATTAGAATAGACTGAGCATCCTATTAAATCATTCCAATAATATTCGTCTTTATCTAGATTGCTTAACTGATTACTTTTAATATAAATTTTGCAGTTTATAAATTTTTCGGCTAGATCAATAGAATCAATACTTTTGATTTTAACAATTATTTTTTTAGGCATTAGTCTATAATTACTTATATCTATCTTTTTAAAATTACCATTCGTATTTAGAAAAAGTTTATAATCAAAAATATCTTCTGTATCTGATGAATATGACTCTATAGAAACCCAGCCTTTTATTCCATGAGTAGATGTAATTCTACCTATTACAATAAAACTATTGTTAAGCATATTTCAAATTATTTTTCTGTTTTTTCTTCAGCTGGTGCTTCAGGTGCAGCAGCTTCTTCAGCTGGTGCTTCAGGTGCAGCAGCTTCTTCAGCTGGTGCTTCAGGTGCAGCAGCTTCTTCAGC